>Ga0247841_10013814_pt1 | contig 10237 bp, 8 predicted proteins | sample LaCruzMarch2015__2_FD_192410 | JGI IMG/M metagenome (GOLD analysis project Ga0247841, IMG submission 192410) | Freshwater microbial communities from meromictic Lake La Cruz, Castile-La Mancha, Spain - LaCruzMarch2015_18m | ecosystem: Environmental > Aquatic > Freshwater > Lake | place: Spain...
TCCCTTTATTCGGCGGCTCAGCCCTGCAAAACCTTCCCCAGGGATATAGAACACCGGCCCCGCTTGTTTGACCGCTTGCCCGTGCCATGTATGGGAAGTAGCGACACACAGGCCTAAATCAATCGTCAAGAATGACTTCATTGACTCAGGTTCGCCGAAGATCACCGAAAGCGAGTGTTTATCGAGGAAGCCCTTGATTAGCCATTCGGTTGCCTTCGGTTCCAGGCACAGACTATGCGCGGACACGAAGTGAAATCCTCGGCGCTGTTGTGAGGCCGTGCCCTCCTCCTGTATGCAGGCGCGCTCCCCCATCATTTCCCGCTTGGCCGCCTCCTGGGCAACACGTTCCTGGACTTGCCGGAGCATATCCTCGTCGCGTGATTGACTTTCCATGACGGATCTCACTTTGTCTTGGAAAGGTCTGCTCGCAGCATGTCCAATAATGACTTCGTGAGGTAGAAGCGCCGCCCACCGACGGTAATGAATTCTTTCACGCCAGTTCCAAGACAATCTCTGTTTGCCATGGTTCTATGGTGGTACGGGAAAGACGGTGAGAGCTTATTGATTTTGTGCCTTGCGATTACGTCGCCCTTAATCTCATCAGCAACGGCCTGTAAAAGCTTTTCAGCAATTGGCGAGAGTGCGGTGGGGGTGGTCTCAGGCTTTGGGGTGGTGGGGCTTGTTTCCATATCGGTGCCTCCTTGTGCTTAATTGTTTGAGGCAATGATATGAAAATAGAAACGCTTGCGTCAAGAAAATAATAGGAAAAACGATAACTTGCGGGCAAACGCAAATAAGCGTTTACCCTTCGTTTTGCGTTTGCCCTTTCTAAAAATTACTGATATTTACCTTCATCTCTCCCCTGTTTTTTGTATGCTGCAGCCTTCCCGGATTCGGTATTCCGCTTATTATGGAAATCTTGGCGGCATTTACGAGAACAGAAGTGTGATTCTCGCGTTGTATTTGATATGTAAAATTTCTTGCAAAGCGTACATTTCTTAATCCTTTTGGCGTTCACAAAATCAGATGACAGAAAATCGACCAATACATTACAGGGCAGCCCATTCAAAAACGTAGGGAATGCTCCCGGATTTTCACGATACGCCCCCGATCCCCACATCCGTTTCCCCATTCCAAAACAGCTTGCTTTCTGATCGTGCCAAAACCCCGCTTCCTCTGACCTGCAATCCCTTCCATAACCGGAAACCATCTCACCCATATATTTGAAAGCTGATTCATAGCGCCCCGTCGAGAGGTTATTGAGAATGGCAACGAATTGGATGTGGTCACACTGCAAGCAATTCGGTCGCTCTTTTATCCACCGTGGCTCTCGATACATTTCCGCGGATACGACTTGCCCTTCATCGACTATAAAATCATCACGATACGGGCCTGCAAGTAAGAAACCTGATTTTTCCAGTAAACTCCTTTTTTCAGGTCTGCAAGGACAACTTGAAGCAACGGTGTATCCGTAAACTTCATAATATGCTGTATCAAACATCTTTCGATTATATTTTACCGTAGATGGTAAATCACGAGGGTGGAATCCACAGGTATCAAGTAAAAATTGATCTTTTCTGTTGATGTCCGCAAATATTTCTCTCGCCTCATTAAGCCCAAGATCTTGAACCTTGATTGTAATATCAATCAAGAAACAAATGCGATCAATGCTTATGTGGGGTGAGATGAACCGATCGAAAATCTTATTGGAGAAATCTACTTCCGGTAATGTCCGCCGGTGGTCTTCGACATTGAACCGATCCAGATTGAATGTTTCTGGATCAGAATATGGCTCGTTCATAAGCGCGTCGGGGATTGCCCTCAAATTAGATACTGGAAATGGGCTTGTGTTGGCATACAGGAGGATCACTTCCTCCAGGGCTTTTAATTCTTCATTCTCAAATTTATACATCGACTTATCCCCCTTTCTGCAAGTTCACAACCTTTTCGTCCTGATCCTGTCCGTTTTGCTTCGTGCCGTTCGCTGTAAATACCTTCTCCAATGCCGCTGCGCCCTCTCTCAATCGACTTTCACTCATTTTCGCATAACGCGCCGTCATGGTTCCCGTGGCGTGCCCAAGGCTCCGTTGTGTCAGATACAAGTCATGGGTGCTTTCGTACAGGTGAGTTGCGAATGTGTGGCGCAAGGTGTGAAAGGTGACTTTCTGCTTTCGGTCGGTGATTCCCTCGTTAAAGCCAAGCTCACGGACGACATCAGTAAAAACCTTTGACGATTGCTCCATCGTTCCTTCCTTCCCGGAGCGTTTCGGAAAGATAGGTTCATCGGGTTTTCCTTTGTACCTGGCCTCCCGGTCCTTTCCTGCCCGCTCAGTTAACCTGGCGTGCCTGGCTTTGAGCATAGCCTTTGCCGGGGTCGTCAAGTAAGCGGTGCGGCTCCCGGTTTTCGCGTTCAGGATCGCCAAGGTTCCCGCCTCTCGATTCCAGCAGGACCACGTCAAGGCGGCTATTTCCCCGAAGCGAAGGCCAGCATGAAGGCTCAGCAAGGCAACGTCGTGAAGGCTTTTGCTCTTTTTCGCCAGAGCCGCCAACAGCTTTTCAGCCTCATCGATGCTCAAATATCTCAGCTTCATGTTGTCCAGCTTCGGCCATTTGACAGCCTTTGTCGGGTTATCCCCGGCATAAATGCCAAGGATCCTCGCTGCGTTGAAAGCGTGCCTGGTTAATTGCAGGACATATTGAATTGTCCTGTCAGACAGTCCCTTGTCAGACATGTTTTTCTTGACCCGTTCAATGTGAAAGGCGCTTATTTCGGCAAAGGGAATATCTCCAATGGTCTCAGCAAGGTGGCGCTTGTATAAGATTTCCTCGACTTCATGGGTCTTTGCTTTCTTGTCGCGTTTGCTTTGCGGAAGATAGGTTTCTGTCATGAAGGTTCCGAAGGTGAGGTTTTCTTTCTCAGTTTCAATCCGTTTCTGTTCGGCCTGTTCGCGCTCCTCCTCTGCTATTTTCCGTTGCTCCTTTGGTGACGCCGGCCCCGTTCCCGTCTTGACATTGCCTTTGTATTGCCTCAACAGCTTCAAGCAATAGTCTTGAAATCCAAGTTCGGGTTCTTCCTGCAGGATCGCGTCGGGAATTCCTTCGGACATCCAGCCGACTCCGTAATTATGCAACTTCTTATCAACTTTAAAATAAATCGAATAATAGCGGTCTCGCTGTTTGCCGTGCTTCCTGGTCGCGTGTTCGTGATACCTCAGCCCCTTGTGGTTCGTCTTGATCCATTGAATTGCCATGACAGCCCCCCCCCCTGATACACGTTTGAAAAGAATCAATCCGTCTTACCACTTGAAAAATGAGACAGAAAAAAAATAATCAATCCGTCCAAGTCACTTTTCTTTTACAACTCCTTTACAACTTTTGTCCCTGAAAAGGGGTGTTTCACAGAGTTTCACTTAGAAGGTAATATATGCCTAAGTATCTTTATTGTCAAGCATAATTATACATTGTGTGAAAGGCTGTGAAAGCAATAAAATATGACTCTTAATCAATTGGTCGAGAGTTCGAGTCTCTCAAGGCCCACCAGAAATAACAAGGGGTTAGGCATCCAAGGCTTAACCCCTTGTTATTTTTGGTTCGCATTGTCTCGGTCCTAATGCAGATTATGGAGCTCGATAATGAGTAACATGACTGAGAATGTCCACAGACACCATGGGGCCATTCTTTACCAATGGGTACCCCAACCCTACCACCGCTGTGTTTCTCTTTACTTAGCCTCGGTCATACTTTGTCTCCTTTAATAGAAGAGACTTCCAATGGTCGATCAAAGCGGGATGGATATGGTGGTATTCGGAAAGAGTCGTTTTGTGGTTGATCCATTCAGATACAAGTTGAGCATTGAATAACCCGCTGTATGATTGACGTATTTCATTTATGTCCGGCCGCTCTTCGGAGTGATTTTGCTGAACGATCATAAATTCCTTCTTACCTCCCATGATCTCTGAGGATTTAATCCACCGTGGATTTTCACGATAAATTAGTTAATAAGCAGTTATGTGTCTAATGTTAATCAGATAGTCACCTTAGCGATGCTTGCTTTAATTGGAGGTTATTCCAAGTATGTAAAAAATGTAAAAGCAAATTATATGCCCGTTGATGTTTGCAATCAGATGATATGTTATAGATACACGAATATCAATAATTACTTATAAAGACGATACCGAGACCGTAACGGATCTGCAATTATGCTAATTTATGAGGGAAAATATTTCCTGATTGGCGATGGCGAGTAGACAACATGGGGATAACGGCTTGACGATCGGTTATAAGCCAAGCATTCCGTTTAGACATACGAATGGTAATCAAAGAGGATTTCTGCTTCAGCACAGCAACGAGGGTCAATCCGAAACAGGATCGAGCTTCTCTGCAATCTAAAAATAAACATGCCTAATGGCATACTTTTCTTTTGACATCTCCTTGGATATTATGTATTTTTCACATAGTTCGTCTGCACTCAGAAGATATCGTCCATTTTTGTTTCCATCCAAAATTGTTAATCGTATCAGGGGGCGTCTGATGCACGATTCATCCAAAACATATCAGGAACTGCTCGAAGAGAATTCCGTCCTTAAGCAGAAAATAATTGAACTGGAAGAATTAGAAGAAAAGCATACGCAGGCAGAGATAGCGTTGAAGGAGAGCGAATCCCACCGTGATAGGAGAAGAGTGGAGAATGCTCTGCGGGAAAACGAGGAACGTATGCGCGGCATTACGGCGAACATGCCGGGTGTCATCTATCAGTTCTATGCGAAAGATAACGGCGAATATGGTTTGACGTATGTCAGTGAACGCATGGCGGAAGTCTTTGGATTGTTGAACAGTGATATGGAGAGCCTGTATACTGAATTCCTTGCTCGTATATATGATGAAGAACGGGAGAGATTTCTGGCATCCATCCGAAACGCTGTGGAGACCTTTGCCCCCTGGAATTATGAAGGTCGCTTCGTCAAGCCTTCGGGAGAGCTCATCTGGTTCAATGGACTATCCACACCCACACGCCATAAGGACCGTATCGTCTTTGACGGGATTTTGCTGGATATCACCGAGCGCAAGCGGGCGGAGGATACGCTGCGGCATAGTGAAGAGTCTTTCCGTGATCTTTTTGACAACAGCCTCGACATTATCTGCACCCATGACCTGGAAGGGAGATTTCTTTCTATTAATCCTGCCGGCGCCGCCAGCTTTGGATACGATATTAAAGAGTTAGTTGGTAAGTCGATTCGTGATTTCATTACCCCCGACTACCGAAATGGTTTTGATGATATCTATATGGCCGCGATGAGGAGAAACGGTTACGACACGGGGGTCATGTCCATTCAAACCGGTCAGGGCGAACGCCGCATCCTGGAATACAACAACACCATGCGGACGGAAGTCGGTAAGCCACCTATTGTCCGGGGAATTGTTCGTGATATTACAGAGCGGTGGATAACCCAAAAGACGTTGGAGAAAAGCGAGAGAAAATTCCGGAGCATCTTCGAGCGGGCCATGGAGGGTATCTTCCAGTATAATCCGGAGGGACGTTTTATAAGTGTCAATCAGGCCATGGCCCGGATGTGCGGTTACAATTCTCCCGAAGAGATGATGGAAAACGTCACTGATGTGGCAGATCAATATTTTGTAAGATCAGATTTATACGACCGGTTTCGGACGATACTTTCATCCGGTGGCCGTGTGGAAAACTTTGAACACAAGATCCAACGCCGGGACAACAGCGAAATATGGGTCGCCATGAATGTTTGGGCGGTGAAAGATTCTCAGGGAAAGATCATCCATTACGAAGGCACCCAAATGGATATCAGCGAGCGTTTCAAGGCGGAGAAGAACCGTCGCCGCCTTGAACACGAACTCGCCCAGGCTCAGAAGATGGAGGCTATCGGCACTTTAGCGGGAGGCATTGCTCATGATTTCAATAATTTGCTCATGGGCATTCAGGGTTATGCTTCCTTGATGCTCTTGGATCTGGACTCCTCCCATCCCCATTACGAAAAATTGAAAGGCATCGAAAAACAGGTGGCGAGCGGCGCGGATCTGACGAAACAGATTCTCGGTTTCGCCCGGGGCGGCCGCTATGAGAAGAAACCTACAAACCTCAACGACATGATTGCTAAGACATCTCTCATCTTCAGCCGGACCCGGAAAGAGATCATCCTGCACCAGCATCCGGAGCCCAATCTCTGGACGGCGGAGATTGATCAGGGACAAATCGAGCGGGTGATCATGAATCTGTTTGTGAATGCTTGGCAGGCTATGCCCGGGGGAGGGGAACTCAGGATCCAGACAGAGAATTTCATCATGGCCGACAGCGAGGCAACCATCCACAGCATCAAGGCAGGAAGATACGTAAAGATCACTATAAGCGACACGGGGGTAGGAATCGACGAGAAAACAATGGCCCGGATCTTTGACCCCTTCTTTACTACGAAAGCGATGGGGAGGGGAACGGGGCTGGGTTTGGCCACGGTGTATGGAATTATCAAAGGCCATGAAGGGATGATTCAGGTAGCAAGTGAGTGCGGCCTGGGGACAACCTTTTTCATTTATCTACCCGCCTCGGTAAAAGAGATTGTAAAAGATAAAGAAACAAGAGGAGAAACATCGGCGATGGAAAAGGGGACGGAAACAATCCTCCTGGTGGATGACGAGGAAACAGTATTGGAGGTAAGCAGGGATCTTCTGGAGTCTCTTGATTACCGCATTTATACTGCAAGAAGCGGTCAGGAAGCCATCGAGATCTTAACTACCAAACGCGGCGAGATAGATATGGTAATCCTCGATATGATCATGCCCGTTTTGTCGGGAGGGGATACCTTCGACCGGTTGCGCCTGATCGATCCAGGCATCAAGGTCTTACTGTCGAGCGGTTACAGTATCGAGGGCCAGGCCCAGGAGATTCTGGATCGCGGCTGCAACGGATTCCTCCAAAAGCCCTTTCATTTCGACAAACTGATACAAAAGGTCCGCGCTGTCTTGGACGGAAGGACTTGCCCTTTATAAAAATCAAAAAACTGTTGACTCTGACAGGTCCTTATATTAGCTTGCTCCTTTCATTAATTCCCGGAGCATTGACGAATTGTCCAACAACCTTTTCTATATCCGCACCTTTGGCTGCCAGATGAATGTTCACGATTCCGAACAGTTGGCTTCCATGATGAGCGCCGCTGGATTTGAACAGACTAAAGACGAAAACCAGGCGCAGGTGATTATTGTCAACACTTGCAGTATCCGGGATAAAGTGGCGCTGAAAATCGTCAGCCAGATTGGTCGTTACCGGCAGTTGAAGGAAAACAATCCTGACCTTGTCATCGGCGTGGGCGGCTGCCTGGCCCAACATTGGGGGCAGTCCCTCTTGAAAAAAAACATCGGCGTCGATCTCGTGTTTGGAACGCATGCCCTGGACAAGGCCCCGGAAATGATCAGGAGAATACAAAATAAAGGGGGATCTATTGTAGATACGGCATTCCGGGAAGTCATTCCTTCTCTTGCCGTTTGTCCCCGGCCGGTCAACGGCAATCTTCAGGCCTTTGTCACCATCATGCAGGGATGCGACAACTTCTGCTCCTATTGCGTGGTTCCCTATCTGCGGGGTAGGGAAATAAGCCGCCCGAGGCAGGACATCATCGATGAAATCAGGGGGCTCGTTGCTCATGGCGTCAGGGAAGTGACCCTCCTGGGACAGAATGTGAATTCCTATGGCAAGGGATTGGCCGAGGGACTTCATTTTTCTGATCTGATCAAAAATATTGACGCCATTGATGGTCTGGAGAGAATACGTTTTACCACGTCCCATCCCAAAGACCTCACCGCTGATTTGATCGACAGCTTTGGAAAAAGGGGTAAACTTTGCGAATATATTCATTTGCCTTTTCAAGCCGGTTCTAATAGTGTCCTCAAAATGATGAATCGCGGCTATACCAGGGAAGAATACCTTGCCAAGGTGGAGAGTCTAAGGGAGGTATGTCCGGACATCGCCATCAGTTCCGACGCGATGGTAGGTTTTCCAGGTGAAAAAGCAGCAGATTTCGAGGCTACTCTGGAACTTATGGAGAAAATCCGGTTTGACAACCTTTTTTCGTTCAAGTACTCTGAACGTGAGGGAACAACAGCCGTCAGCCTTGCCGATAAAGTTCCCGAAAAGGAAAAAAGTCGCCGTCTCGGTTTGCTCCAGGAACTTCAGGATCGCCATGCCCTGGAAATGAACAAGGCAATGATTGGTAAAACCGTCGGTGTCCTTGTAGAGGGCATGAGCAAAAACAGTCCCCGGGACATGAAGGGACGAACAAGAACGAACAAGATAGTGAACTTCAGAGGTCAGGAGCATCTCCATGGCAAAACCGTAAATTTGAATATTACCGAAGGATATTTGCATTCATTGAGGGGAGAACTTTCTTGAGAAGGAGGATGGGATGTTGATAGAAATGAAGATCACCGGTCTGACGATAGATCCGATTACGAGCACCCCGATCGTCATTCTGAAGGATATTGAAGAGAAGAAAGCCATTCCCATCTGGATTGGCCTTTTTGAAGCCAGCGCCATAGCAACCCAGTTGGAAAATATTTCTTTTTCCAGGCCCATGACCCATGATCTGATCAAGGAAATATTAAAAGAAATCGGGGTGGAAGTTGTGCGGGTGGAAATTCATGATCTTCGTAACAACACATTTTTTGCTAATATGCATTTGCAGGGAGCCGGGAATACCTATATCGTCGACGCCCGTCCCAGTGACGCCATTGCCATTGCCCTGCGAACAGACGCCCCGATATTCGTTGAAGAAAAGGTAATAGAAAAATCAAGAAACGTCGATATCGGAGCTAATATTGAGGACATGGAAAAACTGAAAGAAGATAAATTGAAGGATTTTCTCGAAAATTTATCTCCCGAAGCCTTTGGAAAATACAAGATGTGATTCTTCCTTTAGGGAAACAATGTTAAAGACGTCAACAATAGACGAGGCAATAAGAGCTTTCGGTTTGCATCTTGAGATGGAGCGCAATCTCTCTCCTCAGACTTGCCGGGCTTATCTTTCCGACCTCAGAGACTTCTCCTGCTTCATGGCAAGAAAACAGCTTGACGACATCTCCCGGGAAAACATGGGACTTCAGGATTATGATCACCTCCATCTCCGCATGTATCTGGCAAACCTCTACAAGCGCAGGCTGCAAAAGGCGTCCATTGCCCGTAAACTGGCGGCGATGAACACATTTTTTCGCTACCTGATTCGAGAGGGGAGCATCTTGGTAAATCCTCTGGCCGGCATGTCGGCGCCGCGCAAGGATTCACTCATGCCCAGACACTTGTCCGTCGATGAGGTTTTTGAACTCCTTGGGGATCGATTTACAGACGACGTCAGGGGGATGCGGGACAGGGCCATCCTGGAAATGTTTTATTCCACGGGTATCCGCTTGAGTGAACTAACCGCGCTGAACAGGGAAGACGTTGATTTTGAGCAGGGGCTGATCAGGGTACGGGGAAAAGGACGGAAGGAAAGGATTGTTCCGATTGGAATGCCGGCGCTGAAGACCTTGAAGTACTATCTGGAAAAAAGAGGCTCTTTGGGGGAGGAAGGCAGTACTGGTAATGGAAAGGGACCGTTGATTACCGGCAGAAGCAAGGAGCGGATTAATCCGCGGACGGTGGAACGCATTGTTGACAAGTATATGCAGCGGAGCGGCAGCCAGAAAAAAATCAGTCCCCATGACCTGCGTCATTCCTTCGCCACCCATCTCCTCGATGCCGGGGCCGACTTGCGAAGCATTCAGGAAATGCTGGGGCACGAGAGTCTTTCGACGACCCAGCGTTATACCTCGGTCAGCGTCGGCCGGCTCATGGAGATATATGACAAATCACATCCAAAGGCGCGAGGAGGTTCAAGCCAGGCATGAAATTCAGAGGAACAACGATTATTGCGATCAGGCATAACGGGAAAGTAACCGTTGCCGGAGACGGACAGGTGACCTTTGATGTTACCATCATGAAACACGGAGCGCGCAAGGTCCGCCGTCTCTATCATAACAAGGTTATTGTCGGTTTTGCCGGCACCACTGCGGACGCATTCACGCTGTTTGACCGTTTTGACCAGAAACTGGAACAGTATAACGGGAATCTTTTACGAGCCGCCGTTGAACTGACGAAAGACTGGCGGACCGATCGGGTGCTCCGTCATCTCGAAGCCCTGATGATTGCCGTCAGTAAAGACGCCTTTTTGCTGATTTCCGGTAACGG
>Ga0247841_10013815_pt1 | contig 10236 bp, 11 predicted proteins | sample LaCruzMarch2015__2_FD_192410 | JGI IMG/M metagenome (GOLD analysis project Ga0247841, IMG submission 192410) | Freshwater microbial communities from meromictic Lake La Cruz, Castile-La Mancha, Spain - LaCruzMarch2015_18m | ecosystem: Environmental > Aquatic > Freshwater > Lake | place: Spain...
ATTCGTGTTGGATCTTTGGTAAAAATCTCCTGAATGATCGTGATTTCCCCCGCAGTATCTCATTTTTGTGTATCAGAAAATCCCTACTCATGAGCACGATCGTGAGTGGGTGTTTTCAAGAGCACGTTGCAGACACAACTTTTTTTGTAAAAAATGAAGCGTGTGATGGTCCCGCCGCGCCGAAGTCCACTCACGCGGCGGTTCAATACCCGTTTCGTTCAATCAATTGGATGGACACCCCACGACAAAATTGCAGGAAAGACCTAAACGACAACGCATCGTCCTTATCCAGCAAGAATTCCCCTAATCCCTCGTTATCCCCGTTTGCCATGCCCCGTCTACTCTTCACGTCCACACATCGTGCAGGTTGAACCGGAACTCGCCCAGTTTTCCCTCAAAGTTCGCCGCCCCGATATAGAGTACCCCCCCGGTCCTGGTGGCTGCATCGATGCCTGCCCGCATTGCATCCGTAATCGACCCTTCATCAACGCCATTGATCACGATCTCGTAGACCGACCGGACACCATCAGGCACGAGCGAGTCGTTAATACGCCCTTTTAATGTCGGGCAGAACTGGTGGTTCGTGCTCGCTGGCATCGGGAACCGGTAGTTCTTGCACCCGACCTTCGATCCGCTGGCAACAATTCCACCGGCAAAACCGGAGATAACGCCGGGCATTTCCGCGATTGCCGCAGCACCCGCCTCTGCCGCTGCGAGTGCCGACGGCTGGTCTTCCCCCATCACAAGGAAATTGCTGCCTGCGATCCCCTTGACCGTGCCAAACCGTTCTTCGCCAACATATTCCCCTTCCATGATCGGGATCTTCCAGCACCGCCTGCCGCCCACAACGCATTGCTCCTCGTACTGGTCGCCGAAATAGTGCATCCGGATATAAAACCGGGACTTTGCCTGAGGGAATCCGTCAAATGCAGATGCAGTCGGGGCAGGGAGGATGCACTGCGAGATCCGAGCCGCCAGGTTCGCTTTCATCAGTTTCTTCTCGGTACAGATAAGGATCGCGACGCCAAGTCTCCCATCCGGTGTCTCGACAGGGGAAAGGACTCGTTCGATCCCCGCCTCGCAGGGGCACCCGATCTTGGACGTGGCAAATCCGGTTGCCTCGACCGCCGCCTTGAACGCCCATTCCCGTGTAGCGGCAGTGACGAGAACCCGCGAGAGCCAGACCGGAAACGCCTCTGCAAACGTATCAAGTATCTCTGTTCCGTTGCGCTTCATCGCTCATCAACCCGTTTGAATATACGATCCCGTCCTCGGTAATGATACAGTCCATCAGGGCATCATTCTCATCCACCGGCAGGCGCTCCATCTCCTGGCACGCAAACGCGATGCCGATCTTTCGCCGTATGGGAGTCTTCGCGAGGAACCGGTCGTAATAGCCGGCACCATACCCGATCCTCCTGCCCTGCCGGTCGAAGCCAAGCATCGGCAGGATGATTGTGCCGACGGCGCCGGGTGCCACGGGGATCTCGCTCCCGATGGGTTCCGGGACGCCGAATGTGCTTGGTACAAGGGTGGAGACATCCCGCAGGTATGAGAGCCGGAGACTCACGTCTTCTTTGACGATGATCGGCACGACCACCGGGATGCCCTTCCGGAGGAGCAGGGTGATCAGCGTACCCGTGTTGACCTCTTTCTCCTTTGACGTGTAGACCATCACGGTCTCACCGTCCTGGATGAGCTGCATGATATTCCGGCAGATCCTCTCACTTTTCTCTTGCCGGTCCTGTGGGTTCATCGATTCTTTCTTCTCCCGCAGTACCTGGCGGATGCGGCTCTTCTCTTCCCTCATGGGCAATACTATATCGCAGGTGTATTTATGGGTTTATCTGGTATACCCGGATTCTCCGGCATTTTTCTGACATGTTGTCGTTCACGAAGGCGTGCCTGAATGTGGTGTCAATCCCCATGTTGTAACCCGGTCTTCAGCCACTTTCCGGAATATTCGTCCGCGTGACAAACGATCACTCTCTCCCGTACGTGATTGCACTGTCCACACGGCAGGTATCGGTGCACCGCCCGCAGAGATAACATTCACGACGCGAATCTGTCCGTCCGGCGGTATGAACCGGGCAGGAGCGTTCGCAGCGCGAGCAGTCCACGCATGCATCAGTCCGCCGGAGACTGTACCTGCTTCTCCAGGAGAGGAGGGAGAATACCAGCCCGAAGGGGCAGAGGAACCGGCAGACCGGGCGGTACAGGAATACTGACAGTACCAGGAGCCCCGCCGCCACGACAAAACCGGCAGTCAGCGTGAGGCTGAAAAGATCATAGATCCCCGTGTATGCCATGACGTTGATGGAATATATTCCCCCAATGAGCACTCCTGCGAAGATGACCGCCCGGAAAAGTTCCGAAATGACCGGGTTTTTGATCTGAATTTTTTTGCCTGGAATCCATGACACGAGTTCCTGGAGCGCGCCCACCGGGCAGAGATGCGCACAGAAGATCCTACCGACGATGACTGAAGATGCAAGCACGGCAAGGATCGCGAGGATGCCCGGCGTGATCTGTTGCCCGCCAAGCGCGAGGCGCTCGATCCCGGTAAATTCCATCGGCATGAGCGGCGCGAGGAATACAAAACCCGTGGCGGTACTGATGACAAGTACTATTGTGGCAATCTTTGAATCGATGAGCCTGCGCCGCCAGAGGTACGCCATGATGGGAACACCCGCGAGCATATAGACGAGCGCGAAGGTCATGCCCGAAACGTGATCTGCTATCAGCAGGTACAGAATTATCCCGGCAATTCCCAGCGCCGGAAGGGAAGCGATCGCGAGCAGGTCTCCCGTGCTGCGCGAATGATCCCCGGTATTTTGGGTTTTATAGAGCCAGATAAGGATGCCGCACAGGGCAACAAAGAGGCAAATGCCGAGAATGATGGGCGCGAGTGAAAATAATCCGGAGGTGACCGCGTCGGCTGAACCGGATCCCAGTGTCGATGAGGTGACGTTCCCCGTCGCCGAGACGATGGCTGGTGTATCGACAACAGAGACCGTATGCTGCGAAGAGGGAACGAGCGCGGTTGCGGTATAGTCACAGAGCGAGTTGCCGTTTTCATCGACAAAGAGAAAACACCTGCCGGGGAACACGCACCCCCCGACGCCCCGGGGGCAGACTGCGGCACAGGCTGGCTGAACTATCGCGGCGGTGGCAGCAACTCCTGTGGGAAGTATTCCTTTCAGGATTGTTTTTCGCGTGATTTGTCTCTCCTTTTGAATTTGTCTGAGTAGTCATGCTCCATAATTGTAATTTAAACTTTACATTATGGCAATTGATTTTAACAAAAGAGTTTTCGGACAATACATTGATGCGGAAAATCGGTGAAGGGCGGATTGAGGATCATAGGAGGTGGGATATTCTTTTTAAGGTTCTTCTCCCGATTTAGGATGACATCAAATTAGTAAAAAGGCTGATTCAACCTACATTTTGATAAATTCTGTAGAATTGGGGTTTTTGAGTTTGAAAATTCTGACCGTTTTTCAGCTAAAAAATTTAGTGATTGTAGATAAACTTTGTGCCTTCCCAAATCTATCAAATTTTCCCCCGCACTTTCGTCGCTACGGGGGGGCACTGCGACCCCCCTTCGCTCCTCACCCTTCGGGACGTGCTCCTCCTCACCTCGGTACGGTGAGGCAGTAAAGAGGATACCTCCGCCTTCGGCGGCAGAAGTTCATGGGGCTAATGACATATTTCCTGGATTTTTGAGCTGGGAAAAACTCTAAAAAAATTCCTCCTAAACTTGGAGAAGAACTCTATTTAAATTAATCCAGCAGCACGTTGGCGGGAAAAAAATTCAAATGAAAAAAATCTAGTACACTTCTTCATGGGTACCAATATTTATCAGAATTACTTGTGTGTGTTCTCATCAAAGAAATCAAAGATTAGACGATACTCGTAGGTTATCGGAAACGACCAGAGCCTTTGTATGACTCCGCTTAACGTGTGAGTTTTTAAAGATGGATGAAAGGGATCCGTTTCAAACAGGATAATCTTTTTTGTGAATTGAACCCTCAATTCAGGATATTGTCTCAACCACTTTTTGAATACCTTTCTGAATCGGTCGTCCCAGATGATTTCAACCATTCAGATCCACCAACAGGTCGTGTGCTGAGCCACTTTTACACTGGTTCTTACGAATGTTTCCACGTGCCTGTTTAGCGCTGAATACAAGATCTGCACGTTTTGCGTCGATTAGTCTGCGATGAAGGATCTCCTGAAGGTATTGCTGATCATCAAGATCGAGTTTGTCCACATATTCAAGAATGGTATTGAGTGATACAGCATCACTTCCCATGACGTGCCCTGATACCATGCATTTCTCTTGTTCTACAAAGGTATTGTGCAATCCCGTATAATCGCACATGAACTATGCGTACTTTTCTATTTGCTTATGTGGTCATCTAAAAGGAGATGATTGACATGAGGTGTCAGACGATGAGTCCCCCTACCGGATATCCCCGGAAAAAAACCGTGATACAACACCGCAGGTACCTCTCGGTTGATCCGGCAGCAGCACTTTTTTGCATTCCGCTTGCCCTCTGCGGTGTGGGAATTTCTGTTAAAAAAGTGAGCGGATCGCAGCCCCGAGCACCGGTGTCATCCACCGGAGCATGCGGGGATTTTTCAGGAGTTGGCGGGCGAGTGTGCCGGGACGGTCCATGTCACCATACTGTACGATCGCCGCGATCATCGCAGGATCGTTTAGTGCCTGCACAAAGCCGTCAATGCTCGCAGACGACATCTTCTGGCGCATCGAGAAGAGCCGTAATCCGAGCGCGAGTTCCCTGCCGATATCCGCCTGCCAACGGCGCTCGTACTCCGCGAGTGCGGCATCATCGAACTTGTTGTGTTCGCAGCAGGCTATCGCCACATCCGCCGCGTGCCGGGCAGATCGGATACCGGTGTAGACCCCGCCACCGGTGGTGGGTTTGGCAAAACCGGCGGCATCCCCGACAAAGAGCGTGCGGTGCCCGTACGTACGGGGCATCACGCCCAACGGGAGCGTGCCGGTGACAAGATGGACAAAGGACGTGGCACCGGTCTGTTTAAGCAGCGCGGCAAACCGTTCCGGCACCTGCGTCTGACCGCTCAACCCGACGCGTGCCCTGCCGTTGCCGGATGGAATCTTCCAGCCGAAAAATTCCGGGGATGCGTTGGGATACAACTCCACCAGATGCGGATCTCCTTCAGCCGGGATGTCCGCCTGGATACCGGACAGGTACACCTTCGCGCGGGAGAACCCGTACCGCCGGGCGACCGTGCTCCGCGGACCGTCCGCCGCGATTAGTATCCGGAATGCAAACTCTTCGTGCCCGTTGATGCCCCGCGTGATGACGGTCGACTGCCGGACATCGCAGACAGCGGTTTTAAGCCGGAACTCTGCGCCGGCGTGTGCGGCAGCTTCTGCCATCTCCCGGTCGAGCGCGCCCCGGTCGACCACGACCGCTTTTGTTACCTGTGCATCGAACGTGAGCGTGGTGCCTGTCCCGGTGACGATGCGGGCACCGGATACCGAATTTTGGATGCTATGGTGTGAGACCTCGCATTCGGTAAACGCTGCAGTCGAGAGAAGCCCGGCGCACTGGACCGGGTACCCGATCGTGCCATGCTCCTCGATGCAGAGTGTCGAGAGCCCGTGCTCTGCGCAGCAGCGGGCGGCAGTCGTGCCACAGGGTCCGGCACCGATTACGATGACATCATAGGGCGGAATAAAAAACTCTCCTTCGTGGGATGCACGGGATGATCTCCGGACTGCGACGGAACGAACGACAAAGGATGGGGGAGATCTTTCTATATTTTTACTGTTTTTTTGCGAGCGGTGCCGTAACCGGTGGTTCTTCCTTGATATGTATCCCCATCAGGATAGAGAAGATCCCAAAGACGAGCGAGAAAACTCCGAGGAATGTCATTACGGGATTTTTGAGGGTTTCCGGTACGTACCGCAACAGGAGCACAAGCAGAACCACCGCGACGACAAATGTCCCGCCGATCAGATAATATTTGGATTTCGGGCGGGTGAGCGCGAGCGTGATACCGGACAGACCGGAATAGAACGCGAGGATCGCGATGGCGATAAGGAAGATGATCGTGACGATATGGGGGAAGATGAACGACACGATTGCGACGACCACAAACGCGGTAGCCGCAAGAAACCAGAACAGGGAGCCTTCACTATGGGAGGTGATCGCGAGAAAGACGCAGATGATAAGCCCGAGTCCGATGAGCACCCAGAATAATGCCAGAAATGTGGCAAGTGTTGTGTCAGGAATCACAATTGCCAGTAACCCGAATATGACCCCAATCAAGCCCTTCACAAGGCACGAGACCTTCGCATCCATGATAGTATCACTATTCCTAACTGAATATACTTTTAGCATCTGCCTCCATTTAGGATTAACCAATGAAATCCGATGAACCGTGCTGGTTCAGGTAAGTTGTGATGAAAATTGGCGTGTCGGTTTTTTCGCTACATATCCCGGAAGTTCCCAGTCGCAGGTCAGTCCCTGCCGGAAGTGGGAGTTTCCAAAGAATCTGCCGGAGTCCCGCAGGTCGCATGCGAACCCGGATCGGGACCTGCACAACCGTTTTTCGAGTCCGCGTGACCGCACGGAAAAAATCCGGGGTTCCGGTTCCGCTACGCTCCATCGGGATTCGTCATCTTTATAGCAGACCCGGATGAACTATCTTTGTGTTTGGGCGTTATGAACGGGATTTCGAGTATAGCGATGCGGACGTGAAGCTGCGGATCGATCGGTCAGGCACAATTCCTGTGTATACCCGGGATTGCAATGGAGCACATGTGGAAAAATATCTGACCGGGGATTACAACGCGATAAACATCTGCCCGGTCGAGCCGGTGAACCTGCCAGAGGAGATTACTCATCACCTGGAGATCGCTTTTCCGGAGATCGTCCTCCCCCCGGAGGTAAAGCAGACGATCTACCTGAAATTCCCTGTCGAGATTGGCGTTTTTTTTGAGATTCACCGGGAGATGGGTGTGCTTGATATCTTATCCCTCGTTCCGACCCGGTTCTCCCTGTATGGTCGCCCTGATGCGGGGGTGATCACCCGGTGGTACCGGAGCGATCTCTATTCCTGCGTGCCCGCCACCGACCTGCACCGTGAGGGGGTGCTGGAACTGGCGCTCGTGAACCACTGTGCAACAACCGTCGAGATCTCGCGGGCGGTCTTTGACAGTCACCACATGACCATCTTTTATGGTGAACGCGTGGGCATGACCGCAACGATGGAGGTGTGGTCCCCGGTGATCGCGCAGACGATCTTTGCGACAACGCCACCGTTGGGTTGCCCGAACCGGTCGATCGATCTCTACACGTCACGGAAATTCCCGGTCGGTCCAATGAAGGGATACATGATGGAGTCTGGTATGACATGATCGCGGAAGCGATGCCCAACTCGACGGAGATCATTACCACCCTGACCAATGAGACGTCCCTCATTGGCACGGCGAGTACGCGTGAGGTCGTGCAGTTCTTCGTACTTTTGATTATTGCGTATGTGATCGGACTTGTCATCGCCCATTACCTCAAACTGAGACTGAGCCACAAACTCAAATCCGATCAACTGGTCCTTCTCATACGATTTGTGCGGGTGATTTTGATCCTTATTGTTGTCAGCTTCTCGCTTCCCGGTCTCCTTGACCTGAGTATCACGATCCTCGCGCTCGTTTTTGTCGCGCTGGTGGCGATCATCGGGTTGTCGAGCCAGAACGTGATCTCGAACATGATCGGGGGTCTTGCGATGCTGTACGAAAGTCCGTTTAAATCCGGTGATTTTATCAATACCGGTGATGTTTCAGGGACGGTGATCTCGACACGGCTCTTCTCGGTGCTCATCCGTACAACGAGCGGGGTGTACGTGCAGATCCCCAACGCACAGATCTATTCCTCGGATGTGTCGAATTATTTCGCCCATGTTGCCCGGCGGTATGAGTATGTGGTCGGGATCCGGTACCAGGATGATGTGAAGAAAGCGACAGCCATCATTACCCGGATTCTTGAGGGATACACCTATGTGCTCGTTCAGCCGGCGCCGGAGGTCTTTGTGAATGATATCGATGCAGACAGCGTGAGGGTGATGTTCCGCGTCTGGTTCCCGTCAGTCTGGGCGCGGACGAAAGACGATATCTCGCTCCAGACCGCGATCCTGCCCCGCGTGAAGGCAGCCCTGGAGGCGGAAGGGATCGAGATGCCGTATGCCCACCGGGAGATCCTGTTCACGAATCCGATCGTGACGCAACCCGGTCCAGGCGGGAAGTGATCCCCTGCTCTGGATCTCGTATCCATGAGCGCCAGTGGCAAATCTTCCATGAACACTTTTTACCGATGATTCTTTCCTTCCATTGAACGATGAGGTTCGCGGTGGGGAACCGGGTCACACAATGGCGTTACCGGTTTCGTTGTCTCTTTGTAGATGCGTGCGGCATTTCCCGGTGTCTGCTCATACCCTCACCGGTTTTTCGGCGGAGAATCTGCACAGTGGCTCGCTTGTTTTATTTCGCTCTGGATTGTGCAGGCAGCATTCACGGTATAATCAGGGAAGACGCAAAGTAGGTTTTCCGGTTGTGGTGTGGCATGGAAATGTAATGATGTTCTGCCAGGACTTGCACGGATACGGGACAATAAAAAATGTGAGTGGGTCAGATCGATACGGTCTTTACCGGCTGCTCGTATTCTCCGGATGCAAGATCGCCGGTCCGGGACCGAGGGGGAGGGGAAAGATAGGAAGGGTGATGATGGTGACCGACCAGGGGTTTGGGTCCTTCTCTGCAAATACCTGAAGGTAATAGTTCCCGGACTCCGGTATGGTCACAAACCGGAATGTCTGTGTGGAATTTACCTCAAAGTCCGGCTGGGTTTTGGTGTTGTTCGCGTTCATTAGAACGGTGCCGTTCCCGTAATTGAGGAAGTACCATGGGGTGGTGATCCCGGTGCCGTTCCGACTGAAGATATACTGCCCTTTCTCCAGGTAGAATGCCGGTGTCACGGTCGTTCCTGATCCCGTGAAGTTCAGCGGGACTTTTTCCGGCATGTCGAGCGAGAGGCGGGAGATCCCTGCGGTCCACTGTCCATCCCGGCTGGAGATGTTCACCCAGTAGTCTCCCTTCTGCGGGACTTTGATCGCAACGGATCCGTTGAACGCGCCGGTTGTGGAGAAGGTAGCCGGGGCTCCGGAACTCGCGGCGTAGTACGGTAAGAACGTTATATGCATGTCCTGTGCGTCTTTTGCCTGGAATGATACGACGATCACGCCAGGTTCGAGAGAGAGCATGGTATTTGGCTGGCTGGTGGACCGTGTGGGGAGACCCGTGCCCGCGCCAGGTGTAGCCGTGGGCAAAACGGTTGGGGTTTGTGTGGTCTGGTTGTTTGATGCGGACGATACGGCATTTTGTCCGGTGCACCCGCATGCACACAGACAGATGATGAGGAGAAGCGCTGTACAGATGACTGCTTTCATAGTACCACAAATGATTCTTTTCACACAAGAACGTGCCGAAACCGAGTGCCGTTAGCGACGGGCATCCGACCGGTGCGAACCTCCAGGAGTTCCAAATTGTTCAGGATGGCGTGAAAAATGGTGAACCATTTTCCCCCCCAACGGGGTGGCACTTGACCGTAGAGAACCCGCGTGCCGGAAAAAAAGGTGGTCTCCGGGTGTCTCATTCGTGGCTGAACCCGAAGAATGAGATCTTAAAGACCTTTTCGAGAGCGTACAGGATGGCAAAGAAGATCCCGACGTACAGGATGAACGAGACTACAAACCGCGTGGGTCCCGTGATCCCTGCGTAGTTTGCGATCGTATTTGAGCACGCATCGGCAACGAGGACGGCGATGAGGATCCCGACAAAAAAGACGAGCCACTTTCTCACAACTGACATATCCATGCATATACTTGGTCGTGAGACTACATAAAGCTAAAAATACGGTACTGCCGGGTTGTACTGGTGGCAGCCGGGACCGGATTTTTTTATTCAATCGGACCGGCTGCGGGATCCCCACCGTGTGCCGGTGCGCTTTCTTCCGGAAAGATTTAAACCTCCGCCACGCACATGACACGCTAAGACAAGGTGACCTGATATCTCCACAAACATGAACGTTCCAATAGCGGGCTCTTGTGTGGTGATCCATGTATGAAGGGACGACACATCTCCATTCTCCTAAAAGAGATCCTCGATAACATCAACCGCATCCGGCA
>Ga0247841_10013818_pt1 | contig 10235 bp, 3 predicted proteins | sample LaCruzMarch2015__2_FD_192410 | JGI IMG/M metagenome (GOLD analysis project Ga0247841, IMG submission 192410) | Freshwater microbial communities from meromictic Lake La Cruz, Castile-La Mancha, Spain - LaCruzMarch2015_18m | ecosystem: Environmental > Aquatic > Freshwater > Lake | place: Spain...
TTTTCTCCACGTTGTCCCACAGGCTTCACACGAATCCGTTACCAGTTACGCATGCTGTGGTAGGGACATCCCAAACGGATAGGATGGCATTCTGCAATCTTTCATATGACTTCTTGTCACTGATTCGTCATTTTGTATGGGTAAGTTCCGGATAATCGGTACGTGGGGGTTGCTGCCCCCATATCCCTGCGAGGGATAGTTTCCTCCCGCTGATGCGGGTCGGCGCGACGCCTCTCGGGTCGCGCCTGGGCAAGAAGTTTTTTCGGGGATGCGGAAAAATCCAATTTGATTTAGCCATTCGATCCAGCGAAGAGCCATTATTATTCTCGCGCACTCTGCAATCCGTTCTGGAATCCGTTCAGCGATGAGGGTGCACAGGATCTCTTTCGTTTTGATCCTCATATCCCGGTTTTTGTGAATGTCTGTCCGCTGGATAGTCAGGAGTGCGTGTGTCGGGTGGCTGATGTTGGAAACATTTATCATTGGAGATCACTTATTACACCCTCGATACAATTAATAAATATCCAGGTTATGGTTGGTTCTCATGAAGGTACATGTCAGCAGGGTTGGTGTTTTTCAGATTTGTGTGATTGTCGCGTTATGTATGCTTATTGTAATTCTGCCGGTATCGGCAGACAATAGGGAAAACGGAACTGGTCTGGTGAGTGGATCGGTGGGGGAACCACAATCCGAAATAACGTGGTCTCCAACGGCAATTGAGACGGCTGTAGTGACTGGATCGATGGGATCAGATAATATCATGGGTACTTCCACTGCGGTAGTCCCGGTTGTTGACTTTACCGGCACTCCTACCTCCGGCATATCCCCATTAACCGTCGCTTTCACTGACACTTCAACAAACATCCCCATAGGATGGGCATGGTATTTCGGTGATGAGAATTGGGCGGCACCTGCATGGACGCAGTTGAATGCAAGTGCCGGGTGGTCATTCCGATCCGGTCATTCCAGCGTGGCGATGCCGGATGGCAGGATCGTCGTCATGGGCGGTTTTAACAATGTCACCGGCTTAATAAACGACGTATGGCAGTCGACCGATAACGGCGTGACATGGATGCAGGTAAACGCGAGTGCCGGGTGGGCGCCGCGATACGGTCACAGCAGCGTGGTTCTGGCAGACGGCAGTATCCTCGTGATGGGCGGTTTTGTCGGTGCATCACAGGGAACCTCGCTCCCACCCTCAAAATTATCGCTCTCGCGCGGATTCGCGGATGGCAGCTCCATCACGAATGACGTGTGGCGGTCGACCGATAACGGCGTGACATGGACACTGGTAAATGCGAGTGCCGGGTGGTCGGCACGATCGTACCAGAGAACTGTTGTGATGCCGGATGGCAGCATCATCCTGATGGGCGGGGCGGATACCAACGGCATAAAGAATGACGTGTGGCAGTCGACCGATAACGGTGTGACATGGACGCAGGTTACCGGGAGTGCCGGGTGGTCGGCACGATCGTATCCCAGCAGTGTCGTGATGCCTGATGGCAGCATTGTCTTAGCGGGAGGCGAGGACATCACTGGCATCAGGAATGACGTGTGGCGATCGACCGATAACGGCGTAACATGGACGCAGGTTGCCGGGAGTGCCGGGTGGGCGCCACGGTACAGTCATTCCAGCGTTGCGATGCCGGACGGCAGTATCGTCCTGATGGGCGGTTTTGACGGTTTACTGACCTGTATGAATGACGTGTGGCGATCGACCGATAATGGCGCTACATGGACGCAGGTTGCCGGGAGTGCCGGGTGGTCGGGGCGGTACTGCCACAGCAGCATCGTGATGCCGGACGGCAGCATCGTGCTCATGGGCGGCGCGAATAACGTCGGTTTGAATAACGACGTGTGGCGCTTCGTACCCACCGGATCATCGGCACAGAGCCCGTTGCATACGTATACCTCACCAAGGATCTACCCGGTAGCGCTTCAGGTATACAATCACGATGGATACAACAGCACCCGGAAGGCAGGATATATTCAGGTAACTATATCGCCATCGGCACCGGTTGCAAACTTCGCAGGAACGCCCACCTCCGGCAACGCACCGCTGACCGTCTCGTTCACCGACACCTCAACAGGGACACCGACATCATGGAACTGGTCGTTCGGTGACGGGGGTTACAGTTCCGAAAAGAACCCTGTATACACGTATGCCGGCACCGGCAGCTTTACTGTTTCGCTGACTGCAACGAATTCAGCCGGGTCGACGACAAAGACGGTTGCCGACTACATCACGGGAACGAATTATATAGTGCCATCATCAACAACAGTCGGCTTATACCGCAGTGGTGCATTCTACCTCGCGTCCAACAACACTGATGAGGGTGGAACTGTCAATGCCTTTGGATATGGTCTGGCAGGAGATAAACCCGTATCCGGCGACTGGACTGGCACTGGCAGCACAACTATTGGCGTCTTCCGCGATGGCGTGTTCTACCTCGCGTCCAACAACACTGTTGGGGGTGGAACGGTTAATGCCTTTAACTTTGGTGAGTCAGGAGATGTACCGGTAGCCGGTCACTGGTCCGGAATTGGCACTGACACAGTCGGTTTCTTCCGCAGCGGCAACTTTTATCTCGCGTCGAGCAACACCCCCGGTGGTGGAACGGTTAATGCCTTTAACTTTGGTGAGTCGGGAGATGTACCGGTAGCCGGAGACTGGAACGGCGATGGCAAGACCAAGGTAGGTGTCTTCCGCGATGGCGTGTTCTACCTCGCCTCCAACAACACTCCCGGTGGTGGAACAGTCAATGCCTTTGGATATGGTCTAACCGGTGATACACCTGTAGCTGGTGACTGGAACGGAGATGGCAAAACCGAGGTAGGCGTATTCCGCAATGGTGTATTCTACCTCGCGTCCAGCAACTCTCCCGGTGGCGGAATGGTCACTGCCTTTACGTATGGTATTTCTGGAGACAAACCCCTGGCAGGCAGATGGACGCTTGCCGGCTATCCGATAGATACCACGGTCTTTACAACAGCTGACCACACAATTGCCATCGTCCCCGTGCCTTCAACTTCGCCGGTGCTCTATCCATACCAGGTCTCCAACTATACAGAGTATGGTTACGGCAAATGGAAGTTCGGCCCGGGGTTGCCTTATGAGAGAAGAGAGGATATTCTGCGGCCCGGATACAACAATACATCGGTCGTAGGTACGGCAAGACTTCTGAATTACTTTACCATAACCGATATCCATATAACCGATGAAGAAAGTCCTGTTTCGGCAATCTTTTTAGGCTACATGACCACTGAACCGGCTGCCTCTTCGGCGTATTCACCGGTTATGATGCTGACAACCCAGAATTTCGACGCAGCCGTCCAGACAATAAACGCCCTTCACCAGAGAAATCCGTTCGATTTCGGTATCTCTCTTGGCGATGCAGCCAACAGCGATCAGAACAACGAGCTGCGGTGGTACATCGATATCCTTGACGGCAAACCGATAAACCCGGATTCCGGTGTGAAGGACGATCCCGTTCCGGGACCCTACAACGATTACCAGGACCAGTTCAAAGCGGCTGGGCTTAATTCAACAATCCCTTGGTACCAGACGCTCGGCAACCACGATCACTTCTATACCGGCTTTTTATCGCCGAATGAGTATTTCCGGAATACCCTGATCGGCACGAATATCATCAACCTGGGTTATGTATTCACAAATTCCCTCGGCATGGACAGTCGCGGTTATTATATGGGCTCGATCGACGGCAGAACCCCGTACGGGGATATTATAGGCGTAGGACCAACCGGATCATTTACCAGTCCTCCACAGGTACTCGCAGCCGATCCAAACCGCCGTTCAATTACTGAGTCGCAATGGATGGCAGAATTCTTCAATACAACGTCAAGCCCGGTGGGACATGGATTCAGCCGGTCCAATGTAGATACGGGCTTCGCCTGTTATTCTTTCGACCCGAAGGCGGACATACCTATCAGGGTTATCGTCCTTGACGATACGCAGGCTGTTACCGATCCCATAAATCCCGACAGTCTCGGCATGGGGCATGCCTCTCTGGACATGGCACGTTACAACTGGCTGGTAAGCGAACTTGAGAAGGGTCAGGCTGAAAACAAGCTCATGATCATCTCCGCGCACATACCGATCGGGGTCAATCCGCCTGGCGCCATGGGGGGCTGGAACCCAATTGCTCCAATGACCGAAGCACAGCTAATTGCAAAACTTCATACCTATCCGAATCTCCTTCTCTGGATATCGGGACACCGGCACGTAAACCAGATCACCCCATTCAATTCTACCGATCCCGTCAACTATCCTGAAGGCGGGTTCTGGGAGGTCGAAACCTCGTCATTAAGGGATCTTCCCCAGGAGTTCCGCACGTTTGAGATCGTCCGCAACAGCGACAACACGGTTTCAATCATTACAACCGATGTTGATCCGGCAGTCAGGGCCGGGACGCTTGCTGCCCAGTCACGTTCTTACGGTGTCACGGCACAGGAGATATTCTCAAATCCGCTCAGTCCAGCTGAAGGTTCAGGCAATGCAGAACTTATCAAACAATTAAGTCCTGAAATGCAGCGGGAAATACAGAAATATGGAACACCTATAGACAACTAAATTTTTTTTACCATTTTGGTCGTATCCCCACATTTATTTTTATGGGGATAGTCGCAATCCAACGATGAAACCCCGTGTTCCTGCAATGCGACAATTCGCTGTACGGGATTCTTTTTTAATTTCGGTTCTGTGATTGTATCTCCTTACATATTCTCCCGGAAAGAATGGCAACCATCAGTCATCGTTTCAGAGGACTATTGGTTTTGTTGAGCCGCCGTTTCGCTGTTGCTGAAAGTAAAATCCTGCGGGTCGGCATCGTGGAAATGCTACAGGGAAGGGATGTGAGGTGGGTGCTATCTGACTGCGGATTGTTGGGATGTGATCCCCGTCAATCATGTGCCTTCCCGGCGAACAAAAAAAGAGGTTGCACTACGGAATTAAGGGTAAACCGCTGATGCATGGGAGGCAGTATATCTGATAATTATTCTCCACCTTTTTGGTAATTTGCAAAACTATATGTCGTAGGAAACAAATGGCTATATTTACGCAGTAGATTTTTGTAGCATATGCTGTGGCGTTAAAAAAAGGAGGCTCAAAAATGAATTTGTTTAGAACAGAGGGCATTCTCTTCCTCGCATTACTTGTAATGATGATGTTTGTTCCAATTGCAGGAGCTGTCGGTGATGAATTACATGCAGCTCCTACGAATCCGGAATTCATCAGATATATGCAGGAAAAACCATATGACTTACAAGTGCAGGGCGACACGCAAGGTCTGGGTCTGGTACCGTCCCAGATATATCGTCCTGAAGTAAGGGATGTTCAGATGTTCGGACCAAACGCGGGGGATCGCTCTACCAGCTATCCGGCAACGTTCGATTTACGGACTACCGGGAAGGTAAGTCCGGTTAAAAACCAGAATCCTTTCGGAACCTGCTGGGCGTTTGCAACCTTTGCATCACTCGAATCCACACTTATGCCCGCTACACCCACACCGGATTTTTCCGAGAAAAACCTCGCAAACCTTGCCGGATTTGACTATGCCATCCCGGATGGTGGGGGTCAGATGTGGATGTCAACCGCGTACCTGACGCGATGGAACGGTCCGGTCGATAGTGCAACAGATCCGTACCCTACCACTTCCACATGGACATCATCAGATATCTATCCACCGGTGAAACATGTTCAGAACGTGGTATTTTTCCCCGGTCGAACCAGCCGGACAGATAACGACAACATTAAAAGTGCGCTGACGCAGTGGGGTGCGGTATACTCCTCATTATACTGGTATTATAATGCGTTTTACAATGCGACCTATAATTCCTATTATCAGCCTGCTTCGGATTCTGGATCAAGTAGTGGGCATGCGGTAACGATTATCGGTTGGGATGATAACTATCCAGCAACAAGCTTTACCAACACCGCTGACGGACCCGGAGCATGGCTTGTTAAGAACAGCTGGGGTACCACATGGGGTAATGCCGGCTACTTCTACATATCGTATTATGACAAATCTTTCGGTTCTGTAATACAACCCACGGGAACTAAAAAAGATACTGCGGTGTTTTTTGGAGAGAGTACTTCCAATTATACTACGGTATATTCATACGATAAATTAGGAGAGGTAACTGATTATTCCTATGGTACAGCAAAAACAGGATCGTTCGCTAACGTCTTTACCGCCAATTCTACGGAAACCATAAAGGCGGTTGGGTTCTATACAACCGACCTGAATGTTCCTTACACTATCAGCATTTATAAGAATCCGACATCGGGACCAGTTGGCGGCACTCCCGCAGCCACATTCAGTGGGACTCTCTCGTACATGGGGTATAATACGGTTATAATGCCGTCCAGCCAGCAGGTTCCCGTCACAGCGGGGGACACATTCTCGGTTGTTGTTCAGGTCGCGAATCCGACAAATAATTATTATATCCCAATTGAAATGAATTCCCTTGGATATACCAGCGGAATTGTCTCACAAGCAGGTCAGGGATATCTGCTTGGAACCAGTGGATGGAAAGACCTCAAAACAATAACTGATTTGGACAACAGTCACGTCTGTGTAAAGGCATACACCGGTTCAACGGTATCACCCGCCCCGGTTGCCAACTTCGTGGGAACCCCCACCTCCGGCACCGCACCGTTAACCGTCACATTCACGGACACTTCGACCGGCTCGCCGACATCATGGAGCTGGGACTTTGGGGACGGAACTTACGGCACCGAAAAGAACCCGTCGCATATCTATTTGGTCAACGGCACCTACACGGTTTCACTGCGCGCAACGAATGCAGCCGGGTCGGATACCAAAACGATTACTGACTACATCACGGTGACTGCTCCATCAGGTGCTGATAATGTAGGTGTGTTCCGCGGTGGTGTATTCTATCGTAATGGTTATGACGCGATTGTGTATGGTCTACCAACAGACACACCGGTAATTGGCGACTGGAACGGGGATCGCAAATCTGAAGTAGGTGTGTACCGCGGTGGAGTGTTCTATCGCAATGGTGCTACCGACATTGTGTATGGTCTACCAACTGACACACCGGTAATCGGCGACTGGAACGGAGATGGCATATCTAAGGTAGGCGTGTTCCGCGGTGGAGTGTTCTATCGTGATGGTTATGACGCGATTGTGTATGGTCTACCAACAGACACACCGGTAATTGGCGACTGGAACGGAGATGGCATATCTAAAGTAGGTGTGTACCGCGGTGGAGTGTTCTATCGTAATGGTTATGACGCGATTGTGTATGGTCTGCCAACTGACACACCGGTAATTGGCGACTGGAACGGGGATCGCAAATCTGAAGTAGGTGTGTTCCGCGATGGGGTGTTCTATCGCAATGGTGCTACCGACATTGTGTATGGTCTATCAACTGACACACCGGTTATCGGCAAGTGGACGTAAACTGTAAAATAAGAAAATGTGGGGGAAAAATCCCCACAAATAATTTAATCGGAAAGGTAACTGAATGGTGCGTTTGTCTACTCTCTTTAGTATTTCATGGCAGAAATTGGATCTCGCTTCTTGAAATAATTGGGATGGCAGCGTTGTGGATATCTCCAGTATCAGCTTCTCCTGCCACCGACTGGTTCGATAAAGGGAATTCTTCCTATATCGCAGGTCGATATGACGAGGCGCTTGCAGCGTTCAACAAAACCATCATGGTAAGATCTGGTGATATATCGTGGTGTGGCATTCAAAACATAAAAGAACAACAATGAACGTGCAGAATACAGGAATCATTCTTGTTGTCGCATTACTGGTAACGCTGTTATTTGTACCCCTTGCAGGAGCAACAAGCGATGAATTACAAGCCTCCGCAAAGATCGGTTATATTCCGGTATCCCCGAAGGCAGCGGTGATCACGGTCAGTAACGGTACGTCCATCAACATGACCATCGCCAATGCATCTGCCGGTGACACAATTGTCCTTAACCCCGGGATCTATTTTGAGAACGGGATCCTTGTTGAGAAGGACATCACCCTCCGGGCCAATACGAATGCCGGAGGCAGCGCGGTGGACACCATCATCGATGGTATGAGTGCATCGCCCCGGATCTTCACAGTCCCCGGTAAATACAGCCTTGCTATCGACAGCCTGTCCCTTAGGAACGGACGGGCGGCAGACGGGTTGGATGGCATCAATGGATCTGCTGGCGATGATGGTGGTGCCATACATACCGAAGGTCCTGTCATGATAACGTCCTCGATTATTGCGAACTGCTCGGCAGGCAACGGGGGCAATGCCGGAAACCTCACCAGCGGGAATGGTGGTAAGGGGGGGACTGGTGGCAACGGCGGTGCCATATACGCAAATGGGTCGGTGACCGTGACAGCATCGACCATCTCCGGGTCATCTGCAGGTTCTGGTGGCTATGGCGGAGCTGGGATTGCTGATGGTGAAGTGTGCTATACCTATCCTTTAAGTGAAGAGTGCGTCATCGGCAAGGGCGGAATAGGTGGCAGTGGCGGCTGGGGCGGTGCTATTTACGCAAAAGGCCCGGTGATCGTGACAGCATCGACCATCTCCAATTGCACTTCAGGTTCAGGTGGGAGGGCGGGAGCAGGGGACACTGGCAGTTACGGGGGCAGCGGCATCCCTGGCGGAAATACAACGCTCGTTATCGGCAAGGGTGGGGAAGGTGGAGCTGGCGGTGACGGTGCTGCCATTGCCACAATAGGTGTGGCAACCGTGACTGGATCGACCATAACCGGGTGCATCGCCGGAGCCGGGGGAACAGGCGGTGACGGAGGTGCCGGGGAGAGTGGCACCGTTGAAAGTTATCAGCTCGTTATAGGCCAGGGCGGCTATGGAGGCCACGGCGGAGATGCGCCAGGTATTTCCGCGGGAGGTACAATTGAGGTAAGCCTGTCCACCATTGCCGGATGTTCTGCAGGTTCTGGCGGCCTGGGGGGGCCGGGCGGTGCCGGTGGTGACGCGGGAACTGGCGGCAACGGCGGTCAGGGTGGCAGTGGCGGGGAGAATGGTGCCATTGCCAGCCTTTCCTTGCACCCTCATTCGATCAACGTTACGTCAACTACCATATCCGGGTGCAGCGCAGGTGACGGGGGGGATGGCGGCACTGGCGGCAATGGGTACAAGGGAGGTTCTGGCGGCCAGGGTGGCAGTGGAGGAGAGTCCGGGGCCATCTCCATGGGGGCGATTTTTTCCTCCGGTTTGATTAACGTGACCTCAACTACTATCTCCGGGTGTCACGCTGGTGACGGCGGGAACGGCGGCACCCGTGGGGCCGGGAGTGTCGGTAATGCTATCGGAGGCGATGGCAATTCCGGTGGCTCCGGCGCTGCCATTGCCATCCTGTCCGTGTCCCCATGGGGCACGGATTCCATTTCGATTGTGGTAACATCGACATCCATTACCAACTGCAGTGCCGGGACCGGGGGGAACGGAGGTGCCAGCGGTGCAGGAGGCACGGCAGGTAAGGGAGGCATCGGTGGCTCCGGCGGTGCGATTGGCATCCTGTCCGTCACTGCCTTGCCACCGAATTCGTCGTTCATAGCAGAGAGTGGCGCCAGCGGTGAGATCGGCATCCTGTCCCCCACTAAGCCCAACGAGAACGTATCCAATCGTTCGATAGGGATGCTGTTATCCAACATCTCCGGGTGCTACGCAGGTGCCGGGGGAAATGACAGTCCTGGCATCTCGTGTGGAAAGTGGGACGAAATTAATGCCGGGGGCTTCGGTAATGGCATTACCCAAGCGACCATCACCAATTCGGTCAGCCTGATATCGTCCACCATCTCCGGGTGCAACGCAGGAGCCGGGGGGAACGGCGGTTCTGGCATCTCGGGGGGGAATGGGGGCCAGGGTAATGTCGGAGGCTTCGGTGGTGGCATTGCCCTTTCGGCCAACACCAGTTCGGTCAGCCTGATATCGTCCACCATCTCCGGGAGCAACGCAGGAGCCGGGGGGAACGGCGGTTCTGGCACCTCGGGGGGGAAAGGGGGCCAGGGTAATGAAGGGGGCCGCGGTGGTGGCGTTTTCGTTGAGGCCTACACCAATTCGGTCAGCCTGATATCATCTAACATCTCCGGGTGTAACGCAGGAGCCGGGGGGAACGGCGGTTCTGGCATCTCGGGGGGGAACGGGGCCCAGGGTAATGTCGGGGGCTTCGGCGGTGGCGTTTTCCTTGACGCCTACACCAATTCGGTCAGCCTGATATCATCTAA
>Ga0247841_10013819_pt1 | contig 10235 bp, 1 predicted proteins | sample LaCruzMarch2015__2_FD_192410 | JGI IMG/M metagenome (GOLD analysis project Ga0247841, IMG submission 192410) | Freshwater microbial communities from meromictic Lake La Cruz, Castile-La Mancha, Spain - LaCruzMarch2015_18m | ecosystem: Environmental > Aquatic > Freshwater > Lake | place: Spain...
TTGGAAATTTGAATCAGCACAGGTCACAGGTCAAATTACTACTGTTTATGGTCTAGCAGAGGGACAAACAAGACCATCTGAAGTATCTGAAGATAATAAATCTTGGGTTATTTGCGTTCCTAGAGAATCAATAGATTTTGTTATAGAAGAAGAAATGAATTTCAATATTAGTATAGATCTTGATAATGTTGCTACTAAGTTTGCATCAGTTGGTTGTAATCTTTTGACGAAAGCTTTAAATGCTTCTGTGGGTAACAATGAACTTAACTTTACAGTTAATCCTATTAACAATAGCAAAAAACTATATCCCGATCTTTATTGGAACACCCAAGATGATGGTTATAGTAACTCTCAAGAATAAGGTATGATATATTCCAGAGTCAAAGTGAAACAAAAAAATGTGTTTTAAAATAGTGCCGGTGGAAATACCAAAAAACCGCTGCGTGAGATTTGCGTGACTGGGCATGTCATTGTTGCACCTTGGATGCCAAATGTAGTGAGCATTCCGCATTAAAATTATCAAAAAATCAAACAACTACAAAACAAGCCTACAACATTAAAGCAGACACTCAAAAAACTACCACCAAATTTAAACTTGAATACATCCATCATTGGGATAGTAACGCTAGCTCCCAAATATCTAAAAAAAACATTGATTAATAGTCGTGGGAGGGTAAAATCACCCCGATCAGTATTTTTTATATTTATTTATTGTACTTAAAAAAACAAAATGGAGATATTTATGGTTTCTAGGGATTATTCTGAGTCTAAAATTTTTGGCTTATCTTGCATAAAATCAACATGTCTTTTTTTAATTGTATTATTTTTATCTGGAACAGGTTTAGCAGCAGATATAGTTGTCGATAACAACTATCCGGAAAAAACACCACAACTAACTCAAACGAGTATGGGTATTCCACAGATTAATATTGCAGCCCCAATAAATGGCTTTTCTTATAATCAATTTAAACAATTTAGTGTTGGCGCTGATGGAGTCGTAATCAATAATGCTATTCGTAATTACGATTTAGACGAATGCGGGAAAGTTAAAACCAATCCAAATTTAGCCGAACCTGCAAAAGTCATCATATTTGAAATCACAGGAGCTGATCACAGTGAATTGTTAGGAATAAATCGAATTGTTGGAGAGCAAGCCAAAATTATTTTGATTAATCAAAACGGGCTTATTTTTAATAATTGCAACATCGTTAATAGTAGCGAAGTGGAATTTCAGACAGATGGCAATGTTCAGGTTGGGAATAATGGATTAACAGTCGGAAATGGATCATTGTTATTAAATTCTGATAAAACAGCAATCGAAGGAAATATATATGTTCACGAAGACTTAATAATCAATAGCAAATCTACTTCTATCAAACCCAGTGAAATCAGAGCAGGAAATAATTTAGTGATAGATGGTGGCGAGATTCAACTAGACAATGGCGCTAAGTTAAAAAGTGATAGCGGGTTTATAAAGATAGATGGCAAAAAAGTTACCGGATCTGGTGATCTAGATGCCAAAGGGGATATTTCAGTTTTATCTCGGCCAATAGAAGGAGAAAAAGGAGGTGTTTCTCTTAATTTAGCCAATGCTTCTGGAGACATATTTTTAGGGGTAGAAAATAATAATGGCAATATATCTGCATCTGAAATCAAAGCCAATCAAAATTCTAATATAAAATTATTTGGAGAAAAAATAGATGTAAAAAATATAAATGGAGCAGAAAATCTAATCATAGGCGGCGAAATAAATAATGATCCAACTAATTGGAATGTAAAAAATATCGAGATGGCTGGCGCCGATTATAATGTAACCGCCTCAACAACAATTACTGGAAATCTTAAATTTGTAGGAAAAAGTTTTACGGTCCCTCAATATCTTAAAATTAACGGTAATTTCACTTTAGATCTTACAGGAAGTTTCATTAATAATGCTGCCGATCGAGGTATTATAGTAGATGGTAATTGGAACTCTGTAAGCAAGGATTTTATTAACCAGCAAAAAATAAAAACGGGCGTATTCAAAGCAAATGTATTTCAATCGGATCAACACGCTTTTGTTAACAGAGGAATTATAAGCGCCGATTCTATACAGATACGCGCAGATAAAGCACAAAATGAAGCAATATTCCAAGAATCAGACGGAATACTAGAATCAAGAAACGGCAAGATGGAATTGATTGCCCCAGAGGGCGGTATGTATTTTGGGTATAAAAAAGAATTTACTCAGACTGGCGACAAGCAATATGGATTTAAATTTATTGGCAGTCAGCTTTTGAGTCCTAATGATCAAATTCATATTCAATCTGGCGGCAATGTAGTATTCGATGGAACTCAAACAATAACAAAAAATGGTGTTATGGTTGAAGCAAAGGGACAGGTTACGGAAAATATTCAGAGCGATAATTATCAGGTTATAAAAGATGTGCCTGTTGAAGTGTATAAACGACGACAGAATGGTACAACGAGTATACAGGTTGGCAAAACATGGGGCCAAACTGATACTAAGAATATAATGACGCGTGGATTATTTGGTATACCTGATTGGAATTCAGAAGCAGTTATGGGTTGGATTCCAATATATCAACAAGTCCCAAATATCGAAACCTACTCAACAATGGAAATGCAACCGAGAGCAGTGCAAGAAAACGTAATCCTAAAACCAACATTCACCGGCGGCATGCAACCTGCACCTCAAAAAGCAGACATAGTATTCGAAGGAAAAGCAGCTGAAAAACAACATGATGCTGGTTATTTAAAAAACGCAATCGAACAACATTCTCTTAATTTACAATCTGATTATTTCAAAAAAGGACCAGCGATAGAAAAATTTGAAGAAAGAAAATAATTAATATTTAGGCGCACCTGCGTGTGCGCCTAAATATAATAGGTGCAATGTTTTGAATGGACATAAAAACAATGTAAAGAAAAAAGTTGTTTCATCGATTTTATTAGCAGCCTTTTTAAATTCCATTTTATCACCAACATTTGCTGCGATTCTTTCAGTAAACGATGGATTAAATAAAAATAACGCAGCTAACACTAAACCAGAAACAAAAAACAAACCAAACCAATCGCAACTTATACATCCAACTTTTAATGTTACCCAGCAACCAAAATTACTGATTCAATCGGCGTCGAGTTTTCTTTCACCAACTAACAAATATCAACCATACTTAGAATTAGGTGGAGCTAAATATTTTAATCAGACTTCACATCTGGCTGGCATCTACGATCTTTTTATCCCGCTCTTGCAACAAGATGATAAATTACTTTTTACTGATCTAAGAATTTTCGATCGTAGAGAAGGGACATTTGAAGGTAACGTCCATATTGGCTATCGCAAACTTTATCCTGATACTCAGCAAATGTTTGGTATCTATGCCGCTTTTGACCGCAAGAGAACTAGCAATAACAATAATTTTAATCAATTAATGATAGGTGTTGAGTATTGGAATAACAATTGGTTTATCGGAGGTAATGCCTATAAACCTATCGGGCAAACCAAACAATTAATTAGCCAAGAAGCTACGCTTACTCAAGACGGTAGGGCTATAGCCATAACTAGCTCCTATGAAAAAGCTATGCCGGGGTTTGACGCTTCTCTCGGTTACGCATTTACCGAAAATCTTACTGGTTATGCCGGCGGTTATTATTTTCATACCAAAGACGCAGATACCACAACTGGTCCAAACATACATTTCACCTACGACTATAACAAACCTCATGGGCGTATTTTTGGGGTATTAGATGGAGTTAGTATAGAAGCTGGCGCACAACATGATAAACCGAGAGGCAATACTGCCTATATTGGCATTAAATTTAAAATAGGCTTAACCAGTTTTGAAAAAAACAGCAATATTCCCGGCTTTGATCGCCACATGATTGAACTGGTAAGACGCGATCCAGACGTTGTCGTTGGTAAAACAAAAGCAAGACTATCGAATCATCAAGGTTATGTGGGAGAAGAAGTTAAAAATCTTGTCGATGACGAAGATGTCTATTTTGCCGAGTTAAAAGCAAAAGGTGAGCCTGTCATTATAAATGGTGCAGGTGAGCCAATTTTAAATAACGCATGGGAAGCGAACGATCTAGTCAAATATAGAGAATGGCTTGCAAAAAAAATTGGTTCACCAGAATTATCAGGAAATAGCTCATACAATGATATTAAGAAAGCTTGGAATAAATTTGCATCTGAGCATAGATTTGAATTTTTGGAATCTCGTTTCGCCAATGAAGATGAAAAAAATATTTTTACTAAAAAAACTGATTCATATAAAAAGTTAGTGGAAATTACTTTTGCTATTGAAAAAAACGATAAAAAGCTAGTAGAAAAAACTTCAAACTATGAGCAGCTTTCTAGGTCACCAAGTTGTTATATTTCAACTCAAGAAGCTTCAGACAGCAATCAATTGGTTGATTCTCAAAATTGGATCATACAATATCCAATGCATACTAGCTTACAAGATTTAGCGATAAGCCAAAGACCTGAAGCAAGCACACCAGATATTATTGCACCAGCCCCAAAAGAAAGTTACAGCACTAAGGATTTAATTTACAAACTAGCTTTAACTCCGCAAAATTTTCCTGAAAACAAAGTTTACGTGGTTAATGATCTAACCAAAATATTAAAAGCAATAAATGTTGATATATGCAATTGCGGGCATAAATTAGATGAACAACGAGCTTATTTTATAGAACAAATGCTTACAAAAAATGATGTATCTATAGTTGACATGAGTACCGTCGAATATTTAGGTAGCATATTAACTAATAATATTATTTATCATGATGCAGAACCAGCGCGTACTAATTTCTTAACTAGTTTAATTGGAAATGACGAAAATACAGTGAAGATAAGAAGTATCATGCTACAAGAATTATTTGATAGTGTTGAAAGAGAAAATTATTGGCGCGACACTAAAGTGTTGGATAATTTTTCTAAATTATTGCCACAAGACGATTCGTATTTAATAGCGAAAGCCTTAATTCTCGCGCATGAAAAATACAGATACACCGCTACTGATATAGGAATATTAAAACATTACGAGCAACTATTAGATGACGATGAATTTAAAGATCAACGGTATGATTATAAAGGCAAGATACCAGCATTTATCATAACTTCACTGGAGAAAATCATACGCACCCATACTAAAGACACCATATTAGATTTTACCGTTATAGAAAATTTTACCAAAAGTCGATTAAATAAAATCGGCAAGCTACCCCCAAGCTTGATAGATAGTATTTTTGAAAGCTATAAATATAATCAAAACTATTTTGCAGATATGGTTTTTAATTTCTTAACTGAAGATAGGCAGCTCGCACAAAAATCTGTAAGTAAATTAGTTGAGCCAGTGCTCGCAAAAGAAGACAGCAAGACAAAATTATTTATGGTTTTACGCCTTGCGCAATACGATGTCTTGCCGCTTAATATTTTAGGAAATTTCATCGGTTTTTTATCTGATAAAGATATAGGGATGCGCTCGTTAGCCATTGATCTATATCATCAGTTTGTAAAAACAATACCAGTGGAAATAAATAATGACTTAACCGATAACCTCATAGAATTGTTACCAAACGCAAGTAGCTCACAAAGATTTAAGATTAATGAGATTTTAGCCGGCAAGCTAGATAAATATCAACAAGAAAGAGTCGACATTCAAAAACAAATTATAGCTTGGACTACAGAAAAAGATTTTAAAGATGTCGATGAAAAAGCCGTGCAAAGTAATTTTTTAATTAGTAAAATTAATGACAACACCGCGCTAGCATTTATTCCATTTCTCAAGACTCACCTAGTATCGCAAAGCGTAAAACTATTAGAGTTAGCAAGAGTTGTGTTTGAAAAGCTAAGCCAATATTTAACGTTGTCATTAAACTCTCAGGAAAAAGAAATCTTACTCGGCACAAATTGGCGGCAAGGAATTTTTGGTGATGAAGAGTTTTTGCTTAGTCAAGAACAAGTATTGCGATTACACAAACTAGATAATTTTCCTGAAGGCACTAAAAAGCTTATCGGACAAATAAAGTTTTCTTCTTTTGAGAGAGTGAATAAATTTTTAACTTTTGTGCAAATATACAAAGGAAAAGAAAGAAAACTAAACGAAGTTTTGACGGGACACATAATGCGCGGGGTTTTGGACATCAACCCTCTTTACGCCGATTTTCTTTGCGATCGACTATCTGAATTACAAATTAAAAACGCCAAAGCTCTTGTTGGATCTTTGAATGGACTCGGCTGGTCGACATATTTTTTATTTACGTTAGTAGAAAATACAAACGATATTTGCTTATTAGTTACCGTGTTAAGAAAGCTGGTAGATTATTCCGTATACCCAGAATGGGTTGACAGAAATGGATCAACTGCTTCAGCTATATTACATAACTATGTATTCTCAGCCGAAGAGCTATTAACAGAAATAGACAGTTTAATTAGAGACAATCATTTCTTTGTAAACAAAAGCATTAAACGCCTTATTGCAGAATTTGAAGAATTAAATCCAAACAGCTTCATATCGCAGTTAGTAGCTGATGAATATTTTTCTAATCAACTTTCTAGAATAGAAGAGCTAAGCCAAACTTTAATAAAATACGGCAAACCTCTATCTGTTTGGACAAAGAACGAGTTCAAAAAGTGGTATGACTCTACTACCATCGACACTAATAATAATGAATTAGTGGCAGAAACTTTGGCGATTTTATCCCAAGCTGCTTTTTTAACTATCCTTAAGAAACAGTTCTATCCACGCTATGCTCAGCTCATATCATTACTCTCGTTATTGAAATCTCCACATGGTGGCTTGATTCAAATCTCTACCTCAGAAGGCAAATCTTTGATAATAGCAATGTTTGCCGTCATCAAAACAAAGTTCGGAAAAGTCGATACTCTAACAACATCTGATGTATTAGCTACAAGAGACGCGGAAGATAATCAGGAGTTCTTTAGCTTATTTGGCGTTACTGTTGGTAACAATACTAGAGAAACTGATCATGAAAAAAAGGAATGCTATAAAGCAAAAAATGTTTATGGAGATATCTTAAACTTTGTTGGGGATTCGTTACGTGATATTACTGGAAATATAAAATTCGGTAGAGGTTTTGATATTATAATAGTCGATGAAGTAGATAGCTTATTCATCGATCAAAGTAATATGAAGATCCAGTTATCAAGAGATATACCTGGATTCAATGTTCTAAAACAACTGTTGGCATATATATGGGGCACCGCAAGAGCAGCTGCATCTATGTTGTACCAGGATCCAAATGATCCTAACAAATGCTATTATAAGTTTCCGCAAGAAGAGCAAAGACAAAAGGAATTACAGAACCCACTTATCATAACAGAAAATGGACGTAAGTTTTTATTAAAAGCTGCCGACAAAAGCTATTCTGAGATTGTAAAAGATTATTTAATCAGTTTTACCGATGAGCTATGTGCTAGTAAACAATTTACTATACCATCCCACTTAAAAGCTTTCGTAAAATACCAGTTACCAAACTGGATAAAGTCAATATTTAAAGCTGCGAATTCCACTAACAACGTTGATTATATAATTCATAAGAAAACCGATACTGATGTTTCGCTTGCAGCTCCAGTAAACAAAGATTTGGGATTAATCTGCTACGATCTGCAATGGGGTGATGGACTACACCAATTCATCCAGCTAAACAATAGCGTTTCCATGACATCAGAAACCGTAACCAGTATCTTCATGTCATATTTTGGATTCTTTCAAAAATACAAAGGTAGAATTTACGGTGTTACCGGAACCCTAGACGCATCAAAAAACCGCCAATTTTTTCAAGAAGTTTACGATGTTACCTTAAGCATTATTCCTACCTTTGCCCCTAAAGATATAATTATATTCAAACCAATAATCGTTGATACCCAAGAAGAGTGTCAACAAGCAATTGCTGATGACATCCTAGAAAGAGTGTTGCATCAAGGACGAGCTGGGTTAGTCATAATGGACACAATAGAGAAAGTCGAAAACCTGCGTATGTTCTTAATGGGAAGATATGAAGGATTAAAGGTATGGAAATATGGCACTGGAGCTAGAGACGAAGTCGAAATCCTCAAGCATACCGATCCAAATGATCTTATTATCGCCACTAACTTAGCTGGACGTGGTACTGATCTAATTATTAATCAAAAAGTACTAAAAAAAGGTGGTCTCCACGTCATGGTAGCGGAAGATCCCAAAAGTTCACGCGTACTAGAACAAGCTAGCGCTCGTACTGCCAGAAAAGGCGAACCTGGATCGGTTCAACAATTCATTGTAAGTAAAAACAAAGATATTGTTGCCCTAAACGAAGCGCGTGACATTGAAGAAGCGAAAACATTAGAAAAATATCAGAAAAAAGCTCTACCAGACCTCACTACTTCCGATAGTTTATTTAATTCATATGTTGAGTTAATCAGAGAATTTGATAATCCAACTGGCTATCAAATCATATTTGATAAACCAAGAGTACAAAAGCAATTTACTCTCTATCTTTACCAAGAAACTTCCCAGATCATGATTATAATGGTTGGCGACAAAGAAAGTAAAAATTTCAATATAACAAAACTATCATCTGCTGTTGATCCAGATATTACTCATCATATTGAAGCGGTATTATCTGGAAGCAAAAAAGTTTCTGATTTATCTAAACAAGATTATGAGTTCATCCATTTTGTAGCAGCTCAAAATCACTATATTAAGACTGAGAATCAAGAAATTATTGATTTCTTAAAATATCTTACACCGGAAGAGCTGGAATTAAAAACACTTGAATCAGTAGCAAAACTACGTAACTTATTTTTAGTATCATGGCTAAGCTACAGGAAGAAACACAATCATGAATTCGAAATCGATCAATTTAGCGATAACTGGGCAATTTGGTTAAAAGAGCAAACAGATCCATTATTGCAAGCCGGTGATGGCAATCTCATAGCTGTTGAAAGTCAACTCAAAGAAAAATTAAATGTTTTTGGGAAATCCCAATTAGAGCAAAAAAACCAACTAGACTTCATCATAAACCCATCCTACCTAGTACTAAAAGCTTGGCATGAATTGTCTCTTGATAATAAGTCACAAGCTATAACCCTCGCTGAAAGAGCTATCACCATAGAAAAACATTACACCTGGATTGCTCATAATGCCAAAGGTTACATGCAACTCATGCGAGATGGTGTAGGAATTTTCAAAGAAGAACAATCTAAACGAGCAGCCGAAGTCAACAACAGCTTCTACGAAGACATTACTTATGCCATTGATAATATCACAAAAGTAGTTATTCCAAACTTTGAACAGCTGCTTGGTTTCTTAGGTGTTCATGATACTAAACTACATACCGAAACTTGTATCCAATTAATAGCATATATAGAAGTTTATAAAAGAATCGTAGAGGTCTTACAAAGAAATAGACAAGTGGTCTGTGAAGCCGGAAGCCAAAACGGCATAGTCAGAGTTAGGGGCACCATAAGCTCTAAAGAAGTAACCGACAAAATAAATTTACTCAAAGGCATGACTAATTATCTTGAAAAATATCCAGATGCAACCGCACCATCTTATAGTCTTGAGCCTTTCAAAAAGAACATAAACAAATATCTTAATGATACCAATGACGTCATCTTAGATCGCATTGCAAACCAAATCGTAAGCGAAGGCGGTGTCCTTATGACCGTCGACTTCGATCAATTAGAAAAAACAAAAAAGAACTGGTTTGAAACTTGTGTCTCAGCTGCAATGGGAGCGGTATTTATTTGTGTTGGACTCATCCTTGCCCCTGTTACTGTTGGAATCAGCAGCGTCTTTATGGACTTCTTATCTACCTCTCTTGTTGCAAAAGGCATTGGAGACTTAATATCAGCTACCATATCCGTAGCATCTGGTAATCCAATAAATCTTGGTGATTATCTAAAATCAACAGCTATATCTGTTGGAGTAATCATAGCTACTGCTGGGATTTTAGGCTTTGCCAATTTTGCGGCAGGTGGAGCTACTTCTTTTGGCAGTGAAATATGTGAAACAGCTGCTGGTATTGGAAAAAATCCTTTCACCACAATTGGCGCCATGGCTCTTACCCAAGCTGCCATTACAGGAGCTGGTATGCTCCTCTACGAAACCGCCGGCAGAAAAACCGTAGATACCCAAGACATAACACAAGCTGCTAAAGCAGCCATAAACCAAATAACTTCTGATTCCAGCTTTAAAGTTCTACTAAACAACATCTTTGCAACTGTT
>Ga0247841_10013820_pt1 | contig 10234 bp, 6 predicted proteins | sample LaCruzMarch2015__2_FD_192410 | JGI IMG/M metagenome (GOLD analysis project Ga0247841, IMG submission 192410) | Freshwater microbial communities from meromictic Lake La Cruz, Castile-La Mancha, Spain - LaCruzMarch2015_18m | ecosystem: Environmental > Aquatic > Freshwater > Lake | place: Spain...
TAAAACAATTCTGGATGATCATTTCAATAAATTTATCCGCGAAAGCAATTCTGAATTGGTCCCGGGAAGCTTCACAAGATTGGAGAAGATGTTCATCCTTTCCATTCACGAAGCAATAAAAAATACAGACATGGATCTGTCAGGCAAGAGGAGTCTGCTTATTCTTTCCACAACTAAAGGAAATATTGATCTGATTGAGAAGAAAAATAAAAACCTTTTCAATCAGAAACGGATTTATTTATGGGAGATGGCAGAAGTGATCAGGCAAACCTTCGGGTTTTTAAATCGTCCGTTGATTGTTTCAAACGCCTGCATTTCAGGAGTCCTTGGTATCGGGGTCGGCTACCAGTATATTCAATCGGGGATGTTTGAAAATGCAGTTGTCTGTGGTGGAGATATTCTTTCACAATTTGTCATTTCAGGGTTTCAATCATTCCAGTCCCTGAGCCCTGAGCCTTGCAAACCTTATGATATTTCCAGGAATGGGCTCTCATTAGGAGAAGCATGTGGGACAATCGTTTTAACATCTGATCCATCAAAGATCCATGGTCAGAAAGTTATTATCGAAGGAACATCAACCACTAACGATGCCAATCATATTTCCGGGCCTTCCATGACCGGAAAAGAGTTGGCGCTGGCTGTCAGCAAATCATTAAAGGAAGCTCATCTTGAGCCATCTGATATCGGATATATCTCTGCACATGGAACAGCAACTCCTTTTAATGATGAAATGGAGTCAAAGGCTTTCTCGATTGCAGGTCTCAGGGAGGTACCATTAAATAGTTTCAAAGGATATTGGGGCCATACACTTGGCGCATCGGGTGTAATCGAATCTGTTGCTGCCATTCATTCCATGAAGTACGGAAATCTTTTTAAGTCAGCAGGGTTTACCGAATCAGGTGTGCCGGAAGACATTCATGTGATTGCACAAAATACAGAAAAAACATTTGATCATCTTGTAAAGACCGCCTCCGGTTTTGGTGGTTGTAACGCGTCCATTATTTTTGGTAAATCCTGAGTTCTCATTAAGAAGTGGTATGACATGAAAGAAGAACTTTACATATCAGGTTGGTGTAAGATTACCGATCAAACAGTAATTCTAAATAACAAAAAAGAAACTTCTAAGGAAAATTTTGCTAATTTTGCCACCTTTATAAAAGCCCTCTACAAGAAGGAACAGATCAATTATCCCAAGTTCTATAAAATGGATAATCTGAGCAAGTCAGGGTTCCTTACTGCGGAACTTCTTATAAAAAACAGTGACGTTCTTAAAAAATATGATAAAGAGGAGATCGGAGTAGTAATCACTAACTCAAGTTCAAGCTTGGATACTGATCTTGATTACCAGGAATTGATCAGAGATAAATCAAATTATTTTCCAAGTCCTTCTGTTTTTGTATACACACTTCCGAATATACTCATCGGGGAGATTTGCATAAAGCACAAGATCAAAGGAGAGAATGCTTTTTTTGTTTCAGAAGAATTTGATGCTGAACAAATCAATCAATACGTAACTCACCTTTTTAACCAGGGTAAAATACAGGCCTGTATCTGCGGATGGGTTGAATTGATGAGAGAAAAGTATCACTCTTTACTCTTACTGGTTGAAAAGGTTGATGGTACGACACCGGATTCTGATGCTGGTAAAGGAACTGAGTTATTTAATACAGAAAACATTTACAAATTTTTTAATAAATAAGTGATTTTATTGTTATGGAAGAATTGATAAACAAGCTGAAAAAAGAGGTAATTGAGCAACTTAACCTTGAAGATATTTCTATTGATGATATTGACCCGGATGCTCCTCTTTTTGGCGAAGGATTGGGATTGGACTCAATTGATGCACTTGAATTGATTGTACTTCTTGAGAAAAATTACGGGATAAAGATAGAAGATCCGAAAGATGGCAAGAAAATCTTTTTCTCGATCCGGACAATGGCCGAATATATAACTGAGCATAAAAAAGAGTAGCGGATGGCCGGTAGGATATTTATTACCGGCTTGGGTATTATTTCCGGTATCGGAAATAACCTGCAGGAAAACCTTCTTTCTCTTTTACATTCCAGATCAGGTATCAGTGATATCAAATATCTCGAAACCGAGCTCAGGGGAGTGATTCCGGTTTCAGAAGTCAAGCTTTCCAATGGTGAATTATTCAACCTTAACGGGATTGCTGAACAGGAAGGATATTCAAGAAATTCCCTTTTGGGTATAACTGCTGCCAGAGAAGCATATAGAAATGCACATCTAAATACATCCCGCGAATTCAGAACCGGACTCATTTCCGCAACTACAGTTGGTGGAATGGATAAATGCGAGTTGTATTACAGTGATTTCCTCACCAACGATTCTCGTAACATATACATTGATTCATACGATTGTGCCGACAGCACGGAAAAGATAGCCGATATTCTTGGTATAAGTGACTTCCTGACTACGATCAGTACAGCATGTTCCTCATCTTCAAATGCAATCCTCCTCGGCGCTAGAATGATCCGCAGCGGATTACTTGACCGGGTTGTGGCCGGTGGTACAGAATCCCTTACCAATTTCCATCTGAACGGTTTCAATGCGTTGAAAATATTAGATAAAGAACCTTGTAAACCTTTTGACGCCAAAAGAAACGGAATCTCATTGGGAGAAGGCGCTGCTTACCTGGTGCTTGAATCTGAAGAAGAAGCGAAATCAGGCAACAAAACTGTTTTATGCGAATTGATCGGTTGGGGTAACGCATGTGAAGCATTTCATCAGACTGCTTCATCACCCGATGGCATTGGCGCATATCTTGCAATGAAAAAGGCGCTGGAAATGAGCGGTCTTTCTCCCGGCGATATCGACTATATCAATGCCCATGGAACCGGGACCGACAACAATGATATTGCTGAAGGGAGAGCCATTGAAATGCTTTTTGGGAACAATATCCCAAAGGTTAGTTCAACCAAACCCTATACTGGACATACTACCAGCGCAGCAGGGTCAACCGAATCGATCATTTCAATACTGGCCATTTTGCAAAATGTGATCTGGCCGAACCTCAATTTCAGGGAACCCATGGATGATCTGACCTTTATTCCGGTTATTGAATTGCTGAAAGATGCCAACGTCAATTGCGTAATGTCTAATTCTTTCGGATTTGGAGGGAATGATACCAGTTTGATTTTCAGGAGAGTGACGGAAGACAGAAGATAGAAGATGCAAGATGCAAGATGCAAGATGCAAGATGCAAGATGCAAGATGCAAGATGCAAGATAGATAATAGATGACAGAAGATAGATCAGTAGTTATTATCACGAAGGGATGAAATTATTATAACTAAACGGAAAGCCTAAAGAACCTGAACCCCGAAGGGGTGACATTATTATCTCAGATGAAAGCGTATATCAATGGAATAGGGCTGATCTCGCCTCAGAAAACAACTGAGCCGGGAGCTTTTTTATCCGAAGTGATTGAGCATATCGCCGATTACCTGAAATGCATTGATCCGAATTATAAAGCATTTATTGATCCGATGGCTGCCCGGAGGATGAGCCGTCTGATCAAAATGGGGATCACATCTGCAAAACTTTGCCTTTCCGATGCAGGAATCGCTATGCCGGATGCTATCATTACCGGAACCGGACTGGGAAGTGTTGAAGATACCGAAAAGATCCTGAACAGCCTCAGTAAGGGGGAGCAACTTCTAAACCCCACCCCTTTCATTCAATCCACCTATAATACAATCAGTTCGCAGATTGCGATCAATCTGAAATGTCACAATTATAATTCCACCTATGTTCACAGGACATTCTCTTTCGAAAGCGGATTACTGGATGCAATAATGCTGCTCAACGAGAATTCTGCTGATCATGTCCTGGTCGGTGGAATTGATGAAATGACGGTGAACCACTTGAACATCATACGGCGTTTGGGTCATTTTAAAATGACGGCATCATCAAATTTTGATCTCCTGAAATATGAGTCACCAGGCGCTATTGCAGGAGAAGGATCAGGTTATTTTCTCTTGTCTTCCGGGAAAAACGAAAGAACCTATGCAGGAATTTCCGGTATCGGATCATTTTATAAACCGGATGGAGCGGAAGAAATAAAAAAACGTGTCATTTCATTTCTCTCAACATTAAACCTTGGGATTGAAGATATTGACATTTTCCTGACTGGATTAAATGGCGACAGGGAATTTGCCACAATATATTACCAGTTTTCTGAAAATCTTTTTCACAACAAGCCTCTTGCTTATTTCAAGCACCTCTGCGGAGAATATCATACAGCATCTTCTTTCGCACTCTGGGTCGCCGCAAATTGTATCCGGAACCAGGTTTACCCGGACATCTTGAAAGTCAATACAAAAATACCTGACCAGGTCAGGAACATTCTTATTTATAATCAATACAATGGTGTAAACCATTCTCTGATCCTGGTAAGTGCTTAAAACCTTACCGGCATTCGCATATTCTTATTACCTTTGTGACTTCAACCCGGGTTGTTTCTTATTTTTTTCCTGAGATATTTTATGCCGCGACGAGTTTTTATCACCGGATTTGGAATAATTTCCTCCATTGGATTTGATCACAAGGAGACTCTTGCTTCTCTTTTGGCTGAAAAATCAGGTATTGGAGAGATCACACTGTTGGAAACCATTCATAAAGGAAAGTTTCCCATTGCCGAAGTCAAAATGAGCACGAATGAACTGCTGGAGGCTACAAAAAATCCAGGCAGGAAAGATCTGACACGTACTGCACTTCTTGGAATGATCGCAGCCAAAGAAGCGGTTGATTCGGCAGGGATTGTGAATATGACAGCATACCGTACCGGTTTGATTTCTGCCAATACTGTCGGAGGAATGGACCGGAGTGAACTCTTCTACCAATCCTTTTTACATGACAACCGTAAAGGAAAATTGATGGATGTTGTCAATCATGATTGTGGCGACAGTACTGAACGAATTGCAAGTCACATAGGGATCAAGCATTTTGTAACAACCATCAGCACAGCATGCTCTTCTTCCGCTAATGCCATCATGTTCGGGTCAGAGCTGATAAAAAATGGGAAGTTCGACAGGATCCTAGCAGGTGGAACAGATGCGGTTACCAAATTTACCCTCAACGGCTTTAACACACTGATGATCCTTGATAAACAAAGCTGCCGGCCTTTTGATGACAACCGTGCCGGGCTTACCCTTGGTGAAGGAGCAGCTTTTATCGTTCTTGAGTCGGAAGAGGCGGTTCGGAAAGAGGGTAAACTGCCTCTTTGTGAACTCAAAGGTTACGGAAACGCAAATGATGCCTACCACCAGACTGCTTCCTCACCTGATGGCACAGGCGCGTTCCTTGCCATGAATAAAGCGGTTGCAATGAGCGGACTGCAGCCTGATGATATCGATTATGTGAATGTTCATGGTACAGGAACTCAAAACAATGATCTTTCAGAGGGAGTTGCCCTTGAGAGGATCTTTAACAATAAAACACCCCGGTTCAGTTCAACAAAATCGTTTACCGGACACACCCTTGGCGCTGCAGGAGCTGTCGAGGCAGTTATGTCGATCCTTGCGATCAGACATGGTATAATCTGGCCTAACCTTAATTTCACAACACCGATGAAAGAGCTGAAAATCCAGCCGGAAACTAAATTGATCAGGAATGTTGAGGTAAGGCATGTTCTTTCCAATTCTTTTGGTTTTGGAGGGAATAATTCCACTTTAATCTTCTCGAAAATATAAATCCCGAAGGGACTTTTATTTTTTCAAAGGAGAAAGAAATGGAGGTCATAAATGAAAAAAACATCTTTCCGGCGAATTCCAGGCTTTGTTTCTCAGTGATGGCGGCATTGGTTCGTATACATCTGATTTTCTGACTGTTATATAAGTCGTAGGTGAAAATCAGAATTTAGTCGGACAATAGTGATAATTTTTATAGATGTGAAATCTATTAAAATTTGTAAATTCGCTGACTTCCTTCTGAATACCATAAACTTAAATATTCTTAAACATGATCGGGAAACAGATTTTAAACTATCGGATAGAAAGTCTCATTGGAAAAGGTGGTATGGGAAGTGTTTATCTGGCTTCTAATATTAATATCGACCATAAGGTCGCTATTAAAGTACTTAATCCTGAGCTAACCCACAATGAGCAGATCAGGAAACGTTTTCAACGGGAAGCTTCGACACTCGCTTCCTTCGATCATCCGAACATTGTGAAGTTCCTGAATTTTGTAGAAAATGAGGATGGCATATTCCTTATAATGGAGTACGTAAGAGGACGTACACTCGACGATTTAATTACGAATGAAACGGGGCCGATGAACGAAGAGAAGACCTTAAGTATTTTCAGCCCTATTCTTGATGCCTTTTCATATGCACACGCACAAGGCATTGTGCATCGCGACATCAAACCGTCCAATATATTGATTACCAGTGAAAATAAAGTAAAGATTCTGGATTTTGGCATTGCCCGTATTATTAAGGAGACGGTTCCCGGCATGACCGAAATCGGCACTAAGATGGGTACGGCAATGTATATGAGTCCTGAACAAGTGAGAGGAAGGGAGGTTAGCAAACGTTCTGATATCTATTCATTAGGAGTGGTATTGCATCAGATAGTAACCGGACGTGCTCCATTTGATGATACTACCATGTCGGAGTTTGATATCAATGTGAAGGTTGTTGAAGAGCAACTACCGAGAGCTAAGGAATTTTACCCGTTTGTTTCTGATAAAATTCAGGCCATCATTGATAAAGCAGTGGAAAAAGATCCTGATAAACGCTACCAGGAATGTGATGATTTTAAATACCATCTTACCAAGGTCATTAAACCTGAAGAGGCGGTTAAGCCAAAAACCAACCCAATCTATAAGTGGAGTTTGTTAGCTGCCTGTGTTCTTTTGCTTATTTCAGCATTTTGGTTTTGGGATTATAACCGAGTTAAGGTTAAGTACTATAAAGATTTCGTGGAGCAATGGGGCGTACCACAAGGAATTTATAAGTTGAGCAGTAAAGAAGTAAACCACAGAAATGCCAGTTACAGGTTCGAATATCATCATCGGAAGCTACAACGCTTTACCCGGGTCAATAGTTCTGGAAAAATTCGGGAACATGATGATTCTGAGCATTTAGAGTACCCTAATGACATGAAGTTGTACTATAACGACAATGGGAAGTTGGCATATTCTGAATACCTTGACCGTAATGGTAAGGTTTTATTTAAAAAAGTTTATAACAGTGGTTTGAATCAGGTGGTATTTAAACATGCTGATGAGTTTGAAACGGAATTCGTTTTGTCAGGCCGTACTTTGGAAATATTCAAGAGCCCTTTTTCCAACAATGATGCAGAACGAGGACAGATTTCACGGTATCTTTTAACTTACGATAAGAGTGGTTTCATTAGTAAGTTACAGTATGCAAAATATCAGAATGTTTTAGTCGGCGATAACGATGGAATATTTGGTCGTCAATATGTTCGGGATACTAAAGGACGTGTAATTGAAGAGCATTTTCTTGGATTTAATGGTAAGCCTAAAGCTACTAAGAAAGGTCTTGCAATAAAAAAACATACATTTAATAAAGATGATGATTGGATTGAAGTTCGGTACTTAAATGTTAATGGGCAGTTGGCAGCGGATGAAACTGGAACTCCGATTTGTAAAATATTCTATGATGAATACGGGAACCGAAGTAAAGAGGAATATGCAAATGGAGAGGGGAAATTGGTTTATCGGAAGGATGTTAAATGTGCAGGTTCAGAATATCGTTATGATGAAAAGGGCAACAGAATTGAAAATATATACTTCGGTTCTGACAGAAAGCCCTGTTTCATTTATAATGGGATTGCAGGTATATTGAATGAATTTGATGATTTGGGTAATGCAGTAAAGATAACATATATAGATAATGAACGGAAACCTATTATGTCATCGGAAGGTCTTGCCGGATTAAAAAGTATATTCGACGATAAAGGAAATATATTAGAATCATGGTTTTTTGATGAAAAAGGTAAGTTGTGCCTTATAAATACAGGAATTGCCGGATATAAAAATAAATATGATTCTTTAGGGAATCAAATTGAAAATGTTGTATATGGAATCGATCAAAAGCCATGCCTTCAAAAGGATGGTACTGCCGGATATATGGCTAAGTATAACAGTATGAACAAAATGGTTAAACTAACTTATATTGATGTTGATCTCAAGCCTTGCAGAGATAATAACAATATGGCAATATTTTATAATCGATATGACAAAAGAGGAAATAATACAGGTGTATCTTACTATAATAAAGAGAATAAATCTTTGGCTTTAAGTGCACAAAACATTGCCGGTTGGAATTCTGAGTATGATGAACAGGGCTATGAAATAGCCAGGTCGTTCTTTGATGCAGACAGTTCTGTATGTATGGTTGAAGGCGGCTATGCCAAATGGACTGCCAGATATGATGAACAAGGCAACAATATTGCAATCAGGTACTATAATTCTTTAGGTAAACTTTGTATTACAAATGTTGGAGATGCTGGTTCTGATTCAAAGTTTGATGATAGAGGAAATGTGATAGAAAAAATATATATAGATATTAATGAGAAACCAAAATCAGGCCTCCTGATCAGGCGATCTAAATATGATATGAATGATAATGAGGTCGAGCATTGGTTTTACGATTCAGATGGTCAGCTATCACTAAACCATGAAGGTTATGCCGGACAAAAATCTTCGTTTAATGCTCTTAACCAGGAAACCGAGAGATCCTATTATGGTAAAAACAAACTTCCGGTTAAATTTGAAAAGGGGTATGCTATCACAAGATATAAATATGACAACCGCGGCAATAGTAACGAACAAACATACTTTAATGAGAATAACCAACCATGCCTGAATTATGAAGGTGTTTTTAAAATGGTAAGTGAATTTAATGAACGAAACCAGGTATTAAAACAAGCTTATTTCGATGAAAAAGGGTTTCCAACCTCGGTACATGGTGGTAGTCCTGAAGTTCTTGCAAAATACGATAAATGGGGAAATATGATCGAGATTGCCTGCTACGATGGAAAAGGCAACCTTGTGGCTGGGGCGTCAGGATATGCGATCAAACGGACTTCATATGACATGAAAGGTAGTTTGTTGACCGAAATTTATTATGATGCACAAGAAAAACTTTGTATTCCCAAAGATGGGGAATATGCAAAGGTTGAGAATTCCTATAACACAGAAGGGAAATTAATCGAAGAAAAATATTTCGATAAAACCGGAGATCTTAGAAGTCCAAGCTTTGCAATTGTAAGAAAAAGTTATAATTCAAATGGAAAACTATTGGAGGTTACCTATTATAATAAAAGTAATGTGCCATCTAATTATTCCTCTTCCCTGCCATACACAAGGTATGTAAATGAATATGACGGTTCTGGTAAACTGGTGTATGTAAAATACTACCGGATGGATGGTTCATTGCTGGGTTCTGTGGACGGTGAAGGAAACAGGATTTATTCCGAAAAGGAGGTTCGTGATTATGTTAATGGTCTTACAACCCCGACAACAATTACGGATGGATTGGAATTCAAATCTGCGTCCTGCGACAGAAAGTCCGCTTCTTTTGTTTGGAGGCTGGTAAACTTCTCTAAATACGAGTTGGATGATACTAAAATGCTGCAGGTCAAGGATGCTGTTAAGAAAACAGCATTTGAATACAGTGTCGTTAAGGCACTTCGTAGTGCTAATTGGCGGGTAGATATCAAAGTTCAGGATAAAGTAGGGAGAGACCTGTTTGCTATTAATTTATAATTACTTAAATTTTGGGGATCATGAAAAAATTTAGTTTTTTTACCTTGTTGGCATTTTTATTCTCAACCGGCTTTGTTTTTGCACAAAACAAGGACGAAGAAGCTACTAAAGCAGCTACAAAGAAACGTCTTCAGAATGAGTATATTCAATTTCTCAAGGAAGAGGGTTTCACTCCTTCGATAGATGAAGATGGAGATGTTGAATTTGAATCGGAAGGGGAAACTTATTATATTCGGCCAAGTATTGATCCACTCTATCTGTCAATGTTTATATTCTTGAGTAATACAGACAATGTCCATGACTTAAAGATTTACCAGGCAGTCAATGTAGCAAATAAACAATATAAAGCTATTAAAGTTTATTTGACAGATGATTTTATCAATGTAGTTATTAATGCATCAAATTATCTGCATGAAGAGTCAGATTTTAAAGTAATATTTTATCGATGTCTGAAACCGATGAAATATTACTTTAAA
>Ga0247841_10013822_pt1 | contig 10233 bp, 18 predicted proteins | sample LaCruzMarch2015__2_FD_192410 | JGI IMG/M metagenome (GOLD analysis project Ga0247841, IMG submission 192410) | Freshwater microbial communities from meromictic Lake La Cruz, Castile-La Mancha, Spain - LaCruzMarch2015_18m | ecosystem: Environmental > Aquatic > Freshwater > Lake | place: Spain...
TTTTCCTCGAATACCGAGACGAATCCTGTCAGGTAGTTGTGGTATCCTTCGACCTGCTGGGACAGATGCGCGACCCTCTTCGTCCCGCCTCCGGTGTAGGTCTCAACGTAATTTCCTTCGACCACAAAATCGGCACTACGCCGATTTTGAGATGCCTATAAGGCATGCCCTGCAGGCACAATACTGCTGCCAATGCAGCAGTATCTAATGTCCGCGATCCTCTTCGTCAGCACGTCCTGGAAGAACTGTTCTTGAGGGGTGTCGTAGATTACTTTGCGGGCGAGCATCTTGCTTTCGTTACATTATTGACGGGAGAGAGTATAAGCGTTATGATCGCCTTTATTTTTATCCTTGTGTTCTCACATATATTATGTGTATTATGTGTAAAATGACGAACATAACCTTATCTGTTCCGGAGGATCTTAAGAAGAAGATGGACGAGCATTCCATCATCAACTGGTCTGAGGTGGCCCGGCAGGCGTTCATCGAGAAGATAGCGGACCTGGAGTTTTTGCAGGAGTTCAAGTCGAAGAGCGATATTTCGGAAAAGGACGCTCTGCGCATGGGAGGACGGGTGAGTGAGTCGCTTGCGGAGAAATACGGCGTGAAGCGGAGGAAGTGAGTTGGAGGCCGTGATCGATGCGAACGAATTGTTCTCCTTGCTTATCAGGGGCTCGCATTCTTCGGAGACGATCTTTTTCTCGGACAGGATTGTTCTGATCGCTCCCGAGTTCCTTCTTGAGGAGTTTAAAAAGAACCGGGAAGAGATACTGAAGAAGACGCATAAGACTGATATGGATTTCGTAAGGCTTCTTTCTATTTACAAGAGGCGGATTACGTTCGTGCCTAAAGAAGAATTCGTCGATTGTTTGGATGAAGCAGTCAGCCTGCTTCCCGATCATCCTAAGGATGAGCCTTATCTTGCCCTCGCCTTGAAGCGCAACGCATTCATATGGTCTGAGGATAAGGCCTTGAAGAGGCAGTCTAGAGTACTCATTAGAACGACTAAAGAGTTCGCTGACTTTCTCGGATGATCTGCAGCATCCTCTTCGTCAGCACGTCCTGGAAGAACTTTTCCTGGGGGGCGTCGTATATGACTTTTCGGGCGAGCATTTTTATTTGTTAGATTATATGCTGGAGGGACTAAAAGAGGCCTTTTTCCATTTATATTTTCCTGTTTCTTATATGTATACATATAATAAAAAAATGCAAGCTTACGCATCCAATCCCACTTTGGAGACAGTCCTGATGATCGAGAAGTCCGCTAAGAAATACAGCGGAGAGTGCGGAAAGTATCAGCTGTGGAAGAAGCTTCCCAGAAAAGTGATGTATCAGAGCTTTCAGGCCGCCCTGGCTTATCTCCTGGAGTCGAACAAGATCATGGTCGACAAGGACGGGAAGATCGTCTGGATATGGAACCCAGAAGCCGTCAAGAAGTATCTGAGAGAAGACCTTATCGTGAGGTAGAATTTGGCCGAGCAATACGTCGCTTTCATAGATAAGAAAACGAAGAAGGCTTTTGAGGAATTGAAAGAGGGAGAGTTCCAGGACAAAAAGCTTTATGATAACATTAACACTGCTATCGACCACCTGAAAGCAGATCATGGCTATGGGATACGGATTCCTCATAACCTGATCCCGAAAGATTACGTTAAGAAGCACGAAATAGACAACCTGCGTAAGGTTAATCTCCCCGATGGTTGGAGACTGTTATACACTGTTCAGGCAGACAAAGTTATGATAGTATCGGTGATACTTGAATGGATGGACCACAAGAATTACGAGCGCAGGTTCGGTTACAAAGGATAGGCACTGTCGTATTATGCATTGATAGCGGCTAAATAGCCGTTTTTATCTTTGGATTCGATTATTCTATCTGGTATGAAAAGAGTTTCTGAAAGGATCGTTTCCGATCCTGGGATCTTGTGCGGAAAGCCGGTTGTGAAGGGCACTCGCATGTCTGTAGAGTTCATCCTGGAATTGCTTTCTTCAGGCCTAACGGTAAAAGATCTTGTCAAGGAGTATCCACAGCTTAAAGCGGAGGACGTTTATGCGGCTATCGGTTATGCGGCCAGGTCCCTTAAGCATGAAGACATAATCTTTCCATCTAGTTCTTCCTAAAACATGTCTCTTTCGTTCCTCGCGGATGAGAACATTTCACCTACAGTAGTAAAAGCTCTCAGAGAAGCGGGTTTTGACGTTTCCGACATAAAGGAACAAAAGCTTTTCGGAATAAGCGATCAACAGGTCATAAAGAAGGCGTATTCAGAGGATCGAGCGATATTGACGCATGACCGGGACTTCGGGAACCTTTTGAATAACCCATTAACGGCACATAAAGGCGTAGTCCTTGTCAGGTATGGCGATCAGTCGCCCGGCAATGTTTCTAAGAGGATAGTGCCTTTACTGGAATCACTGAAAGGAAGGGTGAAGTACGCACTTGTTGTAGTAACTGATGACGCTGTGAAGATACATAGCAAATAAGTTATTTAGTGTAGTTCTTTCGCATTATGTCTGCTATGCGTTTCATCAGCACGTCCTGGAAGATCTTTTCCTTCGGTGTCTGTTTCCTAAACTCGTACTTTTTTCTCCTGAGAAGATCTTTTCGCTGTATTTGGGTTTAATCGACAATAGAACGTTCATCTCCTTAGGACTGTTACTTATACTTGGGCCGCTTCTCTCCAAGCATCTTTTTTCTTATCGCATGTATCGACGCCTTCTCGTATGATTCCAGCAGTTCCGGGTGTCTTATAGAGCTGTATTCCAGCGGAACTTTTGAGATCTCTGTGAGGACGATCAGCGAGCTTGCGATGTTTACGGTGTCAAGTACCTTGTCTACTTTTCCCGTCTTTTTCTTGTTTTTCATCGTTATCTATTAAGTATTCTTTCTTTATAGCTATTTGCCTTTGCGTATTTTATCCATCTGGTCGGATAAGGCCTTGGCGATCACGTTTTCTATGAATCCCTGGAAGCCGCCCCATGCTTTTTTGTAATAAGTTGGATTTGCTTCCTTCTTTGCTTTTATGAGGTCTCTTATAGTTGACGTGATCATGTTTTTCGTTTCCAGGACGTCGTTTCTTGTTTTGTCGAGGTCGGAGACCAGCAGTTCGGATTCGGAGATGAGGGATAGAGGGGAAACAACGCGTACTGAAACCGGTATCGATCCTCCCAGTTCGTTTGCGACCACTTTTGAGTACTTGAGTTCGTATTTCCTCTTCATGAACCTGTTTTCGGTTTCGAGTTGGTTCCGATAGGAGGTTATTAGGCGATAGAGAAAATCGAATGAATTTTCAAGAGCCTCCTGGCATGATTGGAGTTCTTCTATGGTTGTGTCTTCGTAGGTGAACGTTAACTCCGCCATGTTTTTTTCGCTTTCTTCTTTGAGTCTTTTTATCCCGTTTATGATGATGCCTGCGTATTCTATGTATATCTTCAGACATATGCGGTCGATGAAGAGGAGGTGGAAGAAAGGGATTATTTCATCCTGCGCAGGTCTGCCCGTGTTGAATGTCACCAGGAAGTTCCCATTTCCACTGTAAGCAACCGCATATTCTCTGCCTTTTATGGTCATCGACAGCATCGGGCATCTCTGTCCGTAGAAGTTTAGTTCTGCCTCTCCGGTATACTGGCTTATTGTGTCTCTATCGGTAATCAGGTTATAATAAGTCAGCGACAACTCCTCGTAGTACCAAGAAAGCAGCATCCGTCTAATCTCTATCGCCGAATTTACCAGCGCCTTGTCGAAGTGCTTTTCAGCTTCTTCCATATCCTTTGACGCTATCGCTTTTGAAAGATTCTCCAGCGTTTTGTCGTCCACAAACATCGGATACTCGTCGTCGTACTTGTGCAGATCGCCTAAAACGTTCTTGAGGAGAAGAAGTATCATGCATTTATTCCATCTATCCTTTTTTGGATATGTTCATCAGGTACGCGGAATGCATCAAGGGTGAAAAGCCCCGCATTTTTCCTCAGGGGATTATCCAATATGAATCCTTTAGCTTCAGCGAGTACATTTAGTTGTTCCAGGTCGGTTTCAGGAGTGATTAGGATGCACTTGCGGATATCCCAGTATTCACCGGCCTTTTTAGAATCCCTCTTTCTCTTCTCAGGTGAAGAAGCCATCTCAACCAACCTAAGAACTATTCACAGTTATGAGCGTATTAATAGAAACAGTGCGACGGAAAAATGAATTTAATTTTACCCTACTTCTCCGATCGCTACAGACTAGTTGCGGCAGTTCCAGCAGTTGTATATATCCCACACATTGTATTCCGATTCAGGGAGCCTTCTCCCAGTCAGTTCGGTGTAGTTCTTTCGCATTATGTCTGCTATGCGTTTTGTTAGGACGTCTTCGAAGAACTTTTCCTGGGGGGCGTCGTAGATTACCTTGCTGGAAAGCATTTTCTTGTTAGATTATATGCTGGAACCCTAATAACCCCAAAAAACCGATATTTATTTACAAGTTGATAATAATTAGTTATCAGTTGATACCTTAGGTGATCGCAATGTACAGTCAAATAAGTAAGCAGCCGGTTCATTCCCCGACTTTGAATACCGTTATCATGGTCGAGGAGGTCCTGAAGGGCATGGACGGGAGCGTGATAACTATTCCGGAGCTGAAGAAGACGCTTCCCAGGCAGGTCAACCACAACACCCTGAGAGTTATCCTCGAGTATCTTGAGAGGAGCAACAAGATAGCGGTCTCCCTCAAGGGAATCACCTGGATACAGAATACGAATAAGGAGCTTAGGAAAGCAGTAAAGACCGGACTGGAATTATGAAAAAGGTCCGGGTCATCCTTTCTGCGGAAGCTGAAGAGGTCTACAAGTACTTGAATAAGGAATCGGAGGAGTCTAAAACCGAGCGAATGATTCTTTCCGCTTTGAATAAGAAGGTCGAACTTATAAAGGTTAATCCGCACTACGGCGACCCCATAGCTAAGAAGCTCATACCCAGGGAATACCAGGACAAGTATGGTGTGACTAATCTCTTCCGCGTGGAGCTTCCCGGTTTTTGGAGGATGCTTTATACGCTTACGAACGGAGAAACGGAAGTGGAGATAATCGCCTTTGTTCTCGATATAATAGATCACGAAATATATGACAAGAAATTCGGTTACAAGAAGAGATAGAAAAGCGTCGTAAGGACTGTTCCTGCGTTCTTATCTTTGGATTCGATTATCTATCTTAGTATGAAAAGGGTTTCTACAAGGATCGTCTCCGATCCGGGGATCTTATGCGGCAAGCCTGTGGTAAAGGGTACTCGCATGTCTGTAGAGTTCATCCTGGAGGTCCTTTCTTCGGGCCTATCTGTAGAAGATCTTATTAAGGAGTATCCCCAGCTTAAACCTGCAGATGTTTATGCGGCTATCGGCTAAGATCAATAAATTCGTTGACGGATACCTTGGCCTGCTTCAATATACTCTTGAGGGTCCCTATCTTCAGTTCTTTGTGTAACGGCACAACGCACCCCTATTTTTCCCTGCTGCGTCTCTTTTACAAGAAGGAGGTGGCTGCCTTTCTGACGAACAGGCTTAAAACCCGCCTTCGAGGAGGATCTTAACAAGTTCCTGCCCTGACAGGTTTCTTAGGCTTGGCATGGTCCGCTATTTCAAAAACAGTGATCAGGGGCTTAGAAAACTCTTTTTAGAGGAAACTCCTCCAGATACAGTTCTATTGCTTCTTTCAGGTTTTTAACCGCTTCGTCGACAGTATATCCCTGGCTTGCAGTGCTGACTTCGGGGCATTCGGCAACATACATATCGTCCTCTTTGTGGAGAACTGCGGTTAAAGTGCGATTAGCCATGTAAGACCTCAATAGAATATTAAGAAAGGAACCACTAAAAATCAGAACGATCAAGCAGACTCCGGAGGTCGGACAAGGCTTATCAGTGCCTAGGGCACTGAAATTTCGGACACATAGTGTCCGATAACACCACAATGGCAGCCGTAAGACCTCCAGGACTTACCCGCTACTGATATTATATGCGTTGTTCAAGTTATAATATCGTTGCGCCTTTTTGAGGTTCTTAAATGGGTTTCGTGCAGGCATCTTATCACAGCTCCGACAGCAGGCCTTTGTCAGTCTCATCCCAGTCCTTCCGCGCTCTTCATCGCTTTCTCTACGTGTTCGTCCTCGAACCAGGGTTTTGCTTTTTTCGTGAATTCTGCGATCTCCTTTTCGCCGGATAGGTTCATGGCTTTTTTCGCGAAGACTACGGTTGAGACTAGTTCGTATGCGTCCGGTGCCTTGTTATATTTCTCCGTTCCGGAGAGCGAGCCTGCCAGGGGCTTGATCTTTCCCGCGATCTTTTTGTCCTGTTCGGTGGGTTCGTATTTCAGATCTTTTCCTTTGTGGTCGTAGAGGTCGACCGTCAGCTCGGATGAGTACACGCCGCGGACGTACCAGCCGTAGTCGTAGTTCCAGCCGATGCCCATGTTCTGGGCGATGTATCCTGTTTTTTGTATGATGAGTTTGTCTTCGAAGCTTTCCAAGTTGGGTTCTCTTCCGAGTATCTCCCTGCAGAACCATTTAAGTCGTCCGTTTGTCATTTTGCACCATTATCTTTTTGTTTCTTTGAGTTATTAATCTTTTCTATCTGCTCCTTTATTCCCTGGTGTAGGTTATTTATCCTTTTTACGAGTTGCTGTGGATCCATTTTCTCTTCTCTTTCCTTTGAGGACACGTATTCATGGTAGAACTCTATCATGTCCCTTATGAGGTCCGGTTTGCCGGGTTTTGCTTCCAGGTCGATGAGGGGATCGGCTATGAATTGCTTCAGGCATACCGGTTCTTTTAGTCCGCCCGGATGATCCTGCATGTACAGAAGCTCTTTTTGCACTGACATAAGCCTCCCTACAACTTCCCTTTCCTTGTATCCCAGCAGCGCTTCAACTTTCCTGGAGGCTGACAGGAATACTTTTCCAGCCCCCTGCAGCGCCCATACGGTTTCTTTTAGCTCGTGTTCCCGTTCGACGATGAACCGTTTTTCGTTTTTTAATCTGTTCTCTGTTTCATCGTCGGTTATCAACTTTAGGACGAATCCGTTGAGACATCATTTATCCTAATGGACCCTATTTCATCCGCCTCTAACAATCCGGTTTCTTCTGTCTTTTCCAGGGCCAGCTCGATGCATTGTTTAATTTTGTTTTTGTCAGCTTCATTATTTAATATGAATAACAGTTCTACCCCGCCATCCGGCAGGTTCTTGGCCTTTCCCTTTAACCCTGCCTTATCCGCTATACGGGCGATCGTTTCACGGAACTGGACTCCCTGTAGGTTACCTGTAACAATGCACTTTGCTATCATCCTTGGAATGAGTATACCGTCTTACGGGTTAAATAAAAAGGGTAGAGAGCCAAGGAAAAATAAAATAATCTTCAGGGAAGGAAACCTTTTGGATCGATAGAGATAACCAAAGGCAAGAGAAGCGAGCCAAGCTCGCAGGGACACTGGCCTGCTTTAAAAGCGCACAGAAAAAGAAAGAATGCCTCCCGATAATCAAAGAGGAGATGATAGAAGAAAAACTGTTGGTATTAAGGTGAGAATTGTAAGGGCGGGCGAACTAGTCGCTTTAACCCGATTACGCTGTACGGACGAACCGGTTACAGCTCCTCCAGGCAACCCTTACATATAGTTATACGGATTTGGTGTTTAAATGTTTGTTTGTTTCAAGTACTTCCTGCCTATTCTTTTTCCTTTCTTTTTCTCCTTTGATCTGTTCGTTTCGCGTTATGGTTATTCCAGAGTAGGCGAATAGTCGTTTAAATACCTGTTTAACCTTTTTCTTAATCATGGGTCTAAAAGAGTTCCTGGTGCCGAATGACTCCAAGTTCAGCTACTTCCTGTTTTACCTGCTGTTCCCCCCGGTATTCTCAGTGATCGGCTGCCTTTTGAACATCCTGGTTATTCCGATGATTATCACAATTCCAGTCATGTTGATGCTCATGGTATACTTCTCTGCGTCTAAGTACTACATCTCAATTCCCCTTCTGTTGGCAGTGTCCTATTACACCGCCTGCTTGACCGATCGATACAAACAAAAAGGTCTCAGGAAGCCTTACAAGAGAGGGATTGTGGTTTTCCTTTGCATAACATTTGTACTGGCCATCGTCGTATACGCATACAACGGGACGTTCGGCGTTTCCTGCTCAAAGGATGCCGACTGCACATCGGCAACGGAAGGCCAGTTCTGCACATACCCTGCGAACAGATACCTAAACTATGATATGCTTAACCCTATGGCCTACATGCCCCTTATGTCAGATTGCTTTACGTCCCCTGTCCCTGCATGCGTAAATAAGAGGTGCACTGTAAGCGATTTAGACGTTGATGAATGTACAGGGTTCAAGGGCTTCAGGGCGTACTTGGCCCATGCAGACAGGGAGACTGGAGACTTCAGTTTTTCCTTGTCCAGCGACGGATTACAGCGCCGGAGGATCGACGCCGTCAAAGTATCCCTCGAGGGTATATTATGCCAGGATAAGGAATTTTCAGGTATGGATATCGATAGAGTCGGCAACTACCAGATCAATGCGTCTGGCTGCGTCATCCCTGAGAAAATAGATTGGGGTGCGGCGCACATAGAGATCAGCTACCGGGACACTGTCCCGGGCCCGAACAGTATCAGCGCCGGGGACTGCGCCTATGATGTGAAGTGACTATCTGACTGCGAGAATTGATCCGATAACAGGTGATTGGAGAAACCCGGAAGTGTGAGGGTTTTTTTATTCCTAAACCATTTATGCAAACCTGGTTCAGCCAAACCTGCGCCCGGGATGGGAAGGCCGCGGTCGAAGAGAGTTTCGGGAGAGTCATTTTACCTCTCCGCGACCTTCAATCCGTCGTCTCCCTGGTGATGAAGTCTGTGAGATCGCGAGCCACTGAAACTGACATAGCCGGCGTCCTGGAGCCTTACAGCGACCATAGGATAGCTTCCGTCAAGGAAAGGATGGGCTTTACAGGCCACTGCAGTTTTCAGTTCTCGGCTAGCGATCTGCAGAGTACGCGGCCTGAGATAACCGGCTCGTTCTCATGGGACGAAGTTGCCCTCAACAAGGAATATAAGTCCGGGGGCACGCGCACAAGCATTCTTGACATTAGGATAAGCTTCCCGGGCAAAACTTATATGATATACGTCAAGAATGTCGAGAGCGAGCAGAACAGCGACTGCGTGCCTACGCTTGAGATAAACTTCCTGGAAGACTCATGAGGCAATCAAAGGTCGCAGCCTATATGCGGGTCTTTATATTCCCCTTATCTTTTCCGTGTCATCCTTTTCTTTTCTTGCGTAGAAGCGGTTCGCCTTGTTTATTCTGCAGATATGGCATTATTTGTCAGGGCTGCCTTACATAAGGAATTTTCTTGCCAGCGGCAGTATCTGGGGCGCTTTTTTCATCAGCTTTATTGCCAGGAACTTGTAGTCCCCTTCGGTTATCCTCATCATGTCCTCGCTTGTCAGTATCCCCGAGAGCATCTCTAAGTCTTTGTCTTCCAGTTTCTCCAGGAACTGCCGGAGTTTGAAGAGCCTTCCTACCTTTACTCCGTCCGTCTCCCTCCATCTCTTCTCGTATTCCGAGAGCCTGACAGATGAATAATCTCCTTCGGCGACGGCTGATGCGCAGACTTCCGCGGCCAATTTTGCCGCCCGCATGGCGAGGGCGATCCCTCCTCCGTGTATGGGGTTCACCTGGTGGGCGGCGTCGCCTACTACTATCAGGCCGTCCAGGGTGAGTTTTTCTATTGCCGAGCCGACGGGTATTCCCCCGGTATTTATCTCCATCGGGCTTGCGTCTTGGAATATCTCCGGATGCCTTGCTATGAAATTGTCCAGGTGGTCTTTTGCCTTGTTTCCGGGCTCTCCATGCTTGCTGATGATGCCTATCCCGACGTTTGCGACGCGGTTCCCCTTTGGGAATATCCAGATGTAACTCACAGGCTTTAAGCCGTTGCCGAAATAGATGTGCAGCATCTCTTCATCGTAGCCCTTGAGGCCTGCCATCTCGTACTGGAATCCCGAATGATAATCTTTGAGGGGGTTTGTCGTATTGAGTCCCGCGCTCCTCGCTATCTTTGAGTCTGTGCCGTCTGCGGCTATCACTATCTTGCACCTTACGGTGTAGTCTTCTCCCATGTGGTTCGCTGTTATCCCGCAGACTGCGCCGTTTTCTTTTACGACTCCTGTTGCCAGGGTCTTTACAATGTACCTTGCGCCGGCGTTGATCGCGTCTCTTG
>Ga0247841_10013824_pt1 | contig 10232 bp, 3 predicted proteins | sample LaCruzMarch2015__2_FD_192410 | JGI IMG/M metagenome (GOLD analysis project Ga0247841, IMG submission 192410) | Freshwater microbial communities from meromictic Lake La Cruz, Castile-La Mancha, Spain - LaCruzMarch2015_18m | ecosystem: Environmental > Aquatic > Freshwater > Lake | place: Spain...
TAGGGGCCTTGGCCGCCTCTTCGTCAGGTGTCGGCTACGATATTGTTCTGCAAAACACGGATCCTGTGGGCATTGCTCTGACTGTGGGCGGCAATAACGAGAACACCACCTACGCCGGTGTGCTCAGTGGCGCAGGATCTCTGACCAAGGACGGCAGCGGCACTTTGACGCTCAGCGGACTCAACACCTATAGCGGGGCGGCGACGATCAGCGCCGGAACTGTGATGGCGCAGAACAGCGCGGCGTTTGGAACGACGGCCGCGGGCACATGGGTAGCCAGCGGGGCCACGGTTGATCTTGGCGGAACAATGGCCGCCGACACTCTCGACCTGGGAGTGGAAACGATCACCATCTCCGGCCCCGGAGTCGGCGGCAACGGGGCCTTGGTCAATAACAGCGCCGATCAGCAAATCAATGCCGTCGAGAAACTCGTGATGGCGGGGGACGCCACGATCGGCGGTGTGAGCCGGTGGGATATGCGAGGCTCGGGTAACAGTCTGAACATGGGCAGTTTCGCGCTTACTAAAACCGGCGGCAACTATATCTGCCTGGTCGATACAGTGATCAGCAATCCCGGCAGTATTGACGTAGGGCAGGGAACGCTCAGTCTGCAAGGGACCGCCAATCTTTCGGGAACTTCGGCCAACAAGTTGACGGTGAAGAACGGGGCTGTACTGGATTTACATGGTCTCTCGGTGCCGCTGGCATGGACTTTGATTCGGAATGACGGCGCGACGGTTAGCACGACTTCGCTTACCGGCAACAACTGGGCTGGCCCTATCACGCTCAACGGCGCGGGGACGTTCAGCGTCAGCGCCTCCTGTGCACTGACAATTGACGGAACCATTGGCGGCGGCGGGTCGCTGACCAAAGCCGACGCTGGCACACTGACTCTTTCCGGCGCGAACGGCTACACCGGCGGCACGACCATCAGCGCGGGCACGCTGCTGGTCAACAACACCAGTGGTTCAGGCACGGGAAGTGGGCTTGTCACAGTCAAGCCCGGCGCCAAGCTGGGCGGCACCGGCAACGTTGGCGGCGATGTCGCGGTTGAGACCGGCGCCGCATTGATGCCGGGCACGGGCGGCGCCGGCGCGCTGCACGTTGGCGGCAGCCTGACGGTCGCGCTCGACGCGGAGTTGGACTGGGATTCAACGGATGATCAGGTCATCGTTGGCGGGCTCCTGACTCTCCCCGAGAGCATGGTATTAAACCTGGGCGGCATTGGTGCTATGGAAATGGACGGCAAGGTGCTCTTCACCTACGCGATCTGCTCCGGCCCGGCGAGAATCCCTCTGACCGTGCCTGGTATATCGGGCAATCTTGCGGCTGAAAACGATGTCGTTAACAGTCGAATAGTATTCAGAAAATCCGGGACTGTTATTATAGTGCGTTGAAGGGGTCAGAAGACGTAACAGCTCAGGTGCCATGGTCTTTTCTTTTGGCTGCTTTCCGGGTAGGCCATGACGGAGCATGGCCCTCCAGCCTGACCTATTCATGAACTTACGGGAGTTCATGAATAGGTCACGTGGCAGCCCCGTTTGGATGCGGTATAGCCGCATCCATCACGGCTAGAAGGAATCAATTCTGACGAAAAGCTGGCGAATTCAATGGTGGAGGGACGCGCTCCGTCGCGTCCGATCGCGGGAATAGGCCAAAAGGAAAGACCATGGCTCAGGCACCCGCCTACTGTTTTTGAAATTCATGCTGGTTGGTCTGGCTTCTATTGAAGGATATAAAGAATGAAGAAACATGTCGGTCTTGTTGCAATCAGATTACTATTAGCCTTTCTAATCTCGAAAACACTCACCTTCGCACACGTTCACTGGGGTGAGACCTATCCCGGTGACGGACAAGAGGCTTTCAGTTTTGTCATCATATTCATGCTTTTGGGCTTGGCTATTGCCGTAACCTATTTCGTTGTGGGCTGTATTGTGCATGCAGTCCTGCGCCGCAAAACCATGGTAACAGTTCTGATTGTGGACGTGATCATGGCGCTGGCTCTGATCAGCGTTCTGGCTGTGTGCGGAATCAAGGCGCATTATGAAAATGCGGAGCCGAAACAAACGGTGGAAGAGGGGTATCGTCGCTCGCGCGCTGAACCCCATACGTGAGTCAGTGGAATTAAGGAGACAAGGTATGTTGTTTGCAATGCGTTATCTAGCCATCTTTTGCGTTTTGATGTGCCCACTAGTCCGTGCTGCGGCAGAGAACTACCCAAAACCAAAAAATAACTATTCCTTCGCGTATTGGATCAATGGGTGGAAAAAGCAGAAAGGGGACACGACAAAAAATCTTCTCTGTTTTGAAAGTGGAAGGTACGGCATCATTTTTGATGTCGACTCATTGGATAAGCCCCAATTTAGCGTGCTGAGCGATACTCCCACTATCATGACAACTCTCGAAAGCGGAACGAGTCGCGTCGCTTCACTAGACCCCGCGAGTTTATTCATCGAACTGGAAAAGGGTGGCAGAAAATATCGTGTCAAAAATTGTGCGTCACAAGTAACTGAATTGCGCTTAAGACCCATTTCGACCTTGGTGTCTGGTCTATACGTACAGCGCTATCGCATGGATAAGCTCAATTTACTTGATGACGCGGGCACTCCGTTGGAGTGTTTGGGAAGTTTAGAACTTGTCGCTTGGCCCAATTCACTTACCTTTACGGTGGAACTCACGCCAGGGGTCCTGAACAAAAACTCCGTCGCAAGTGGTGCAGATTGGAGCGGGGCGACGCTTTCCATCACGCTTAACAATCAAAACAAATCGTGGACGAATAAGGCTGTATTTAATGACTGGAAGTATGGCAACAAAAAGCAATTGTCCCTGAATTGCAACATGAACTCAGCGTCACCGCAAAGCGCTGACTTGGAGATAAGCTTTGCATTGAAGGATACAACGAATACACCGGCGACAACGGTTGCTCAAAAAACAATAAGCTACCCTGTGATATTTGAACCCGAATCCAACGCGTATGTCACGCGTATACCTCAGCTAAAAAGAACGCAAAACATGCGCCTTCCCGGAGGGTATGATGAGTTTCTTCTGGAGATCACTAATAAATCATCCGAAATAAGAGAAGTCCCGTTCCATTTGATCCTGTCCAAGCCCTTTGCGGGCACGTGTTCACAAAGCATCTTGTGCTATCTCGACGGTACGCCCACGGGAATCAATGTCCAGGGTAATGGGACGACTTATGAAAATGGAGCTAAATGCTTTCTGACGCCTTATGTACTAATTCCCGTCAACCCAGGCAAAACAGTGCTTCTGTATCGTATAGCCTACAAATATTATGGGACCGTAGCGACTGCTTATGCTCATCAAGACCAGGTGCATGAAGCGGGTTATGCGAGATGGTGGCAATTTGCCATTGGGGGGGCAGGTGAAACAATGACGCTGGATGGTGACCATGGTCCAACGGACCAAAGTATTTGTGATGTTCGAGCACTCTATATACGCAAAGGTCTCAAAGGTGTTACGAGCAACTGGACCGACGCAGGCTGGGGAGGAGATTGGCTACGAGCGTTTGGGAAAGATAATCAGAAACTCGTTTACAATGATATGAAAGCTGTGTCGCTTGCGGACGGTCCCTGTTTTACAGATTTGCGGTTCAACGGATATTATGGAAGCAACCGTTCTGTTCGGGTGACTAGTCAGGTGAGCACGGTAAGGGCCGATGATTATTCACGTGTCTTTTTTGATATACGGTATGACTTTAAAGAAACCGTTTCAGCGAAAAACGTCTCGTTCTTTAGTACAGGATCCACCATGGGTGTGCCTAAAATGTGCTATGGTAATTTGCAAGGCCTTATCAAAGAAGTCTCCCGTGAAAACATTCTTAATATTGCGGAGTTGAGAGAACAATTGAAACCCTTTAACAATTGTGTCATCGCTGGCCCAGGGCCTTGGTGGGTGTCAACTCCTGCGAATCATCGAGTGGACAAAAAAGGCGAAGAAAGAAGACCTATGGGGGCTACCTCGTTGATCATTCGCTCGATTGAGTGCAAGCTGGGTGGTAAAAGTTATAAGGAGCCAACCCTCCGAATGGAGGCGGTGCAATCAAATACGTTCGAAGGAGGTAAGCCCGCACTTGGCGCACACACTTTTATTGTTCCGCCAGTAGACGCGAAAGAATTTAAAGCGGGAGATAGTGTTCACATCAATGTTGAGTGGATAACGCCCCCACGCATTGCCGATGATTATTATGGCCCCAATAAGGCGTTCTATAAGTGGTTACAGGAAAACCCTAAATCATGGAAGACGGCTTATCGTGAGGCCAAAGGCAATAATCTCAATGTGAAAGTGACGGGTGGTAGCCTGATCAAGAATTATCCTCTCATCATCAAGGCAGAGAGTTCCCAAATTAATTTCGAAATCGAGGGGGGTGTGGGGTATGTTCCTGTGAGGTTTGAAGGGCTTACTTCCGCGAGAGGATACACGTTATATCAGATTATCAACAATGCTGAAGTTGCTCTTGACCAAGCCAGTTGCGGGGGCAATGATTTTTGGCAAACCGTTTACGATCCCTCATCGAACAGCTACAGCATTAGTTACAATATAGGTCTCGATGATTATCCCACTTCAAAATGGGTACTCAAATTTAAAAAGCCATAGAATAGATATCCGCGTCAAGCACTGCGACAACACTAAATGGGAGGTTTTTATGAATACAGATGACGGCAATAACAGGTCAGGTGACGTGGTTGTTAAGCGTGGCCTTTTGGGCCCGGTGGCGATGGTGGCTGTCGTGATAAGTTGGGGTTTTAACTTTGGCTTCATACCCTGGTTTGGATGTTATGGCGTGGTGTGGGCATCGTTTCTGGTGCTATCGGGCGTCGCGGCATTCATGAGCCGAAAAACGATGTTTGGGAAAATGACTATGGGATTATTGTTGCTGGAGGCGATCTCATATCCCATCTTGCATGGCGCCTCTATGGGTCCGATTTTGAACAAATAGAATTTACTCTTTGAATAAACTGGGTGGCTGATTGACTCAAGTGTTGGTATCCGAACCTCTTGCTCCCTGAAAGGGAGCCGCATTATAGCCCACCGAGAATCGGTGGGTTGAGGGACATATGCCAAAATCCCCAGGGATTCTCCCTGGGCTGAAATGTAGCTCCCTTTCAGGGAGCAAGACAATCCGCACTTGAGTCAATCAGCCACCCAGTTTGAATAATAGCCCTGGTCCCGGCCGTGATGGATGCGGCTATGCCGCATCCAAATGGGGTGCCACGTTTCCGACGCGATTTACATCGCGTCGGACCACGGCTAATAGCCTTCATCCTCTTCTTTCGACTGTCATTTTGTCATTTTGTACATGAAAACCGTCATTCTGGATATTCCCTTTTCTTCACTGGATGTGCTATTATACGCCATCAAGGATGAGTAGTGCCTTTTCTTGGTTTCAGGAGGTGGAACAATCGAAGCAGGGAGTTGCGCAATGAATGCTTCAACTGAGGGCGGGTTTGGATTAGCACTTAGAGCCTGCTTGAAAAGGTTCTACCGATTGAATATCGAAATATCGAATATCCAACAGTCAACAGCCAGTCTCGGAATATCACGAAGTCTTGGGCAACTGGCGCGCATTTTGATTGATAAGTTCCGATGTTCGGTTGGATATTCAGATCTTCAGGGCCGACGCGTGTGGCTGCGTGGTCTGGTCCTCGGTCTCAATCTCTTCGCTGCTCTCGCCGTCATCACACCGGGCTATGCGGCGAGCATTACGTGGGACAGTGGCAGTGGAGCCTTTACTGGCAGTACAGCGCCATCCTCCACCTTAACCCTTAGCACTGGAACTTCCCTCACGATTGCGGCTGTTTCCACCGCGGTTCGGACAATTAGTAACACGTTGACACTCGGCGGAGGCACGGTGTTTGCCACAATTGACAACATAGGTTCAGGTGGAACCAGGAAATTAGATGCCAACGGCGTGACCCATATCTTCACAACTGCAGGGAATAGCTCCCTCGTGCTTCCTGTTGCTGTCACGGCCGATGAACTCATCGTCGGCGGCGGCGGCGGCGCTGGCGGAGGTTGGAGTGGTCATTTCTATAACGCCGGCGGCGGCGGCGGCAAGGTAAGTAACCTGTCAAATCAGTCGATTAGCTCCGGTACCACGTCAGTGACCGTGGGCGCTGGTGGGACGGGTTCCAAGGATGGGGTTGGCACCGCTGGTGGACCAAGTTCGATCGGTACTAGTGCCGGCGGCGGCGGAACGCCTGCCTCTAACTCTGGCAATGGCGGGCTCAGCGGGAACAACAAGGCTGGCGGTGTTCACAATGATACAGCCGCCGGTGGCGGTGGCGGCGATAACGCCATCGGATCGGGCGGTTCCGGCAATAACACCGGTGGTGCTGGTGGTGCTGGCACCGCGAACTCGGCTATCACCGGCCTCTCTGGGTACATCACGACAGACAGCAACACCTTCGGTGGCGGCGGCGGAGGAGGAGCATCAACCACTCAAGGGGCTGGCGGCTTGGGTGGCGGTGGGGACTATACCGGTTTGAATGGAATGGCAAACTCCGGTGGCGGCGGTGGTGCCAATGGTGGCTCCGTCGGCAATGGTGGCACCGGCCTTGTCGTTGTTCAATACGCCTATGACAACAATGTTGGTGGTGCGGGATCGATCACCCTCAGCGGGAATATCGGTGTCACCACGACTTCCACCCTTGACGCCTACGGCCCCGGAGGATTGTTCACGATTTCCGGGACCTTGTCTGGCGTGGGCGGTCTCACCATCGCCTCTACCAGTGCGGGCGGTGTTGTGGTGCTCAGCGGCGCCAACACCTACACCGGCCTTACGACGATCAACAGCGGCGCCACCCTCAAGGCAGGCAGCGTCAGCGCGTTTACCGGCGACGGCACACTCACAGTGAACAGCGGCGCAACTTTCGATTTGAACAACTACGACTCCACGTTCACCAAGATTGGTACCTTCGGCGCCACTGGCACGATCAACAACTCCGGCGCTGCGAACCATACCATTGAATTCACCACCACTGCTGGCGGAACCTACGTCGGCATATTCGCCGGCAAGACAACCATCGTGACCCATGGTGCCGGCAACGTCAATGACGTTATCTTCTCCAGTGCTTCCAGCACATCCAGCGGCGATCTCTGGCTCAAAGACGGGGCGCGGTTGTATTATACGAGCAGTCAATACATCCCCAACGACGGCACGATCCATATCGGCGCCACCGGCGCCACCACAACTCATGCCGGAATTTTTATGAGCGTCATGACGCTAAACAACAACTTGGAGATAAATACCAGCCTGGGCAACGACCATGGAGGGGCGATTCGCCTCAGCACAGCAGGCAATGCCACCATCACCGGACACGTTGTCGCCAATGATGATTTCACCATCAAGACCTACAATACTGCCGGCACAGGTGCCACGGTGACGGGGACAATCACCGGCGCCGGTGGCCTGACCGTTGACTCTGACCTCTCTCCCGGCATGACGACCGTGACGCTGAACAACACGGCCAATAGCTACGCGGGCGACACGACCATCGGGCAGTATGGCAAGTTGGTGTTGGGCGCTTCAAACGTAATTCCCAACGGCAGCAGCAAGGGCAACGTAGTCATCACCACCGGCGGCGTGTTGGATATGAACGGCAAGTCGGAGCAGATCAACGGCCTGTCCGGCGGGACCATCAGCACGACTGCGGTGGACAACAGTTCGGCCAGCGCGTGTACCCTGACCATTGGCGACAACAACGTCAGCGATAATACTCTCTACGGCGACATCGCGCAGTCCGGTGGCGGCGCTCTCTCCATCGTCAAGATTGGCTACGGTTGGAAGGAATTGGACGGCAACAACACATTCTCCGGCGGTTTGACGATCAAGAATGGAAGTATAGTTGTCAGAAACGGAGGCGTTGGCAACGGTACGATTAACCTTGGCGATACCACCGGCACTGCCAGCGCGACGCTGTTGCTCGCCAACATCACAGGAAACCTACTGAGCAAGCCCATCATCGTGCAGGCCGGAAGCACCGCGAATACTCTCAGACTCTCCAATTTTACCACTTGGAGTCCGACTGTATCCGGCAGTGTCACCTTGAACAAGGACGTGACCCTCTCGACCTACGACGGCGGCACATTGACGATCAGCGGCACCATTTCCGGTGCCGGCGGCATCACCATCGTCAATAATTACCACTCGAGCACGGGAGGGCGCGTGGTCCTCTCCGGTAACAGCAGCTACACGGGCGGCACGACGATCAACGGCGGCACGTTGATGGCGAACAGCGCCGGAGCGTTGGGTACGATCACCGGCAATGGCGGAACGCTGGCGCTGAACAACGGGACGGCGGCGTTGGACTTGAACGGCAACAGCATCGTGGTGGGCGTACTGACGGGAGGCAGCAATTACGGGACGATCACCAGCGGCACGGCGGCGACGTTGACCGTGACCGAGAATGCGAATTCGACGTTTGGCGGGACTATCACGGGCGGCGTGGCTTTGACGAAGGCTGGGGCCAACGCGCTGACGCTCACCGGCGCCAACACATATACCGGCGCGACGACAATCAACGGCGGCACGTTGGCCATCGCCGACGCGGGGCAACTGGGTGTCGGCGGCAGTTATGCCGGTGCCATCGGTCTCACGTCCGGTACAAGCACGTTCCACTACAACAGCTCGTCTTTGCAGACGTTAAGCGGCACCCTCGGCGGCTCTGGGGCCGTGATCATGGCCGGGAGCAAGAAGCTGACGTTGACGGCGGCGAACACCTACACCGGCGCGACGACAATCAGCGGCGGCACATTGGCTCTGGGCAGCGGCGGTTCGATTGGCGGCGGCGCCACGATCACGGTGGGCAGCGCCGGCAGCAGCGGCGCGGTGTTCGATGTGTCGGCACTCGGCAACTTCACCTTGAACGGCGGCCAGACGTTGAAAGGCATCGGCACCGTTGTCGGCAAAACCACGCTGGCCGGAACCGTCAGCCCCGGCAACAGCCCCGGTATCCTCACCTTCACCGATAACGCCACGTTCACGGCGGGTGGCCATTACCTGTGGGAAGTCGGAACGGTCAGCGGCGTCGGTAGCCAGGACAGCTTTGCCGGCAACTACTTCGACAAGCAGGTTTACCAGAGCGCGCTGACGCTCCACAACTCCGGCAGCTACATCATCGACATTTCCAGCATTGGGGCGGCAGTTAGCGGCTGGAACGTACACAACAATTATTCGTGGACAATCCTCACAGCGAATACGCTTAACGATTCGGGCGGAACGTTCTCGCTGAATACAGGAAGTTTCACAAACCCGGGTGGCGGCACCTTCGCGCTAATCACCAATCCCGGCGCCAACGGCAGTCTGGTATTGAATTATACCGGTGTGGGAGGCGTGCTGGCTTGCTACTGGGCGCCGGGCGCGACAGGGACGGGGACTTGGAACGGAACAATCACCGACTGGAGCTATTACGCCGCAGGTAACCCTACCCACAATTGGTCGGCGAATGACGATGCGATCTTCGCCGCCGACAGCGTCGGGTCGGGCGCCTTTACCGTGACCGTTGACCCGGCTGGCGTGATTGCCAATAGCCTGTCCATCAGCGGCAATTTCAGCCCGATCTTCACCGGCGGCGTGCTTACACTCAGCGATGGCAGCACCGTTACAGCGAATACCGGCGTCATCAATGTGGGCGCAGGCTCGACGGCCACCATCAATGCGACGTTGTCCAGCGCCGCCGGGGTCGGCTTGACCAAGGCGGGCGCAGGCACATTGACACTCTCCGGCAACACCACATACTCAGGCGCAACCACCGTCAGTGGCGGCGCTCTGACACTTGCATCGGTCGGTACATTGAACAGTGCGGGAACACTTAACGTCAGTGGCGCCGGGGCGGTCGCCAACATCAACGGCAGTTGGCTCCAGAATAGTAATGGCAACAGCGATACCATTAACGGTGGTGGCGTGGTGAACTTTAGCGGCTACGCTTCGATTTCTGGCTCCGCTGGCGCCCTATTCGTTGGGTCTACCACGAGTGGCACTCTCAACATGACGGGCGGCACTTTCCTCTGGAACAAGAGCGGTGTCAACGGATTTGGGATTGGCTGGGGCAACGCATCCGGTCTGGTGAATGTGTCCGGCGGTGTCATGAATGTTGCTGTCAACGATGTGTTTTACGTCGGTGGCAACGGAGCATCAGCGGTTGGTACTTTGACTGTGAGCGGTACCGGCTCGGTGTCTGTCGGGACAATCAACCTTCCAGCCGCCGGAACAG
>Ga0247841_10013826_pt1 | contig 10231 bp, 11 predicted proteins | sample LaCruzMarch2015__2_FD_192410 | JGI IMG/M metagenome (GOLD analysis project Ga0247841, IMG submission 192410) | Freshwater microbial communities from meromictic Lake La Cruz, Castile-La Mancha, Spain - LaCruzMarch2015_18m | ecosystem: Environmental > Aquatic > Freshwater > Lake | place: Spain...
GAAGATATAACTTTACTTTGGCCCCTCGAATTAATGCTGCTTCACGAATGGCTGATCCAATGAAAGCATTTGAGATGCTTTCAACAAAAGATTTATCTATTGCTCGTACTTTAGCTGATCATCTTGCAAAGATTAATGATGAAAGAAAAATATTAGTAATGCATATAATGAAAGACGTAAAAAATATTTTAAAAAAAAGAGATGAGAAAGATATTATTGTGATAGGTAATCCTGCTTGGCGTATTGGTATTTTAGGTTTAATTGCTTCAAAAATTACAGAAGAATATAAAAAGCCAGTATTTGTTTGGGGTAATGATGGCGGAGGAATTATTCGGGGGTCTTGTCGGGGTTGGGGAAATGTAAATTTAGTAGAACTTATGGTCTCATTACCTGAGAATAGTTTACTTGGTTTTGGAGGGCATAAAAGTGCAGGAGGATTCTCAGTTTCTCATGAGGAAATTCATTTTCTTGAAGAGAGATTATTAAAAGTTTTTGAAAATAAAGAAAAAACAGAAGAGATAGAAAAAGATTATTTAATTGATGCTAATATTTTGATAGATGATGTAAATTATGATAATTATAATGTCATAGAAAAATTAGCTCCTTTTGGAATAGGTAATCCTAAACCAACTTTTTTATTTAAAAATTTAAAAATATTTGCGATTAAAGAATTTGGTAAAGAAAAAAATCATTTAGAATTAATATTCAAAAATAGTAAAAATAATCAAATTAAAGCTATTTCTTTTTTTAAAACTCGAGCAAGCTTTAATTTCTTTTTAGAAGAGGGTAATAATATAAATTTAGTTGCAACTTTTGAAAAAAGTAATTTTGCAGGCAGGGAAGAATTGAGATTAAGAATTGTTGATATTTTATGATAAAATAATTTTATGGAAAAAACTTTAGAAATATATACAGACGGATCATCTCTTGGAAATCCAGGCCCTGGCGGGTGGGGGGTGGTGATAATTAATAATGAGGAACCTACCTCGACAACAGGCGGGTTGAAAATTAAAAATGATATTGAATTGGGTGGGGGAGAAAAGAATACGACTAACAATAGAATGGAGCTTCAGGCGGTAATTGAAGCCTTTAAATATATTTCAACTTTGAAAGACCAAATTAATGAGATAAAAAAGGTAAATATTTTTGCTGATTCTAATTATGTTCTTTTAGGTATAACTTCTTGGGTAAATAATTGGGAAAAAAATGGATGGAGGACTGCAAATAAAAAAGAAGTTTTAAATCAAGATTTGTGGAAAGAATTAATTATTTTAGTTAGAATTTATGGGAATAAAATAAATTGGGGAAAAGTAAAAGGACATTCAGGGCATATCTACAACGACAAAGCAGATGAAATTGCGACAAGGTACGCCGGGATACAAAACAGAAATTAAATTTTTATTTTACTAAAATTTTATGTCTAAAAAAGAAATTATTTTAATTTTTATTTTACTCATTATTAGTTTAGTACGATTTTTATTTTTTATCCCCGAAAAACCAAATTATGATAAAGCCTTAGATAAAAAGGTGTCTCTAGAAGGTATCATTGTTGATGCTCCCGATGCTAGAATTTTTAACCAACATATTATTGTAAAACCAATAGGTAAAGACGATAATATTTTGGTAATAATACCAAAAGAAATAGAAGTTTTTTATGGAGATAAAATAAGAGTTTTTGGTATTCTTGAGACCCCAGATAATTTTATAACATCTTCTGGAAAAGAATTTAATTATGAAAGATATCTCTCAAATAAAGATATCTATTTTATTATTAAAAATGCTCAGATAGAAATAATTTCTCATAATAATAAAAATTTTATTAAAATGAATCTTTTTAAATTAAGGAATTCTTTTATGGATAATATAAATAAAATTATAATCTCACCAAAAAATGATTTGGCAAATGGTTTAATACTTGGAGCTCGTGGGGGTTTTGATAATGAAACAAAGGATGAATTTATTAGAACTGGGACTATTCATATTGTGGCACTTTCTGGTTACAATATTACAATTGTCGCGGAAGGTGTAATGAGAATTTTTGGACAAATATTTTCACAGACTATCTCTATAATTTTTGGTATTTTTATAATTATTTTATTTATATTAATGACAGGAGCTTCTGCTACCGCTGTTCGTGCTGGAGTTATGGCTTTTATTATGTTATTTGGGAGAATGACAGGGAGAAATTATGATGCAGGACGAGCTCTTATAATTGCTGGATTATTAATGATTGCTTATGATCTTCGTGTTATAACTGATATTTCTTTCCAATTATCTTTTTTAGCCACAGGTGGAGTTTTGTTCATAACACCTAAGGTTATTGGTTGGGTTAGTTTTCTTCCTCTTAGATTTAATTTTAGAGAACTTGTAGCAACAACCATAGCTGCTACTATTTCAGTTTTACCAATATTACTCTATTTGACAGGTGTATTTTCTTTGGTTTCATTGCCGGTTAATATTTTGATATTACCTTTGATTCCAACTACAATGTTGTTTAGTTTTTTGGTTGGGATTTTTGGTTTTATTTCACCAACATTAGCTATTCCTTTTGGATTGATTGCTGATTTATTTTTATCTTATATTTTAGGAATGGTTCATTTTTTTGCAGGGTTATCGTTTGCTAGTTTAAATATAAAATCTTTTCCAATTATTATTACGATAATACTTTATATAATTATAATTTGGTGGGTGTTTAGAAAAAAAATAACCCAATCTAAGCCATAACTTAGATTGGGTTATTTTAAATATAATTTATTTTGTTAAATTTTCTTCTACTTTTTCCCAGTTTAAATTCTCAAAAAAGCTTTCGATATATTTTTTCTTTTCAGATGTTGGGTAATCATAAACATAAGCATGTTCCCACATATCAAGACAAAGAATAGGTGATAATCCTGTAAGTTGTCCTAGATGGTGCTCATCTACCCAAGAGATTATTAATTTATCAGTTATTTTATCAAAATAAAGGATTGTCCAGCCGATTCCTCTCGTTGTGGCGACAAATTTAAAATGCCCTAAAAAGTTTTCATATGAACCCCATTCTTTTTCTATTTTTTTATATAATTCTCCATTTATATTTATTTCTTTTTTGCCATCAGTTAAAGATGCAAAAAAGTATTCATGATTTCTCATTCCATCAAATTCAAATCCTAAACGACGCTGAAGCTCTCCTAAAAGAAAGGCATTTTTTTCAGGATCATTTTTTAATTCTTGTAGTTTATTTAAGATAAGATTTGTATTTGTAACATAACCTTTGTAGAGCTTCAAATGCTCCTCTATATTTTTTTTAGAAATACCTATAAGCTCTGGAATTTCAAAATTTTTAACCGCAAATGTTTCCATATGTTTTATATTATTTAATGTTAATATATTAAGTATACCATGAAATATTTTAAAAAATATTTGGCATATATTTTAATTATTTTACTCTTTATATTAAGTACTGGGGTTATCTTTTATATTTATAAAAATTCAAATCCTAAATATCTAAAAGTAGTTTTTTTAAATGTTGGACAAGGTGATGCTATCTATATTGAATCTCCAAACAAAAAACAAATTCTTATTGATGGAGGGCGAGGGGGAAATATTTTACCAAATTTAATGAAAGTAATGCCTCTATTTGATAGATCTATAGATATGTTGATAATTACAAATCCAGATCAAGATCATATCGGTGGTCTTGTGGAGGTTTTAGAAAATTATAAAGTTGGTATGGTATTAGAATCAGGGACTAAAACAGAGACTTTGGTTTATAATAATTTAGAAAAAGAAATTATAAAAAATAAAGTAATAAAAAATATAGCAAAGAGGGGTATGCATATTGTTTTAGATGAAGAGAAAAATATTTATTTTGATATTTTATTTCCAGATCGTGATGTTTCTACTTGGGAGCGTAATGATGGTTCTATTGTAGGGAGACTTGTTTATAAAGATAAATCTTTTATGTTAATGGGGGATGCTACTTTATATACAGAGAATTTAATTGAATGGAATGAAAATTTAAAAAATTTAAAATCAAATGTTTTAAAATTAGGACATCATGGGTCACGAACTTCTACAGGGTTGTTATGGCTTGAAAAAGTTGATCCTGATATCGCAATAATTTCAGCTGGTAAAAATAATACTTATGGTCATCCACACAAAGAGATTATAGATAAATTAAAATCTCTCGATATAAAATTTTTGGAAACACATAAAGAGGGTAATTTAATTTTTAAAACCGACGGAGAAGTTTTAATACAAAAATAAAATCTCTACAATTTGTAGAGATTTTATTTAATGATTCCAGCTTTCTTTAAAACTTTGTAAGCACCGTGTTTGTTTATTGTCTTGATTGCTTTAGTTGAAATTGTAAGAGGGAAGTATTTTTTGAGCTCAGGTACATATACTCTCTTCTTTTGAAGATTTGTATATTTACGAACCATACCTGTTGGGTTAAATTTGGTAGCACGAACAACGTTAGAATATCCTCCTGCCATTTTTGAGCCCTTTTTTGTTATATCGCATACTTTTGCCATATGTGAGTTCCATGCTATCATATAAAGCATGCTTACGCAAGTCCAATTTATTGACGGAATATTTTATGTCTTTGTTTTAATAATGTCTATTGTAGTACATGAATTTTCTCATGGTTATTCAGCCTATTTATTAGGAGATGATACTGCTCGTTTAAATGGACGTCTTACTTTAAATCCTATCAAACATTTAGATCCTTTTGGTTCAGTAATTTTGCCATTATTATTATTTATCGGAACAAAAGGTTCTTTTTTAATTGGTTGGGCTAAACCTGTTCCTTATAATCCTTCTAATTTAAGAAATGGGAGAAGGGGGAATATGATTGTTGCTATTTCTGGGATTGCAGCCAATTTATTAATTGCTATTATTTTTGGTTTACTAATTCGTTTTGCTCCAACATTCGGTTTACCTTTATATAGTTACGATCCATTATTGCTTCATCCTTTTTATAAAATTTCTACAATCATTGTTATGATGAATTTAGTTTTAGCTTTATTTAATCTTATTCCTATTCCACCACTTGATGGTTCTAAGGTATTATTTTCTCTTATGCCATTAAAATTTCGTTATGTTGAAAATTTTTTAGAAAAATGGGGGATGTTTCTTTTGCTCTTTTTTATAATCTTTCTTTGGGGAACTGTTTCGCCACTTATTTATATAGCTTTTTCCTTTTTAACAGGATTAAGTTAAAACACTTGCTTTTTTTATACTGTTATAGTAAAGTACTTTAACTAGTCGTTTAGACTATTTTTGTTTAATTATGCCTACAATCAATCAATTGGTTCGAAAGAACCGTAAAACAATAAAGAGAAAATCAAAAGCCGTAGCTCTTGCTCGTGGCTTTAATTCAATTAAAAATAAACCAGTTTATTATCCTGCGCCTTTTAAGCGTGGTGTTTGTACTAAAGTTTCAACTACTACTCCAAAGAAGCCTAACTCAGCTCTCCGAAAAATTGCTCGTGTCCGTCTTACTAATGGAATGGAAGTTACTGCTTATATTCCAGGAGAAGGTCACAATCTTCAAGAACACTCAGTGGTTATGATTCGTGGAGGCCGTGTTAAAGACCTTATCGGAGTTCGTTATCATATTGTTCGTGGACGTCTTGATACGACAGGAGTTGAGAAGCGTCGTCAATCTAGAAGTCTATATGGAACCAAGACGCCTAAAGCCGCAGTAAAGAAGTAATTAAGAATTAAGAATTAAGAATTTAAAATGCGAAGAAAAATAAAAAATCGAAATATTGTTGAACCAGATATAATGTATAATTCTCAAAAACTTGGGAAGTTTATAAATAATATTATGCTTCATGGAAAGAAGGAGACTGCTCGTAAGTCTGTCTATAAAGCTTTTGATATAATTAAAGAAAAGACAGGCAATCCAAATCCTCTTGAAATTTTTGATACAGCTATTAAGAATGCCGGTCCTCTTGTTGAAGTTCGTTCTCGTCGTATTGGTGGAGCAAACTATCAAGTTCCTCGTGAAGTTCGCCCTGAACGTCGTACTGCTCTTGCAATGCGTTGGATCATTGGTGCTGCTCGTGGTAAAAAAGGAGCTCCAATACATGAGAAGCTTGCTGAAGAATTAATTCTTGCATCTAAAAACGAAGGTATTGCTATCAAAAAGAAAGAAGATACTCACAAGATGGCAGAATCAAACAAAGCATTTGCCCATTTTGCTTGGTAGAAAAAAATCCCCTTTGGGGATTTTTTTATATCAGTGCAAAATGGAGCATGTATTTCTTAGTATTTTGTAATTTAATAATTTCAAAATACTCCAGAAATATGTTCCACATTTTGCTTTGTAGATTATATGCACCCCCTTTGGGGATTTTTTTATATCAGTGCAAAATGGAGCATGTATTTCTTAGTATTTTGTAATTTAATAATTTCAAAATACTCCAGAAATATGTTCCACATTTTGTTTGGTAGACTATATCCCCCAAATACCAGAAAAGGGGTTTTTATTTTTTTTATATGATATTTATTTATAACTATATTATTAAATATTATTAAAATAATAATATATCTATCTATATCTCAGCTATAGCGTAGATTGAGTTTTTTTACCTCATAAAACAAAAAATGGAATATAGTTATTCACATCTCAGCTATAGCGTAGACATATAAACGAGATATAATATTAATATGGAAAGGAGAAGAAGGTTAAGATATAAGGGAATAGAGGTAAACGCATTTGGTTTACCAGTTTTACATTCAAATGATGTCAAAAAACAAGATAGAATTATTAAACGAAAATATCTTCAATCGTTCACTTCTGAGTTTAAAAAAAATGATCCTAAAAATTTGCTCTTAATTTATGATATTCCAGAATCTATGAAGAAAGAAAGAGATTGGTTTAGGCGCCAGCTTGTTGGTTTTGGTTTTGTAATAATTCAAAAAAGTGTTTGGGTTGGGCCATCTCCATTACCTAAAGAGTTTTTAGAATATTTAAAGATAATAAAAATAGAGGATAATTTTAAAACATTTAAATTAGAAAAACCATATATAATAAATAAAACAAAGTAAAATAAAAATGAAGTGATTTATATTAAATAATCATCTCAGCTATAGCGTAGATATGAAGTTGATTATTTTTAGGTTTAATAATATAATTAAATTATGAATGAAAAAATATTAAAAGAGACATCTTATGTTTTTAAACCTATTAAAGATAACCATTGGTCTGATTCTATGCTCTCTAATGATCATCCAGATTACAAAGAACCAATAAATTATGGAGAGGGTATTTATTATGAAGAAGGAATGAAAATAATTCACGAGCTTAGGAATGCTGGACTTGAGGGTCATTTGATCAATAATGGCTTTAATGGATTTACTGCAATAATAAAAGATGAAAGTGAAATAGATTTTAAAAAAATGATAGAAATTTTTAATAAATATAATATAGCTACAGATAAATATGAAATTCCTAAAATTGAAAATTTAAAGCAAGAAATGAGAGAGGTTGGAGATGATGCGAGATTGGATTCGTTGAAAAAAGAAATAGATGAAATAAGAGGAAAAAATATATTTAAAGGAAATAAATTACACTAATATATATTAGACATCTCAGCTATAGCGTAGATAGGGATATTACCATTTTTAAAATAAAATGGTTTAAATAATGAAATTTTGGTGCAAATTTAATATTTTTTGAAATAGAAAAGAGAAAAAAATAGAAAGAAAGTTGAAGAAGTAATTCCAATTATTGAGGTTAATATTCAACAGATTTGCTCTGTCATTATATTAGGGGTGATAGAAGTAGCGAATAAATAAATTGAATCATACAAAACTGAAAAGTAACATATGGTTGCCTTATTAAAAAGGGAGTTCACTAACTCCTTTTTTTATTGCAAAAAAACCATATTTGTTGTATATTTTAGCTATATTAAAACCTTTAGGGTTTTATTTTTTACTAGGGTCTGATGTCTAGCAACCAGAAACTAGGTTTAGAATTTTAATTTTAATTTTTAGGCTAGTCGCTAGAAGCTAGTTCCCAAAAAATAATTATATATGGAAAGAGATTATCCACTAGAGAAAGTTAGAAATATTGGAATTATTGCTCACATTGATGCTGGTAAAACCACCACTACAGAGCGTGTGCTTTTTTATACTGGGGTGTCACACAAAATAGGGGAAGTTCATGATGGAGAAACTACCACAGACTGGATGGAGCAAGAACGTGAGCGTGGTATTACAATTACTTCTGCTGCTGTTACTTGTTTTTGGACTCCAACTTATGCTTTAACTGACAAGACAAAGAAACATCGTTTTAATATTATTGATACTCCAGGTCACATAGATTTTACTGTTGAAGTAAAAAGATCTCTTCGTGTACTCGACGGAGCGGTTGTTGTTTTTGATGGAGTTGCTGGAGTTGAACCTCAATCAGAAACTAACTGGCGTTATGCCGATGAAGCAAAAGTTCCTCGAGTTTGTTTTGTAAATAAACTTGATCGTACAGGGGCGTCTTTTGAACATTCATACCAAACAATTTTAGATCGTCTTACAAAGAAAGCAATTCGTATGCAAATACCAATAGGCCTTGAAGAAAATCATGAGGGTGTCATTGATTTGCTCAAAATGAAAGCTTACTATTTTGAAGGGGAAATGGGGAATAAAGTAGTTGAAAAAGAAATTCCAGAAAATATGCTTTCTGATGCTCAAAAATATCATACTGAATTAATTGAAAAAATTGTTGAACAAGATGATCAAATAATGAATGAGTATTTTGAAGGAAAAGTTCCTGATCTTGAAACATTGAAAAAATTAATGAGAAAGGGGGTAATTGCAAATGAGATTTTCCCAGTATTTGCAGGAAGTGCCCTAAAGAATAAAGGAGTTCAATTAGTTCTTGATGCCGTTATTGATTATTTACCTTCACCACTTGATATCCCAGCAATAGGAGGAATTAATCCAGACACAGATGAAGTTATTGAACGTAAGGCCTCAGATTCTGAACCATTTTCAGCTCTTGCTTTCAAAGTTGCGACAGATCCGTTCGTTGGACAAATAATTTTCTTCCGAGTTTATTCAGGTTCTTTATCGGCAGGAAGTTATATTTATAATCCTCGTACTCGTAATAAAGAAAGAATTGGCCGAATTTTGAGAATGCATGCTAATGATCGTGAAGAAGTAAAGAAGGTTTATGCAGGGGAGATTGCGGCTGCTGTTGGACTTAAGGATACTATTACTTCAGATACAATGTGTGAAGAAGAAAATCCAATAGAACTTTATCGTATTGTTTTCCCTGAACCAGTTATTGATTTACGCGTTGAGCCAAAAACAAAAGCTGACCAAGAAAAAATGGGTATGGCATTATCAAGACTTGCTCAAGAAGATCCAACTTTCAAAGTTAAAACTGATGCTGAAACCAATGAGACAATAATTGCAGGAATGGGAGAACTTCATCTTGAAATTATTGTTGATAGAATGAAGCGTGAATTTGGAGTAGAAACAAACGTAGGTAAGCCTCAAGTTGCATACCGCGAAACAATTACAGGTGAAGCTGGAACTGAAGGTAAATACATTAAACAATCAGGAGGCCGTGGTAACTATGGTCACGTCAAGATCAAAGTTAAGCCTATGGATATGAATATAAATCCTGAAGATGTACCAAGAAATACAAAAAGAGAAAAAGAATTTGAATTCATCAATACAATTAAGGGAGGAGCAATTCCACAAGAATATATTCCTGCTTGTGAAAAAGGATTTAAGGAAGGTCTCGATAGGGGAGTATTGGCTGGATTTAAACTCGTTAATGTTTCGGTTGAACTTTGGGATGGATCATATCATGATGTTGACTCTAACGAAATGGCTTTCAAAATTGCAGCAAGTATGGCAATGCAAGATGCATGTAAAATGGCTCGCCCAGTAATTCTTGAACCAATGATGAAAGTTGAAGTTGTGACTCCAGAAAAATTCATGGGTGATGTCACTGGAAGTTTGTCATCAAAGCGTGGAATCATTGAAGGTATGGAAGCTCGTGGAATGAATCAAGCAGTCAAGGCTGTCGTTCCATTATCTGAAATGTTTGGATACATGACCACTCTTCGTTCTATGACAGAAGGACGAGCAGGGTTCACAATGGAATTTATCCGTTATGATATTGTTCCTCAAAACGTTGCGACAACAATTATAGAATCAAGAAAATAATTTACAAAATAAAAAATCCCGATTATGATCGGGATTTTTTATTTTGTAAATTATTTTTACGTCA
>Ga0247841_10013827_pt1 | contig 10231 bp, 9 predicted proteins | sample LaCruzMarch2015__2_FD_192410 | JGI IMG/M metagenome (GOLD analysis project Ga0247841, IMG submission 192410) | Freshwater microbial communities from meromictic Lake La Cruz, Castile-La Mancha, Spain - LaCruzMarch2015_18m | ecosystem: Environmental > Aquatic > Freshwater > Lake | place: Spain...
AAAACCGGCAAAGCCACGAAAATTTTTACTTTTAAAGGTTTAGATCGGGAAGAAGCAATGGAAGCATATGCGGGCGATATTGTGATGGTGGCGGGTTTTCCGGATATTGATATCGGGGAAACGCTGTGTGAAAATAGCGAGCAAAAAGCACTGCCCGCGATTAATATTGATGAGCCGACGATTTCTTTGAATTTTATGGTTAACAATTCTCCTTTTGCGGGACGCGAAGGAAAATTTGTGACTAATAAGCAAATCCGGGAAAGATTGGAAAAAGAGTTGGAAGTGAATGTGGGGCTCAAAATCGATTTTTTAAACGAATCTTATAAAGTGTATGGCCGAGGGGAATTGCATATCGCGATACTGCTCGAAAATATGCGGCGTGAAGGCTATGAAGTTCAGGTTTCCCAGCCGCAAGTTATTATCAAAGAAAAAGAGGGAAAAAAATTGGAGCCGTTTGAAGAGGCAACTATTGATGTGCCGCAAGATTATTCTGGCGTGGTAATGGAAAAAATCGGTAAGCGGAAAGGCATTATGCGGGATATGAAAAATAGCGGCAATCAAGTGCGGATGATTTTTGAAATTCCCACGCGAGGCCTCTTGGGTTATCGCAGCGAATTTATTATTGATACGCGCGGAGAAGGTATTTTGTGTTCGCGTTTTATTGGTTATAAAAACTACGTCGCAGGCGAAATTAAAAAACGCGATGTCGGTTCGATGATTTCAATGGCGACCGGCAAAGCTTTGGGATTTTCTTTATGGAATTTGCAGGACCGTGGAACTTTATATATTGGCCCTAGCACGGAAGTTTATGAAGGCATGGTGATTGGCAATTCCTCTAAAGGCGAAGATATGAGCGTTAATCCAATTAAAGGCAAGCAACTGAGCAATATGCGCGCTTCCGGTAGCGACGAAGCCATTCAATTAACTCCAGCTTCGACACTTTCTATTGAAAAAGGCTTGGAAGTAATGGCGGAAGATGAATTTTTGGAAATTACACCGCTGAGCGTCAGATTACGAAAACAATTCTTAACCGATATTGATAGAAGAAGAGCAAGCCGGAAGTAAAAAGGGTTTTACCTCAAAATAATTCCTAGTAAAGTTTGTATGTAACAGGGAGTTGTAAAGTGTAGCCGCCCAGCGACTCTGTTTTTGTGCAATGTATAATCTCAGCCAGAATTGGTACTGAGGTGTACTTTTTCCTTAAAATATGCTATAATTAATATATAGTTGATAAAAAACACGGGTGATAAGCCCGTTTTTTGCTTATTTATGCGTAAAAAGAAAAATAAAAAGAGGCTAAAATTTAACTGGGTATCTAGCCGAGGCTCGCTCGTAGGATTTTTAATTTTAGCGATAATCGGAACAATCGGGTTAGTTATTGGAGAAAAATTAAAAAAATATGAATATGCAACAATAAAATTTCCGACTGCCATGGAAAGAAAAATTAGTGTTATGGTGGCTGGTCAACCGATAGCAGAGATGACAACTTTCATTGCCGAGAAAGATAAAACTGTAGCGGCTTATCTGGTGGCCATTGCCAAGAAGGAAAGTAATTGGGGAAAATTTTCACCGCAGAAAAATAATAAAAATTGCTACAATTATTGGGGTTATCGCGGAACCTATAATCAAACTGATTCCGGCTACAGCTGTTTCGATTCACCACAGCAGGCGATAGATGTGGTGGGTAAGAGGATTAGTGATTTAGTAAATAAAAATGTCGATACGCCCAAAGCGATGGCTTTGGCTTGGAAATGCGGTTGGGATTGTTCGGGACATGATCCGGCCAGTGTCACTAAGTGGGTCAGCGATGTAAATTTTTATTATCAGAAGGTATATAACTAAATATTTTTCCACCTTCTTTTTAAAAAGAAGGTGGACTAAGAAAAGCCCGCCCAGCTCGTAAAATGATAAATTCGGACTCATTCATTAAAACTTCTCAAAGCGCTAACGCTAAAAGAGAAGTTTTTTTACATTCATTTCGTCTCGAATTTATAGCATTTTACTACGCTAAGGCGGATTATATCCTAAATTTTTTAAGCAATTTTTTTTCTTGCTATTCTGGCTTTGAGGAATTATGATAGGAGGGTAATTATTAATTTTTTTAGTCCTATGAAGTTTAAAATTATGGCGATAGTTGCCAGCAGTTTGATCTTGGCCGGTTGTGGCAATCTTTCTAGTGATGACGCGATTTTAAAAGAAAAAACCGCCGAAGCGGAAAAAAATAAAGATTCTGGCTATATCTCCGATTTATTGGACACCAAGGAACAAGCTAATAAAAATATTCAAAATTCTATGAACCAAGAAAATAAGAAAATAGATGAAGCTTTAGATGAAAGCGCCACGGATTACGTCCAAAAATATGCAGCTGCTATTTTAGAAACTAACATGGGAAAAATTAAAGTAAAATTTTATAATGCCGAATCTCCAAAAACCATCAGTAATTTTTTACAATTGGCGGATAAAAAGTTTTACGATACCACTAAATTTCATCGTGTGATTAAAGGTTTTATGATCCAGGGAGGTGATCCCAATTCTAAAGATGATGACTGGAGTAATGACGGCATAGGCGGTCCGGGTTATAAGTTCGCCGATGAATTCAACGCGCACAAACTAGTCCGCGGATCTTTGGCGATGGCTAATTCCGGACCTAATACCAATGGTTCGCAATTTTTTATCGTGACAGCCGAGGCGACACCGTGGTTGGATGGCAAACATACCAATTTTGGCGAAGTAGTTGAAGGCTTAGATATTGTCGACAAGATTGAAAATGTGCCAGTGAATGCCAATAGCCATCCGACAGAAGATGTTTTTATCAAAAGTATTACTCTGCTGGAAAAATAATATTTCTAGTAACAAATAAGCATGGATAAGACAAAAGAGCAGTTTGATGTGGTGGTCATCGGTGGCGGACCGGCAGGTATGCTAGCGGCGGGAAGAGCTGGAGAATTAGGCGCGAAAGTAGCGCTCTTGGAAAAAAATGATTCTTTGGGGCGTAAACTTTTGATTACCGGTAAGGGCCGCTGCAATATTACGCAAGCGGAATTTAACGACCAAGAGTTTATAAAAACCTTGGGGAAGAGGAGCAAGTTTCTTTTTTCTTCTCTGGCAGTTTTTGGGCCGGCCGAAGTGATTGAATTTTTTGAGAAGCGAGGATTAAAAACTAAAACAGAAAGAGGCGGACGGGTTTTTCCGGTTTCCGATCGGGCGCGGGATGTGCTCAAGGTTTTGGAAAAATATTTAAAAGAAAGCAAGGTTAAGATTTTTTATAATGTAGAAATAAAAAATATAAAATTTGAAGAGGGAAATATTAAAAGCGTTAGTCTTCACCCTGTTAAATCCCCGCGAAGCGGGGTCGCTGGAAGCGAATTTAACAGGGTAAAAGAAGGGGAGGTTATAGCGCGCAATTATATTCTTTGCACTGGTGGCAAAGCTTATCCGGCGACTGGTTCGACGGGCGATGGTTATCAGTGGGCCAAACAATTAGGGCACACAATTGTTAATCCAATGCCGGCTTTAGTACCGCTAAAAATAAAAGAAACTTGGCCGCAAGAGGCGCAAGGCTTGAGCTTAAAAAATGTCGGTGCGAGCTTGTGGCAAAATGGAAAAAAACAAACCCAGCGTTTTGGGGAAATGTTATTTACGCATTTTGGCGTTAGTGGGCCAATTATTTTAGACTTGAGCCAAGAAGCTGGAGAACTATTAAAAAAAGGCTCTGTAGAGCTAAATATTGATCTAAAACCAGCACTGAATGCGGAAAAACTGGACGAGCGCTTGAAAAGAGATTGCCAAATTTTCAGCAATAAAAATTTCCGCAATTATTTGCCGGAACTTTTGCCGCAAAAATTAATTAATCCAATTATTGAATTGAGCGGGATTGTTCCAGACCGGAAAATAAATTCTTTGCGCAAAGAAGAAAGGAAAGCTTTGGCTAAAATTTTAAAAAATTTAAAACTGACGGTTACGCAACTCTTAGGTTTCGACCAAGCTATTGTGACAAGCGGCGGCGTGGCGCTCAAAGAAATTGATTCCAAGACTTTGCGCTCAAAAATAGTTTCCAATTTATTTTTCGCCGGAGAAATTATTGATCTAGATGGACCGACCGGTGGCTATAATTTGCAAATCTGCTGGAGCACCGGTTACGCGGCGGGAAGTTATGCGGCGCAAGATAGGATGGTATAATAGAAATAGGACAATGTTTTTATAAGTGTCATCCTGAATTTATTTCAGGATCTACTCAATAAAAAAATTAGATGCTGAAACAAGTTCAGCATGACAAATTTAGAGTTGTTTTAAACAAAATCCAATGTGGAAAATAAATAGGGTAAATTTGGATAAATTTCTGGTGGGAGTTTTAGTTCTGATTTTAATTGGCCATTATGCCAATTTTTTTTCCATAGATTTAGATCGGGCATTATTGATTTTTTTTACCAGCGTGGCGACTTTCCCGGTATTAGTCAGCGCTTGGCAGGCGCTCAAAAACAGAAAAATCACTATTGATCTTTTAGCTGCAGTGGCTCTCGCCGTTTCTATTTTGAACAGAGAATGGGCTTCGGCGGCTTTCATTAGTTTGATGTTGGCATCCGCCAGAGTTTTTACCGCTTATGCAGAAAATAAATCTCGGGGAGCAATTAAACATCTGCTCAAACTTAAGCCGACCAAAGTCAAAATTAAAAAGGGCGATAAAATAGAGGAAATTTCTTACGCTAAAATTGAAGTAGGCGATTTAATTATCGTGGAAATGGGAGAAAGAATTCCGGTAGATGGGGTTGTTATTAATGGGGAAGCTCTCATTGATCAATCTTCGTTAACCGGAGAATCCATGCCGGTAGAAAAAAAAGTTGGTAGTCATGTTTTAAATTCTACTTTAAATATTTCCGGATCGCTGATAGTTAAAACGGAAAAAACTGGCAAAGATACTACTTTCGAAAAAATTATAAAATTAGTCGAACAATCGCAAAAAGAAAAAGCTGGTATCCAAACGATAGCCGATAAATTTGCTAGTTTCTACGTGGTGTTTATTATCTTGGCAGCGGTAGCGCTTTTTGTTTTTTCTCGTGACTTAAGCTTAGTCCTGGGCGTGCTTTTGGTGACTTGCGCGGATGATATTGCAGTGGCGGTGCCGATGGCTTTTTCCGCGGCAATTGGTATGGCAGCGAAAAGGGGCATCATCGTTAAAGGCGGTTCTTTTCTGGAGGGATTGACGGAAGTAAAAACGATGATTTTTGATAAAACTGGGACGCTTACTAAGGGAAAAATGAAAACGGAAGAATTTTATTTTTTTCAAGGTGATTCTATTACGGAAAAAGAGTTAATCGGTATGGCGGCCGGACTAGATTTTTTTTCTAGTCATCCTTCAGCTAAAGCGATTGTTAATTATGCCAAGAATCAAAAAATAGTTTTCGGCAAGCCGGATAAGTTTGAAGAATTTCCTGGTAAGGGTAATCAAGCAATGTACGGTACGAAAGAAATAATTTGTGGCCGCTTATCTTTTTTAGAGGAAAGGGGAATTGAGATTTCAAAAAAGGATCAGGAAAAAATAAAGCAAGCGCAAGAAAGCGGTAGTAGCTTGGTAATGATTAGTTATGATGGAAAATTGGCTGGCTATTTTAGGCTGGTAGATGAAATTCGTCCAGAAGCTAAAGAAGCGCTAGCGGAATTAAAATCTTTGGGTGTTAATAAATTTGTCATGCTGACCGGCGACAACGAAAAAGTGGCTAAAAGAATAGCTTCCGAAGTCGGCATTGAAACTTACCATGCCAATTTATTGCCCAAAGATAAACTAAATTATGTCAGAAAATATATCGGTCAAAAAGGGAAAGTCGTGATGGTGGGCGATGGAGTCAATGATGCGGCTTCTTTGACTTTAGCGGATATTGGCATTGCGATGGGAGCGATCGGAACGGATGCAGCTATTGAAGCGGCTGACATTGCTCTCATGAAGGATAATTTTACTAAAATTCCGGAAGCGTTGCGGATTGGGCAATTTGCCAAAAAAGTAGCGAAGCAGAATTTTTGGATCTGGGGCATTGTGAACGCTGGGGGATTGGCGCTGGTATTTTTAAAGATTATTGGACCGGAAGGGGCGGCGGCTTTTAATTTTGTCACGGATTTTTTCCCTATTTTTAATTCCTTACGGCTTTTCTTGCCAGGAAAAATGAAAAAAGATTGACAAAATGTTTTTTTTCAGGTATACTTAATAAAGTGAGTTGGATTGACGGATGATTTTTGGAAAACTCACGAGTCAAAATATTTTATTTCCATAAAGTATTTTTTTATTTGTTAAATTTTAATTTTTTACTCTACTATGTCCCAATTTGAACTGCTAAAAAAACTGGAATATCTGGTAGCTTTCCAGGCTAATTGTTTGAATGAAGGGAATTGGGATACTTTTGACGAAATAGAAAACGAAATCGAAAAAATCGAAAAAGAGCTACTAATCTTTAGGAGTTAAAATTGAGAAAATTAAACAAGAGTATGGGTTTTTATGAATTCCAATTCGGCCGGTTTTTCTGGATGAATAAGCAGTTCAATCTCTCCTTGTGGGAGATTTTTTATTTTCCGAAGGCCATCTTTTTTTAGCCAGTCTAGGCTAACCAAAAAATCCGCTGAACTCAAGCCGGCATCCAAAAATTTCCGGCGATTTATTTTTCTTAGTAGAAAAATTATCAGTGTGATGGGGTTGGTTATTTGAAAAAAATCCTTTTTACCAAAACGCAGGTAGCCAATTTTGGTTTTGCGAGCCAAAGCCAAAATTAATTTACAATAAGGTGGAAAAAAATGGATATGTTCGTGAGAACTTAATCCATCGGGATATTTTTGAAAAATTGCATAAAATTTTTCTAACTGTCGCATCCAATTTTGTTCTACTTTGGAAATGCTGATTTTTCCCAGCAGATAATCTCTGGAAAAAAACCACAACCGGCTTAAAACGCCGATTTCTTTCGGGTAATTTAAACTGTTTTCGCGCAATCCATAAAGAGTGAGATGGAGATCTAGTTTAATGTGGCAATCCAGAAGCAATCGAATTTCTTCGGGAGAAAGCTTGCCATCAACCATGACCGAAATTCTTTGCAATTTATTTTGCGTCATCAACTCCAGAATATTTTTGTTGGCGTTTTCATTTTTACCGAAATCATCGGCAGAAACAATTATTTTCTTCTCTAGATTAAGCATTTCTTTTTAGTTTGTATTTTCAAATTAAATCATTCCAATGGATCTCTAATAAAAGATGGCCACGGATATTTTTTATGAAACGTGGGTGTCGAATTAATTCAATAGTATCAAAGTATTTTAACGAAAACAAATGTAATTTATAAGAGGACTTGACATTTTTAATAAACATTGCTAAGATAACCGGTTAAGTTTTAATTAAGAGAATTAAAAAAATGGTTAATTTTAGCCTAAATAAAGCAATAAAAGGAAGAAAATTTTTAGCTATAACAGTAATTGCTTTTTGGTTATTTGCCTTTCCTATTGGAGTTTTCTCTAGTGAAAGCCAAAAAGTTTTTGTAGATGGAGATGTCTCCAGCTCGGGTGACGGTTCTTCTAGCCATCCCTATAAAACTATCGGTGAAGCCTTGGAAGAAGTTCAAGAAAATGGAGAGATTTTCATTAAAGAAGGTACTTATAAGGAAAATTTGGAATTGGGAAATGGCATTGAAATTTATGGAGATGCTGGTAGCAAAGAAGATGTTGTTATTCAAGCTGAAGATGATGACGAGTCAGTGGTAATTATGGGAGATGAAACCAAAATTAATAAAGTTACTATCAAAGGTGGAAAACATGGAATTAAGGTTAAGGACACATCGAAAGCTTCTATTGAGAAATGTTTAATTAAGGATAATAAGCAAGACGGAATTAATATTGAAAGCGATGGGGTTAAAAAATCTCGCTTAGTTTATATTGCTGATAATGAGATAAAAGATAATAATGATGCGGGGATTTATTCCGGGAAAAGAAGGCTGACAATAGAAGACAATCAAATTGAAAATAATGATGGCGATGGCATTGACATTGAAAAAGGTTCTCGGGTTTGGGCGAAAGGGAATCGAGTTAATGAAAATCATAAAAGCGGAATAAAAATTGGAATAGACAAATCGGAAATTTGGATTAAATCAAATTCCATTAGAAACAATAAGCGAGAAGGCGTGGAGGTTTCTTTTTATCAGGAAGCTGGCAAAATTGAAATTTCTAAATCCAAGATTTTGAATAATGGAAATTATGGAGTAGCTAGAGTACAAAGAAATCTTTCGACAAGTAGCGGTTTGTGGGCAAATTATTTAATATTTGGTGCCGGAAACAGTATTACGGGCAATGATTCAGGACAAATTTCAGGTATTTTTTTAGTGAAATAGATCAAAGAATTAAGTAAGGAGCTCCAGCATTAAGCTGGAGCTTTTTGTTTTAGGGTAAGTTAAAAAGAGATAAAAGATGCTATAATAGGTTTAAATGGAAAATTGGCTGCAAATTTATCAAAATATTCCTTTGCAAATTAATCCAATGGCGCTGGGCGTTGGATTTTTTCAAGTTAGCTGGTATTCTCTGATGTATTTAATAGGGTTTATGACTGTTTATTGGTTGCTTGCATGGAGAATAAAAAAGAAAGAAGGCGATTGGAGTAAGGAAATTATTCAAGAGTTTTTGATAAAAGTCTTTTTTGGCGTAATTATTGGCGGGAGATTAGGGTATGTTCTTTTTTATAATCTGCCTTTTTATCTGGAAAATCCGCTAGCCATTATTTCTCCCTTTTCCGAAGGTCAATGGACAGGGATTTATGGGATGAGTTATCACGGCGGATTGATTGGAGTGCTCGGGGCAGCCTTATGGTTTTGCCGAAAAAATAAGTTTAACTTTTTCTCTGTATCTGATTTTATCATTCCGGCAATTCCGGCCGGTTATTTTTTTGGCCGCATCGGCAATTTTCTTAATGGCGAACTTTTCGGCAGAATTACGCAAAAAGGATGGGGTATGTATTTTCCGGGAGAAACAGTATTGCGCCATCCCTCGCAATTATACGAAGCCTTTTTTGAAGGTTTAATACTTTTTGCCATTCTATGGTTTTGGCGGAATAAGACTCAATTGAAAGGAAAATTTTTGTGGCTATACCTTTTAGGTTATTCCAGTTTTCGCTTTGGAATTGAATTTTTCCGTCAGCCGGATGAGCAGATTGGGCTATTTTTCGGATTTTTGACGCTGGGGCAAATTTTTTCTTTAATAATAACAGGCCTAGTCTTGATTTTTTTATTTTATTCGGCGAGATATCGTATGATAGCAAGAGTAAATAAAAAATAATGCACGTTGTCTTTATAAATAATCATAATAGGAGCTTGTTTTTAAAATAAAGAATAATTTTTTTCAATCTTCAGATTATGTAAATTTCGCCTTGTAACTATAAAGTTCTCTTCTATGAATATATCGATACTGTTTTTCATTGTTGCTATATGTGTCTTTAGAAAATCAAAATTTTCCATAGCGCATGTGTTTATTTTTGTTGGTTTAATTTTAGTTACGATTGCATTGGGCTTATTGTATTGGGTATCTAATTATTTTACAGGAAGCGGCATTACTGACGCCACAATATATCATATCCGCTATGGCTTGGGCGGTTCCGGTTTTGGGCAATACAAAGATCTAATAATAAAAGCGATTATATTTATTATAGGCACAAGCGTGTTTTTATGGTGGATTATTTTAAAAGCTTATCACAATAAAAACGGAAAAATTTTTTATGCATACTTAGCCATTTTTTTTATAAGTGTGGCCTTATTTTTCAACCCGGCTATTTCTGATTTATATCGCATATACTCTATTTCGAAAGGGCAGGGCGATATATCAATTTCTGGAAATTTAGATTTTTACAATTTCTATAAAGAACCAACGATAAAACAAATTGGAGAAAAAAAGAATCTTGTTTTTATCTATGCTGAAAGTTTAGAACAGGCTTATTCAAATGAAAAGGCTTTTCCTAAATTAACTGAAGGGTTGAATAGTTTAGCAAAAAAAAGTATTTTTTTTACCAAATTAAAACAAACACAGGGAGCTGGTTATACTATTGCCGGTATGGTGGCAAGTCAGTGTGGTATACCTCTAATTGGTCCCGCTTATGGCAATTCAATGTCTGGGATGGACACATATTTACCAACAGCTTCTTGTTTGGGGGATCTTTTAAAGAAAGAGGGGTATCACTTAGCATATTATGGTGGAGCGAATTTGGCTTTTGCTGGAAAAGGAC
>Ga0247841_10013828_pt1 | contig 10231 bp, 7 predicted proteins | sample LaCruzMarch2015__2_FD_192410 | JGI IMG/M metagenome (GOLD analysis project Ga0247841, IMG submission 192410) | Freshwater microbial communities from meromictic Lake La Cruz, Castile-La Mancha, Spain - LaCruzMarch2015_18m | ecosystem: Environmental > Aquatic > Freshwater > Lake | place: Spain...
GCCTGTTTTATATGAAAAACAATAAAAAAATATTTCAAAAACAGGAATTTATATCCAGGTTAAAAATTTTAAGATCCGGTATTATTGATATCCTAAGAAGTCTGGCAAGTTTTACCTTAGCATTTTTGACAATGAAAAAATGCAGATTTGTCCTCGGTCTTGGGTTCCTCGTCTCGGGATTTGCAAAAATATCAGGGTTTTTTGGCATTCATTTAAAATGGGATTAAAAACACAATGAATACTCCCGGGTTAAGCATTATCATGCCGTTATTTAATCGCGAAAGATATATAGGGGAAGCTATTAAAAGTATACTTTCACAAACCTATCAGGATTTTGAACTGATCATTGTTGACGATGGTTCAATGGATGCAAGCCTTCAGCTTGCCAAATCATTTAAGGATGACAGAATTAAAGTGATTACCAACGGCACGAACCTGGGGATTGTTTTTTCTCGCAATAAAGGATTGAAAGAGGCAGCAGGCAGGTATATAGCACCTTTCGATTCGGATGATATCGCTATGCCGGATAAATTCAGGCAACAAGTTGAATTTCTAAATGCACATCCCGATTTTGGTATGGTGGGCAGTTGGGTAAGTATGATTGATGAAAATGGAAGGCTTCTTAAGAAAAAATGGAAGTTGAATGCAAAGCCGGAAAGAATTCCCGCTATCATGCTTTTCAGGAATTATTTTGCACAACCATCTGTTGTTATCCGCCGCGAAGCAATCCCCACAGGTGGTTATACAACCGGTTTTGATCTGGGTGAGGATTATAGAATGTGGATTGATGTGGTTGAAAAGTACAAAACATATAATCTGCCTGAATATTTAGTGCGCTGCCGTTTCCATAGTGAAAATATAATGCAAAGTGATGCTCATAGAATGAGAAAATTTGAATATCAGCTTTATCAATACTTATTCGACCGGCTTGATATTGAAATTGATGATCACATATTGTCAAGCATTTTGACTATAAAAAATAATGAAATTATCATGCAGGCTAATCAACTTAACGAAATTGAAAAGTTTCTGATGTTGGTTTTACAACAGAATGCAAAGCTTAAGAAATATGACCAAAAACAATTGACTAAAGAGGTTTTCAGCCGTTGGATGAAATGCTGCTATAAAGCACGAAACCATTTTTGGAATAGTAGTAAAAAGTTCATTATATCTCCGCTCACAATCAGTTATATGAAAAGTATATGAAAAGCATTGTCAGTGTTTCAATAATTGCAGCTAATTACAACAACGGCAGGTATTTACCTGAATTTATCGAAAGTATTATTAACTCAACCGTACTACCACAAGAATTAATTATTATTGATGATGGCTCAACCGACGAATCACTTTCAGTACTCGACCGGTTCTCTGAATTGAATTTCTTAAAAGTAATCCGGTTTTATCAAAACCGTGGGCTGACATCTGCACTTAACGCTGGGCTGGATATTGCGACCGGAAAGTATATTATGCGGGCCGATCCCGACGACTTGGTCCATGCTGAGCGCATCGAACGGCAATTTCAGTTCATGGAAGAAAATCCGGAAGTTGATGTGGTGGGGTGCAACGTGATTTATTTCAACGACATTAGCGGAAAAACGATCAATATTTCAAATTTTCCTCTTTGCCATGCAGAAATTGCGCATACATTCAGGAGGGGTGAACATGGCTTGCAGCACCCAACAGCTTTTGTAAGGAGTAATGTATTTAATAGTTACAGGTATCAGCAGATATTCCCGGGTGAAGATTATGAACTTTTTGCCAGGATGGTAAAGGACGGATGCAGGTTTGCCAACATTAAGGACCCTCTTTACCTCATGCGGGTCCATCCGGGTAGTTCAACGAGTAATATAAAACCTGAAGCCATCCGTCAGACTTTTGAATTCAGGGATCAGATTTTTGGTATAAAGACATCTGCATTCAAGTCCTATATATATTATTTGCATATCCACCATTACCGGGGCTACCAATTGGCCGGAAAAGGAATAGTTAAATATATTCATCTGTTCATTTCCGCCATCATGTATCCGGCAAAAGTTTTCAGAAGATTATATACAAGAAGAAACTAATTCATTAATAATTATGAAAAATGCTTTAATTACTGGTATCACGGGACAGGACGGGGCTTATCTGGCCGAGTTTTTACTTAAAAAAGGCTATCTGGTCCACGGCCTGAAACGAAGGAGCTCTCTTTTCAATACTGACCGTATTGATCATCTGTACCAGGATCCGCATACAGAGAAGAGAAATTTTTTTCTGCATCACGGAGATATGACCGACTCTTCAAACCTGATACGTATTGTGCAGGAGGTTCAGCCCGATGAGGTGTATAATCTGGCTGCGATGTCGCATGTAAAAGTGAGTTTTGACACATCCGAATACACTGCCAACGCTGATGGAATAGGGACACTCAGGCTTCTGGAAGCTATACGTCTTCTTGGAATGACAAAAAAAACGCGTTTTTATCAGGCTTCTTCCAGTGAACTTTATGGCCTGGTGCAGGAAGTTCCGCAGAACGAAAAAACCCCCTTTTATCCACGCAGCCCTTATGCTGTTGCTAAATTATACGCTTACTGGATTACAGTGAACTACCGCGAAGCATATAATATGTTTGCCTGTAACGGTATTCTTTTTAACCATGAATCACCTGTCCGGGGCGAAACCTTCGTCACACGCAAAATAACTATGGCTGCTGCCCGCATTGCATTAGGTATGCAGCAGAAACTATTCCTCGGCAACCTTTCAGCCAGTCGCGACTGGGGTCATGCTAAAGATTATGTGCGTGCCATGTACCTTATCCTGCAGCAGGAAAATCCGGAAGATTATGTAATTGCCACCGGGGTTACTACCATGGTGAAAGATTTTGTTCAGCTCGCTTTTTCAGAAACAGGTATTGAAATTGAATTCAAAGGAGAAGGCCTGAATGAAAAAGGATATGTCATTTCCTGCACAAACAGCGAGCATTATATCACTCCCGGAACAGTGGTAGTTGAAGTTGACCCTGCATATTTCAGACCGACTGAGGTTGACCTCCTGCTTGGCGATCCGTCCAAATCAAAAACCAAACTGGGTTGGCAACCGGAATATAATCTGTCTGATTTGGTTAAAGACATGATTCAAAGCGATTTAAAACTTGCCAGAAAAGAAAAATATCTTAGAGATGGCGGATTCAGGGTGATGAATTACTTCGAATAAATAAAAAAGCTATCTAAAGAAACGAATGAACTACAAACAGTATGCATGCTGGTCTTTGTATATTTATAAATAAGTGAAAACATGAAGAAACAATCAAAAATTTATATAGCGGGACATAAAGGCCTGGTAGGCAGTGCCATTCTTAATAACCTTCAACAGAAAGGATACAATAATTTTATCCTTCGTACTATTGATGAGCTCGACCTGACAGAGCAGGCAGCCGTCGAATCGTTTTTTTCTGCCGAAAAACCCGAGTATGTTTTTCTTGCAGCTGCAAAAGTCGGCGGTATAATGGCCAATAATACATTTCGCGCTCAGTTCATCATCGAAAACCTGCAGATACAGAATAACATCATCCACAAAGCATGGTTACATGGTGTTAAAAAACTCCTTTTTCTGGGCAGCTCATGTATTTATCCCGGAAATGCGCCTCAACCATTGCAGGAAAAGTACCTGCTGACAGGTGAGCTGGAATATACCAATGAGCCTTATGCCATTGCCAAAATCGCCGGCATCAAAGTATGTGAAAGCTACAACCTGCAATATGGTACAAATTTTATTTCGGTAATGCCTACAAACCTTTATGGTGCTAATGATAATTTTCACCTGAAAAACTCCCATGTAATTCCCGGGATACTACGAAAAATGCACCTTGCCTGCTGCCTGGAAAATGATGACATGGATACCATCCGCCATGACCTTGTTAAATATCCTGTGGATGAAGTATCGTTTGACTCAGCTGAAGATTCAATTCTATACTTTCTGGCAAACCACGGTATTTGCAGGGATCATCATGGTAAAGTTAACCTGACTTTATGGGGGACCGGTACTCCGTTACGCGAGTTTATGCATGTAACTGATATGGCCGATGCCTGTGTATATGTAATGGAAAATATAAATTTTAAGGATCTTAAACCTGAAAACCCGGACGAAATCCGGAATACGCATATCAATATAGGTTCAGGGGAAGAGATTAGCATCCGCGAATTAGCGGAACTGATGAAGAAAATCACCCGTTTTGGCGGGCAAATTCATTTTGATGCATCTAAACCCGACGGTACCATGCGAAAACTTCTCGATGTTAGTAAACTGAATAAGCTCGGATGGAAGTGTAAAATTGATTTAGAGGAAGGCATAAGAAAGGTGTTTGCAGGATATGTTGGATAAACCTGAAAAATCATTGAAACTATTAAAACTATTCGAACGCGTATGAGCAAGAAAAAAATAAATAAAACCGTTCCGAAAACCACACCGGTTAAGAAGGTTAAAAGTGACCTGAAAACATCATATTATCTCATTTTGTTGGGGTATATTCTGATACCGGTGTTAACTCCAAATTTTGACACCCTTGATTCAATCGGCCCCAAATTCCTGTCAATTGCAATACTCAATCTGGTTTCATTTGCTGTTTTTCTCACTGTCCCGGACTATGCGAAACACCCTGAAACACGGTCTGGCTTTTTCAGGGGTTTCATTGGCGTCGCCTACACGCTGTTTCTTGGGATTTCGCTTCTGTCCTTTTTCAATGCATTTAACCTCAGTGAGTCTGTTTTGGCTTTTGTAAAAACAGTTACCGTTTTCGCTGCCACCTATATACTTTTCATAATCTTTCGCAGCAACCGTAAATATCTTTTGCATGCCGCAATGGTAATCAATTTACTTTTACTTGCCGACTGCCTTACAGTATTCTATCACATGTTAAATCTTATAGAGGGGAAAGTGTCAACTGTTTATGATATCAAATCTGTATATTCACATAAGAATATACTTGCCTCAGCATTATTTGTCAAACTCCCTGCCTCAATCTGGCTGATGTTTTTTTCCGTAGGATGGAAGAAGATAGTGGGCTATATTGCCGGGCTAAGTGCAATATTGGCCACTTTTTTACTGAGTACAAGGGCTTTTTACGTGGGATTGGGTTTGCTTTTAATTTCCCTTATTTTATTTGCGTTAGTGAGGTTTTTTGTTGCTAAGAAAAAGTCACAATTAATAACGATTGCCCGCTGGGCCGGTTTATTCCTGCTGGCACTGGTGGTATTTATAACTGCACAGCGGTTTCTTTTCCCTCAAAAAGACAGCATCCTTGGAAATATGGGTATTGTGTCGAGATTATCATCCATCAGGGCTGATGAATCTTCTACAAACGCCAGGCTTGGTTCATGGAAAAGAACATTAAGGCTTATCGGGGAACACCCCATCCTGGGAGTAGGGACCGGCAACTGGAAAATTCAGGTTCTCAAATATGAAAACCCGACAATAGAGGATCATATATTCATGTACAAAAATCACAACGATTTTCTCGAAGTGGCAGCAGAAACAGGTATTCCGGGAGGTATAGCCTATCTCTCTATATTCATTTTGATCCTCTATGGTTTTATAAAGGCAAGTCTGAAACTCGGGCATGATGAGGACAGACTGAAATTTCTTTTCTTTTCTGCTTTTGGCATCCTTGCATACAGCGTAGATGCTTTCTTTAACTTCCCTGCTGACCGTCCGGAGATACAGGCTCTTTTCGCAATTTACGTGGCATCTGCTGCAGCTTATGCAGTGGCAATGCCCGTCAGGTATACACCTAAAGCAGAAGAATGGCCTGCTTTTCTACGAAAGTTGAAGAGCCTACTGTCAGGTAAATTAGTAGCTGCAGTTACTGTATTGCTAATGATCACAGCAATCTGGGTGCTGTTCATGTACGTCCGTTCATTGCATTATCAGCTCTTAGCAAAACAAGACCTGGGCAGGGATAAGTTTATATATACTTCTTCTGTCTTTCTTGAAGGGTTTCCTCCTGTTCCGAATTTAAACGCATACAGCGGACCTATTGCAGTAACTAAAGCCCGTTACCTGATCAGAGAAAAGAAGGAAAGGGATGCCATAAGCCTGCTTCTTTCTGATCATTCAAGCCCTTATGAATCTGAACGTGAATATTTTCTGGCATTAGCTTACTTTAAAATTGGCATGGATGACAGTGCTTTGGTTTACTCTTACCAGGTTTTAAAGATGAAACCTTTATTTTATCAGATGGTGAGCAAGATATGCAATGTAATTGAAGCCAAAGGCGATTTACAGACACCTGTTAAGCTTTTGCAGAACTACCTGAAATTAAAAAAGACAAACAGCCAGGCATGGATCTATATTACCGATTTATATCAGGAAACAGGTGACATGAAAAAATCGCTGGAAACAATCGATTCAGCATTTAAATACTTGCCTAAGGACTCTCTGGTTATTAAGAAAAGAAATTATCTTCAGTACCAGGTCTGGATGAAAACGTACCAGAATATTATGGAGAATGCAAATACATTTTTTTCAATTAAAGACTTTAGAAAAGCAATAAACGGGTATACTAAAATTATAAATCAGGAGCCGGATTACATGCAACCTTATGAGCTAAGGGGGTTGAGTTATTTTTATCTGAAGGAGTACAAAAAGGCAATTGATGACTACAGCAGCTTAATAAAACACAAAATCACCATACCTAAGTATTATAATGCCCGTGGTGAATGCTACCATTTCCTGAATAATAACGAGGCCGCATGCCGCGATTTTAAATCTGCCATGAACAAAGGTAACATGCAGGCCTCATCTAACTTCAGGAAGTTTTGCGTTAAAAATATTCAAAAATAACCGGGTTTATTGTTTCGTATAATATGATTAAAATCGGAATTTTAGGCTGCCGGGGTATTCCAAATCACTATGGCGGTTTTGAACAATTTGCCGAGTATTTATCGAAAGGTTTGGTGGAGCGTGGCATGGAAGTGTGGGTATATAATTCCCACAACCATCCTTATCAGGAAGATGTATGGCACGGGGTCCGTCTGATTCATTGCTATGACCCTGAATATAAAATTGGCACCGCCGGGCAGTTTATCTACGATTTGAATTGTATCCTGGATAGCAGAAAGCGGAATTTTGACATCATCTATCAACTTGGAAATACAAGCAGTTCGGTATGGCACCGGCTTCTTCCGGGCAAACCTTACAAAGTAAGTAACATGGACGGACTGGAATGGATGCGCACCAAATACAGCAAACCTGTTCGCAAGTTCCTGAGATATGCTGAGAAAAAGGCAGCAACAAGCAATGACTTATTAATAGCAGACTCTGAAGGTATTCAGGAATATGTATTAAAAACCTATCATCTTCCTTCTGTATATATTCCTTATGGAGCTGAAATATTCAACGATCCTGACGAAAGCAGGCTAGAAGCTTTCGGTTTGAAACCCAATCGATATTTTTTAATTATTTCACGCTTTCAGCCAGATAATCATACAGAAGAAATTATACAAGGGGTTCTCTTGTCAAAAACAAAGCTTCCATTAGTAATTATTGGTAATTATCAAAGTAAATTCGGCAACTATCTGTTAAAAAAATACAGTTCAACTCAGATAAAATTTTTTGGGCCAGTCTTCGATCAGAATGTTTTAAATCAACTCAGGTTTTATTCAGCCCTGTATTTTCACGGACATTCATCAGGCGGCACCAACCCTTCGTTGCTAGAGGCAATGGCAGCATCGGCTCTGATTTGTGCTCACGATAATCCCTTCAACAGAGGAGTTCTGAAAGATAATGGTTTGTTTTTTAAAGATGAAAGTCATATTGCAGAAATAATCGGGAAGGAGACAGATTTTAATATGAAATCTCGATGGATTAGTAAAAACATTGAAAGACTCCATACTATTTATAACTGGGAGAAAATCATTACTGCGTATTATGAATTATTTAATCACATCAGGAAGTGATGTCATTTTCTGTATTCAGATTATAATTATTGACTTCCTTTAAGACACGAACAATGAAAAAACCCAAGGCCGCACTAAAGAAGAAATTTAATACATTTTCGTTTTTGATTTTTCTGATACTGATTGTGATTATTCCGAATTTATTTTATCGTTTGGCAATAGATTTACAATTGGAAATCCGGTTGCTTGCTTTGTCCTTTTTTCTTGGAATACTGTTTTCACCCTTGATATTTATCAAAAAAAGAGGACTCCTGAAGGCTGCAGATCTCCGAATACTGAGAAATCCAGCAATTTTAGTTTATGCCACTTTAATTCTTATTATTGGGATTTCTATTTTTTGGGCAACCAATAAATCAGAAGCTATATACGAATTTCTAAAACGGGCTGTTTTTTTTGTACTGTTTTTATATTTGATAATCTTTGTTTTACAACAAGAAAAAAGCCGGATATATCTTACTAAGGCCTTCGTAATATTTTCCATAATTATTTCTTTGACAGGTATTATTCAGATAGTAATTCTTCTTTCCGGATCGAAATATAGTATCGAATTCATTTATTTAATCAAGGGTAATTTTGCACAAAAGAATATTTTTTCAGAAGTTCTCTTTATCACTTTTGCATTTAGTGTTTATGGCATATCCATTCTTGAAAGAATGTGGAAAAAAGCTTCAGTTACAGGGGCACTGTTAACACTGTTATTAATAGGTTTCTTAATGACCCGCGCTATTTGGACCGGTTTTTTTGTTTCATTGTGCGTCACCTTACTGCTGTATTTGTTATACGCAAGTAAAGCAAAATTAACCAAAAAGTTAAAATTCATTTTGCGCACATTTGCAATCCTCACAGGACTTGTATTTTTCGTCATCGTGATTATTGCGCTTACAGATAAAAACGAAACAATCAAGAAGCATTTAATAAATACAACGAATGTAAAAGAAGGCAATACTTTTCACAGGCTAAATTTATGGAAAAAGTCCCTGTCCTTGGCGCAAAAGAATCCTTTACTCGGAGTAGGGGCCGGCAATTGGAGAATTGAAATATTGCAATACGATTTACAAATCGAAACCGATAAAGGTAGAACAATGCCGGATCGTGCACATAATGATTATCTTCAGGTTTTAGTAGAAAATGGAATAATTGGATTCATACCATTTCTTCTACTATTTGTTTTAATGCTATATTTTTGTATCAGGGTATTTAAAAAAGCGGATAATCTTCAGGATAGCTTTTTTATTTTGATTTTGTTTTTTGCTTTAGTTGGCTATATGGTCGATTCATTTTTTAGCTTTCCCCGTGAAAGAATTGAATTACAAATATTTTTGAATATTATCTTTGCTTATATTGTCTTTGAATATAATAAATGCTTCCAAAAAGAAGCTGAAACAAAATCTCAGTCTTCTATAAGACCCTTTGCATTAATAATTTTCGTTTTGCTTACGGTTACCTGCTATGCAGCATATAAAAGATTAAAATCTGAAGCAGGTGTAAAACGTATTTATACTTATGTTGATTTAAAAAATGATGACCAGGTGATTAAAACAACCAATGAAATATATTCGGCTTTCTCAACAATCACACCGTATGGCGATCCCATTCTGGAAATCAGGGCAGTATCGCTTTTTCAAAAAGATCAGGATTTAAGCCTTGTATTGGAAACATTTGATCAGTCACTGAAAGACAGCCCTCATTATTTAAAAACATACTATGATCTGGCCGGTGTTTACTTGTACAGGAAAAATTATTCAAAAGCATTGGAATATTCTAATATTGCTTTAAAATATTCTCCCAATGATATAAAATCCAAGATCATTAAGTCAGGAATTTTATTGACTACAGATAAAATTGACGAGGCTTATAGTATCCTGAGAACCATTAACCCTTCAGTCGAGAATAATGAATATAAAAATGCTGTAAACTATATTCTTTATAAGAAAACAACAAATCTTATTTCACAATCAAAGAATGAATATTTGAATTCACAGATATTGATTAACGCAAAGAAGTCTGGGTTTTTATATAAAATTTATTCAACCTCAATAGAGAAGAATGAAGAATTTGAAAAAACCTTACTTGATCGTGTTTTATCCATTTGTAAACAGGACAAAATAGCCAGTGATCAATCTGTAAAAGAGCTTAAAATAAAATATAAGTTAAAAAAATAGTCACCATGCTTAAAGATAATGAAAGGCTTTATAATCACGCACTTGCCCTTTTAGACGTTTTTCTGTCTTTAATTGCATTTTACATCGCTTATACAGTCCGGGTCTATACTGTTGTAAAGTACGCACTATATGCAGATC
>Ga0247841_10013835_pt1 | contig 10228 bp, 9 predicted proteins | sample LaCruzMarch2015__2_FD_192410 | JGI IMG/M metagenome (GOLD analysis project Ga0247841, IMG submission 192410) | Freshwater microbial communities from meromictic Lake La Cruz, Castile-La Mancha, Spain - LaCruzMarch2015_18m | ecosystem: Environmental > Aquatic > Freshwater > Lake | place: Spain...
TCTTTGTGTCTTTGTGTCTTTGTGAGAGGATTTCTTCTCTTTCTGTCGATGCGACTGAAGTCGCACCTACGTCCACGGTTGGGCGAGCGACCGCAGGATGGCGGCTCAGGGCACGCCCGTCGCACCCGGACGACCATGCAAGTCGCGCGGCGACCCTGTGCTAAGCTTCAGCTTAAGTACGCCATTTCACGGCCCAGTCGACTGCCATGAGCCCAACTTCCGCCACACTTTGCGCGCCGCTCCCCGCGGTCGCGCGCCCGCCCGAACCCTTGACGCAGCGGCTTGCCGCACCGCACGCCGCCGACGGCCTGCCGGTCTCGGAAGAGACCTATTGGAAAGCGTATTACCTGGAGTCGGACGTCCATTACGAATGGAACAACGGTCGTCTGGAGGAAAAACCCGTGTCCGACTACGAGACCTATCTGGTCCATGCCTGGTTCGTCCGGCTCCTGCAGCTCTTTCTGGATACCCGCCCGATCGCCCGGAAGGTGGCGCTGGAGATGGGCTTCCGGCTGCCGCTGCCGACCGGGACCGTGATCCGCAAGCCCGATCTCGGCGTGGTCCGCAACGATAACCCCCTGCCGCTCTTACCCCTGGATGTCTCTTATCACGGCATCTTCGACCTCTGCGTCGAGGCCCTGTCGACCACCGAGCACGGCGCGGTCGAGCGCGACACGGTCACCAAGAAGGACGAATATGCCGCCGCCGGCGTCCCCGAGTATTACATCCTGCATCGCGAACCGGAGCGCCAGGCGTTTTTCACCCGCAGCGCGGACGGTGTCTATGTGCCCATCGCGCCGCAGGATGGGGTGATCCGCTCGCGGGTACTGCCGGGGCTGCAATTTCGGGTGACCGATCTATGCGCGCAACCCGCGCCCGGCGTCATGTTCCGCGACCCGGTGTATGCCGAATTCGTCCTCCCCGAGTGGCGGGAAACTGAACTGCGTGCCGCCAGCGAGACGCGGCGGGCTGACGCCGAGGCGCAGGCGCGCCGAGAGGCCGAGCAAGCGCTGGCGGAGTTGCGCGCTCAACTGGCGGGTCGGCCACCGGAGGGCTGACCGCTCAGGTGGTCAGGAGGTCAACTTGCGATAGATGTCGGACACTTTCAGCGGCAGTTTGCCCACGTCGGCGATGACGGCATAGTTGGCCGGGCCGTACAGGTGCGGCAGGTAGTCGGCACCTTGCTCGTCGATGGTGATGCAGAAGGGGTGGATGCCGTCGCGGCGGGCCTCGAAGAGCGCGGCGCGGGTGTCCTCGATGCCGTAGATGCCGCGGTACTGGTGATCGTAGTCGTCGGGCTTGCCGTCCGACAGGGTGATCAGGAGCCGGGTGCGCGCATCCTGCTCACGCAGCAGTTTGGTCAGATGCCGGATGGGGGCGCCCATACGGGTGTAGTCGCGCGGGGCGATGCCGCAGATGCGCGCCTTGGCGCTGTCGTCATAGGGCTCGGCGAAGCGCTTGACCGGGTAGCACTCGCAACGTTTGCGGGTCCAGCCCGAGAAACCATAGATGGCGAAGCGGTCGCCCAGGGTGTGCAGGGCCTCGGCCAGCAGGATCAGCGACTCGCGTTCGGCGTCGTTGATCCAGCCCTTGGTGGAGCCGGACATATCCACCATGAAGAGGACGGCGATGTTGCGCTCGTCCCGGTGCAGCCGGGTGAAGAGCCGGTCGGTCTGTTCCAGCCCGGCACGGCTGTCGGCATAGGCATCGACCAGGGCGTCGAGGTCAACGTCCTCCCCGTGCGGCTGACGGCGGGCGATGTGTTCCTCGCCGCGCAGCACCTCGAAGGTGCGGCGGATGGATTTGATCAAACCGCGGTGCTTGGCCAGGGTCCGGTGATAGCAGTCCAGGGACGCGGGCGGCACCGCGTGCTCCCGCAACACGCACCAGCCCTTGCGGTGGTGGCGGCGCTCGTGATCCCACTCGTCATAGAGAAAGGCGCCCTCCTCATGGTAGGTGCCGGCCCAGACCGCGTCCGGGTCGCGCCCCGGGTCCGCCGCGGCGCGCCGGTAGAGTCCGGGGCCGGCGGCCACCAGGTACTCGGGCGGGATCTCGCCATGGTCCTGAAGGATGCTCTCCATGACGGAGCGGACATCGTCCGGCGGGGCCACCGGCTTGCCGTCCAGCAGCAGCTCGAAGCGCACGCCGGTGGGGCTGTCCGGGTCGGCACGGCGCTGCGCCTCCAGACGCGCGGCGGTCTCGGGCAGGGTCAGGGCTTCGGGTTGCTCCGCGCCGGGGGGCCGGCCGTCCTGATCCTCGACCAACCGGGCCAGGGCGATGCGGAATAGATCCCGTTCCAGGGCGGCGCGGGTCTCCAGACAGGCGCGCACGGCGTCCGGGTCCAGCGCGCCGCGGTAACAGCAGGTGTCGGGGCGGCGGCCGTGCAGCCGTGCCGTGAGATTCAGACTGTCGGCCACGCCGGCCGCCGGGTCGGCCAGCGCCGCGGCCGCCGGGGCCCAGTCCGGGTCCCTGCCCTCCCCGCCGGGGTCCAACGCGTGCCGCAGGGCCGCCATGTCGCGTTGCAGACCAGGGAAGTCGCGGGCGATGCAGGCGTCCAGCCGGACCTGCTCCAGCGCGTGGAACAGCTCAAGCCCGGCCCCGGTCAGACCGCGCGTTGCCGCCGCTTCCAGCAGCACGCCGCCGCGCCAGGTGCCGTACCAGTTCTGCGCCCATTGATGGACGACCATCGCCTTATAGAGCCGGAAGTTGGCCTCCGGGTCCGGCAAGCGGCCGATGACCGGCGGCAGGAAACACTGCTCGGTGTCCGTGAAATGCCGGTCACCGGCGGCGATCTTCAGCGGCCGGCCGTTGAGACCGCAGACAAAGCACTCCAGCACCCCGACGCAGTCCTCCAGCGCCCGGCCGGCCAGCTTCTCCTGCTGGTTTGACGCAAATTCGGCCACCTCCTGCAACGCGCGGATGGCCGGCAATTGGCCCTTCTTGTCGTACAGATCCATGGCGTACAGCAACCAGGACTGCACCGCGTCCAGGTCCATCAGCCCCATGGCGCGCGGGGCGAAGGCGGTGAACTGATAGGCCAGTTCGGCGTTATCTTTGGCGATCACCGCACCCCAGTGCAGCACGAACGCCTGCTCACCGGCGCCGAAACCGGCCAGGTCAGCCGCCGGCCGCGCGGCCGTGCGCCGGGAGGACAGCGCCGGGTCGAGATAGCGGTCCATGCGCTCTTCGAGTTCGGCGGCGGTGAGGGGGGTGCTTGGGTTCATGATACCGTCGAACCTCATATCGGAACGTAGGGGCGGGTTTCAAACCCGCCCCCACACCAAGGAATGCGCTGCCGGTCCGTGCGCGCCGCGAGGTACCATCCGTGGCACTGGATTCCGGCATCCTGCCGGAATGACGGTGAAACCTCAGATCAAACTCGGTACTAAGGTGATTTCCGGGAAACGATGTACCAACGTGTTGGGGCGACTTTAGTCGCCCCTAAGGCGATTTCCGTGAATAGGCATCCCGACTGCGCATGCGCAGAAAGCCTCTTGGGTTGTAGGGGCGAATGAATTCGCCCCTACACGGCGGTAGATGCTTTCCCGAAAATCACCTAAAACAAGGACCCCGACAGTTCGTTGATCGCCGTAAGCATATCCGGATCATCAGTCAGCGCCTGGGCGACGGCGCTCTTGCAAGCGACCACCGGGGCGACGCCGGCCGCCATCAGTTTGGCGGCGTGCACCAGCAGGCGGGTGGAGGCGCCCTCGTCGAGCCCCTGCCCTTTCAGATTGCGGGTCATGTGGGCGAACTTCACCAGTTGGCGGGCGGGGCCGGCGTCGATGCCGGACTCCTTCTCGACGATGCGCTGCTCCAGGGCCGCGCCGGGGTAGTCGAACTCGAGGGCGACGAACCGCTGGCGGGTGGACTGCTTCAGGTCTTTGAGAACCGACTGATAACCGGGATTGTAGGAAATGGCGAGACAGAATTCGGTCGGGGCCTCCAGGAGTTCGCCGACCTTTTCCATGGGCAGACAGCGCCGGTCGTCGGCCAGCGGGTGGATGACCACCGTGGTGTCCTTGCGTGCCTCGACGATCTCATCGAGATAGCAGATACCGCCGGCCCGCACGGCGCGCGCGAGCGGCCCGTCGACCCAGATGGTCTCCCCGCCCTTGACCAGGAAGCGGCCGACCAGGTCGGAGGAGGTCAGGTCGTCGTGGCAGGACACGGTGATCAGCGGCCGCTTGAGCCGCCAGGCCATGTGCTCCATGAAGCGCGTCTTGCCGCAACCGGTCGGCCCCTTGAGCAGGATGGGCAGACCGTTATGGTAGGCCGCCTCGAAGACCGGGATCTCGTCGCCCACCGGTTCGTAGTAGGGCTCCTCGAGGATGAAATAGTCTTCGGGCTTGATGGCCCTGAGCTGATGCTGCACCGGCGGCCTCCGCGGACGTGAATTCGTCGGTGCAAGTTGGGGGTTGCGGCCTGCGGTCGCAACCCACGGCGGCGGCGCCTGGCGCCGACCGGGGAGGTGCCGGCTAAATGTTAGCCGGCATTGCTAAACCACTGACTGGCTGAGGCTCAGGCCGGTTGAGCACAAGCTATCCACAGAAGGGACCACAGCGGATGTGGAGAAGTAGGGCGTTGAAGTGCGTGCTCGGTCGGCCGGGGCTGGCCGCGGGCGGCCGGCGCTGGGGCTCGGCGCGGGCGCTCGGCGCAGGGGCTCGGCGCGGGCGCTCGGCGCGGACGCTCGGCGCAGGGGCTCGGCGCAGGCGGTCGGTCCGCGCAGCGGACCCTACGGCTTGATGACGGCTTCCTCTTCCTTGATGGCCTCGACCGGGATGATCAGGGTCACGTCGTCGCTGACGGCGGGGGCGTATTTGCCGAGGTTGAACTCCGAGCGCTTGATCTTGGCGACGGCGTTGGCGCCGCACGCGGCCTTCTGCATGATCGGGTGGGGCTTGCACAAGACGGATTCGACTTTGAGCGCCACCGGCTTGGTGATGCCCTTGATGGTCAGGTTGCCGTCCACGCCGACCAGGGTGTCGCCATTGAATCGCAGGGTATCGGACGTGTAGGTGATGGTCGGATACTTCGCGGTGTCGAAAAAGTCCTCGCCCTGAATGTGCTCGTTGAATTTGGCGGACCCGGTGTTCACCGAGGTCGTATCGATGCTCACATTGACCGAGCCGCTCTTGGCAACGCGGTCGATGACGATGGTGCCGGTGGTGGTGTCGAAGCGCGAGGCCTGATTGGAGAAACCCAAGTGGTTGTATTCAAAACGCGGCAAGGTATGGCTGCCTTCGATGATGTAGGTCTCCGGGGCCGCGGCGGCGGCGCTCGACAGGGTGGCGGTGATGGCTAGGGCGATCGATCTGTTCATGAGTGTGTTCTCGGTGTGGTTATAAGGCGTTTTAATGCTGCAAGGCGTTTTAAGGCTGCGCCGCACCGGCGACGACGTGAAACTTGATCTGAATCTCGTTGGCGACCGTGCTGACATCCGACCAAGTGCCCTCGCCGATGCCGAAGTCAAGGCGCTTGAGCACGAAGACCCCGTCGAACTCCCCGGCGGCGCCCTCCTGTTTGAAGGTGAAGGGGGCCGTCAGGTCGCGGGTCTGACCCTTGATGGTCAACTGCCCGACGGCCTCGAAGCGGTCGCCGCCCAGTGCCTTGACGCTGGTGGATTGGAACCCGGCGGTCGGGAACGCCTTGACGTTGAGCCATTGCTTGCCGACCACTTCCTCGGTGGCCTCCGGCGACCCGGCATCGATGCTCGACAAGTCGATCTCCAGCCGGGCACTGGCGGCGGACGGCGCGGCCGGATCGAAGCGGATCTGCCCGTCGAGCCGTCCGAAACCGCCGTCCACGGGCACCCCCATCTGTTTGGAGGTAAAGACGAGCTTGGAATCGGCAGGCTTGATCTCAGTAAACTCGACGGCCTGGGCGGCCCCGGCAAGGAGTAGGACGGCGGACCAGGCAAGGCGCGGGGTGATCATGGGTGGGTCTCTCCGGAGGGCGATTTGACGAAGGGCAGGATCCGGCGCAGCGTGGCATCCCGATCGATCAGGTGATGTTTGATCGCCGCGGCGGCGTGCACCACGATCAGCACCATGAGCGCCCAAGCGAGGCTGCTGTGCAAATCCGCCAACAGCGTGCCCAACGCCTGATCCTTGCCGACCAGGTCGGGCAGCGGCACCAGGCCTAAATAAACGACCTGGAAACCCTTGGCCGAACTCATCAGCCAGCCGCACAGCGGCACCGCCGCCATCAGCAGGTAGAGCAGCCAGTGGGTGGCCTCGGCCAGCTTGAGTTGCCAGGCCGGACCGGGTAGCAGTGCCGGCGGCGGCCGCACCAGCCGCCACAGCAACCGCGGCATGAACAGCAACAACACGGTGATGCCGATCCACTTGTGGTAGGAGTACAGGCGCAGCTTCTCGGGCGACAACGGCAACTCGTGCATGTAGAGCCCAAGCGGAAAAGCGGCCAGAATCAGCGCCGCGATCAGCCAGTGGGCAAGCTTGGCGGGGGCGGAGTACGAGGTCGCTGGAATCATTGCGGGTGGCCCTTGACAGTGCGTGACGGTTGGCTTTTGTCACGTCCACAGGGTGGTGAGTCTCGGCCGCGGTTTCAATGCCCCCGACAGGCGCGACGCACTGCTGCAACTCACCTGAACTTTGGCAAGCCGGAGGAGAGCCACCAACTGCTGAGTTTCGGGTCGTAGGTCCACGTCTGACGATCGGTGATGGCTTTCACCACCTGCCGGTCTTCGTAAAGGTAGTCGATGGTGACGACCTGGGTGGCCTCCCCTGGGTTCTGCATCAGGGGCGGCTGCACGACGTCGTAGCCCGCGACGCGGAGGTCCTTGAAGATCGGCGGCAGATCCTTGCTGTTACCCTTACGCTGATCCGGGTGCAGATAACCGTACGCGGTCTCGAAATAGCCCCAGCGCAGGGCGGATTGATAGGCCGCGGTGGCCGCCTGAAGACTCAGCGCGCGCTTGTCTTTCGCGATGGTGCCGCATCCGGCGAGCAGCAGACCGACGAGGGCAAAGGCCGTGACTCGACCGCGAAAAAGCTTGTGCTTCATCCCGACTCCAGTGAAAAGGCGAGCGGACAGCGCTGCAATCCGGGATTCTACGGGATCTCCCAACGCCCACCAACGGCACCCCGATCCCTCGCCCTGGGGTATGATGCTCGCCCACGCCTCGTGAGCGACCGCCGCAGGACCTGCCCCATGCCGCAACCCATCGCCTCGCCACCCGATGAACCCCAGTGTGAGGTCGTCTTCGGCGACACCCGCATTACCCTGCTCGGCACCGCACATGTCTCCCGCATCAGCGTCGAGCAAGTCGAGCAGATGATTGGCAGCGGGGACTACGACGCTGTGGCGGTGGAGTTGTGCCGCAGCCGCTACACTGCCCTCATGGACCCCAAGTCCCTGGCAAAGATGGATCTGTTCTCGGTGATCCGGCAGCGACGCGTCTACATGGTCGTGGCCAACCTGGCGCTGGCGGCGTATCAGCAACGCCTCGCCGATCAGTTTGGCATCGAACCCGGGGCCGAACAGCGGGCCGCCGTGCGCCTCGCCCGCGAGCGCGGTCTGCCCGTGCTTCTTATCGATCGCGAAATCGGCATCACCCTGCGGCGCATTTCGGCGAGCCTGAGCTGGTGGAAACGTTACAGCCTGTTCGTCGGCCTCCTGGCCGCGCTGCTGACGACTGACGAGGTCACCGAGGATGAGGTGGAACGACTCAAGGAGGGCGATGTGCTGGAGACCGCTTTCGCCGAGTTCGCCCACGACCGTCAGGACCTGTACGCCCCGCTGATCGACGAGCGCGACCGCTACATGGCGGCCAAGCTCCGCCTCGAAGCCGAGCGCAACGGGGTCAAGCGGGTCTTGGTGGTAGTGGGCGTCGGCCACTTGAAGGGCATCGCCGGAGCGCTCAACGCGGGCTGCGATGACTGCCAGGCGCGCCTGACGGCGCTGGAGCAGGTGCCGAAACCGAGGCGCTGGCCATCCGTCCTGCCCTGGCTGCTCCTGCTGCTGATCATCGGCGGACTGGGCTACGGATTCGTGCAAAGCCCCGCGCTGGGCGTCGATCTGGTGGTGTCCTGGATACTGATCACCGGCGGGCTCTGCGCACTGGGCACTCTGATCGCCGGCGGTCATCCCCTGACCGTGCTGGCGGCCTTTCTGGCCGCACCGTTGACCACGCTCCACCCGGCCATCGGCGCCGGAATGGTCACCGGGGTCGTTGAACTGTCCCTGCGCAAACCGAGTGTCGGCGACTTCAGTACCCTGCGCGGTGACGTCGCCACGATTCGCGGCTGGTGGCGCAATCGGGTCGCGCGCGTCTTCGTCGTGTTCTTGCTGAGCACCCTGGGGGCCGGCATCGGCACCTATGTCGGCGGCTTCCACATTGCCGGAAAACTGCTGGGGTGATGCGTTGCCGCGTCACGAACGAATCAAACACGCACTCAATCGTTGTCGTTGTCGTAACGGAATCCGATTACGACAACGACAACGACTGTATGATCTGTTTAACTTGGGGGCGACCTATGGATACAATCCAGATGATCCCGAATGACCTCGAGTGCCGCATCCAGATGCTGGAAGGCATGATCCCCGCCATCCCACATCATCAGCCGACCACAGTCCAGATAGCAGGTGCGGGCGATGCGATAGTCGATGACCTCATCGCCGCGGTCCAGGAAGAGCGTCGTCGGCACGCCATCGCAGGGGTCGGCAATACCGAAGGGGCGGGTCGCCTCGATCAGGTCCGCGGTGATCTGATAGGACTCGCCGTCCGCGGTGGTCATGGTCTCACCGTGGTGCGACAGCAGCAGGTCCCAGGGGGTGAGCGCCGGATTGATCAGGAACAGATGCGAAAAGGCAAAACGACGCGCCAGCCATTGACCGTAAAAGCCGCCCATGGAACTGCCGATGACGGCGGGTCGCACATCCCCCAGTTCGCCGAAGAAATCACTTAACCGCTGCACCGCCGCGGCCGGTCGATGGGCCGGATAGTCCGGCGCCAACACTACATGGGGCGAGAGACGCTCGCGCAGGATACGCGCCTTCGCGGACTGGCTGGAGCTGTTGAGTCCGTGGAGATAGACAAGCATGATGACGGCGACTCAGTCGAGACGATGTTCCTTGATCAACCCTTCGCGGTAGGCCTGTAACAGCACGTGCAATTCGTCGATTTGCTCCTGGATCTCCCGGCCGCGATCGGTATCGCCGATCAACATCCGGCGCGGATAGGTGTGTATGACTTCGGTCTCGGTGTCGATATCGAGTTCCTCCGACACGGCCTTGTGCGTCGACTCGAAGGGCTGGTGGGCGGCGAGCAGCAGGTAGCGTGAATTGGCAATCAGCGTGTAACCGGCGATGCCGGTTTCTTTCTGATAGGCGCGCGAGAAGCCGCCATCGATGACGATCAGTTTGCCGTTGGCTTTGATCGGTCGCTCGCCCTTGCCGACCTTCACCGGCACATGCCCGTTGATGATGCAGCCGCGGTCCGGGTCGAGGCCGAATTCGGCAAGAATCTTGCGCGCGCTGTCCTCCGTGTCACGCAGCGCATAGTAGGGATTGCGCTTTTCGGCATGGGTCGCCTTGTCGGCGATGAAACAACGCTCGAAGGTCGCCATCTTCTCCTTGCCGAAGAGCGGTGACTGGGGCGCGCACCACAGGAACCACATGACATCCATGCCGTATTGCTTCTGCGCCGGGTTATCGATCGCGAAATAGCCTTGCCGCGCGAGCCGATCCACCCGATTGAGAAAGGCCCGGCCGGTAAAGGACGCGCCATCGACGTTGAAGGCGCGGAACTCGCCGTCCTCGTTCATGGCGACACAGCCGTGATAGAGCAGATTGCCGTCATGGACCAGGTACAGGCTGCCGTTGGCAAAGAGAAAGCGCGTGTGCTGCTGCAGCTTGCGGCTGTTGACGAAGGACTGCAGCAACTTGTCCATCACCGACTGCTCTTCCGGTGTGAGGACATCCGGATTGGCCGGGTCGATCGTGGGGAACAGGTGGTCCAGCAGGGGATAGTCCACCCCGTCCAGCCTGATGCTGCCGCGTTCATAGTCGACCTGATCGAGCAGCAGACGATCGTTCATCAGATAATGCGGACGGCGCTTGATCACCTGACTCTCCAGTTTGAACTGGATGATGGTGATCGCCTTCTGCATCTGCGCCAACAGGCGGATTTCCTGACTGGTGAAGCTGTGTTCCTTGGGCAGCTTGGGAGCGAAGAGCTCACAGGGGTCATCCATATAGGTTTCAA
>Ga0247841_10013836_pt1 | contig 10228 bp, 4 predicted proteins | sample LaCruzMarch2015__2_FD_192410 | JGI IMG/M metagenome (GOLD analysis project Ga0247841, IMG submission 192410) | Freshwater microbial communities from meromictic Lake La Cruz, Castile-La Mancha, Spain - LaCruzMarch2015_18m | ecosystem: Environmental > Aquatic > Freshwater > Lake | place: Spain...
CATTGGTTAAAACAGCCCAAAATCCTGCCCAATTTACATTATCGGGTGCAATGTCATTACGTGTCCATTTCCAAACTTTGTTACTGGTGTTAATACCTGTTTTTACAGGATTGTCCACAACAGTATAGTTCATGCTGGCGGGTGGATTTCCATGAATTTCAGTTGTAAAATTCACTAAACCGTTTTCAAAATTGTCAAGCACAATGTTGTCAAGCGCTAATGCTGTGCCACTTACAGTAAGTGCCAATGCCAAAGAAAAGAGTAGCTTTTTCATGTTTGTAATAATTTAATTGTTAGTAATAATTGTTTTTGTTTTTATCGCAATCGAACCACTAAACTATGTCCCTGGCCATTGGGAGCAGTCATTGTAATGGTATATTGTTTTCCGTTAATAATATCTTTATTATTGAATGCCCAACGGTTTTCACCTTGTAATGCATTTATCGTTGTATCGCGAATTACTTTTTTATCGCTGTTGGTTATTGAAAATTTTGTACTTCCTGTGGTATTTACCATATAATCGAGTTCGTAAACTTCCCGGTCGGGGTGGCGCATCATATCATATTCGTTGGTTTTGGTATTAATTGTTGTCCTGTTAAATCCTTGATTATATGATGGTTTATCTTTAATTCCGGCCAATAATAATCCGGCCTTTACATGTTCATTTTTCATCATCAAATTCCAAATTAAGCCCGAACGGTAATTTTCCATCATTACTACAATTGGTCCCTGGTCGATTGCCAAATGTTTCTTTTCGGAAGTATTGGTAGCCGGACAATACGCATCAGCAAATCCATAAGTACCTTGTGCCAACGAATTAGTTGCCAATTGCAATAATACCTGTGTGCTGTAAAATGGCGTATAAGGATACGAGCTTAGCGCTGCAGTAGGTGCTAATACGCCGTCATCATTCAATGGCGAACGAGCCGAATAATCCCAGGGTGGTTTTCCTCCGTAGCAAGCAGTCAAGCCCCAGTTTTTTTCGTCATATTTATTCGATTTAGGAGCATCTTCGATACAATAATGCCTGTTTATCATGGTATGAGCCACGTTTTGGTTCCAATAATTCACTTGTTGATCTTCCAGTCTTTGTGGGTCTAAGCCCAAAAATGAATAGTGAGCAAAAAACAATGGACCACCTTTGTCATCGCTTAACGGAAGTGAGTAGCCGTAAAATGATCGGTTAGAATGATAGATACCGCCATTACTTTGCCAACCTTTAGTGTAAACGTCAGTTGATATATTGTGTTGGATGGGAGCCCCTAATGCCAAAATGTAAGCAATCCAACATTCATTCCAGCCTTTTACATCCAATGTAATTCGGTTTTCCTGCGAGTACCAAAGCCAATGAAGCACATTAGCATTGCCGGTATAAAATTTCCAATCCATTGTATCCCAAAACGAAGCAACAGAATCACGAATTTCATTTTCGATAGTAGTATTGGCTGTGTAATATTCAGATGCAGTGAGTAAACCAGCTGCCATAAATGCACTTTCAACCACATCACCTGTTTTTACCTGATCGCCAAAAGGGTGCGAAGTTCCATCCGGATTGTACCAATGCGACCACATTCCTTTAAATCGCTCTGCTTTACCCAGAAAACGAACTATTTTTTGAGTTTGCATTGCTGCTTGTTGTCGGGTAATCCAACCACGTTCCGACCCAACAATAATGGCCATTAGTCCAAATCCACTGCCACCTGTAGTTACCACATCGCCCCGGTCGTTACCTTCTAAAGCCATCCCGGTTGCAGGACTTGCACCTTCGTAAAAATAATTGAAGGTTTTGTGTTGCCATTCGTCCATTACAGGACGCACTTTTGAAGGTGAATAAGTATCGTCAGTTTTTACTACCACAATTGTAGGTGGCGGTTCGGTGCCACAAGCATTTAAAGTAATTAAAATGAATAGTATCAGGATGTTATTTTTCATATTTTATAATTAGACCCCCTAACCCTGCCCCCTAACCCCCTAAAGGGGGAATAAGAAGTGGAATAGAGATACGATTGTATTTAATATTTTGGATTTTGAGTTATCAAACCTTCTGATTTATCAATTTCTGTTTGTGGAATTGGGAAAAGCTCATGCTTTCCAACAACGAAATTAGCACCAATGGCTGTTTTTGCTTCATCCCAACGAACCAAATCATAAAATCGTTCCCATTCCATAGCTAATTCAATACGGCGTTCCTGATGAATTTTAGCTCTTAGTTCAGTTTGGTCAGTTGTAGTGATTTTTGGTAAAATAGATGCATTTGCTCCTCTGGCTCTTGCTCTTACCATTTCAAGTTTTTCCAGCGCTTCAGTAGCATTTCCAAGCTCACAGGCTGCTTCAGCGTGCATAAGTACTACATCGGCATAGCGTATAACTCGTATATTTACCCATTCGCCTTGTGCTCCGGTTGCTCTGCCAAAATTCGGAGCTCTTTCGGAAATTTTGGTATATACTTTTTTATTGAAATACTGATAACTGGCAGCATCTGCAATTACTTTTTTGCTTTCTAAAATATCGCCATTTGCAATTATCGAAGCTGCCTTGCGAGGGTCACCTGCTTCATAAGCATCCATCAACACCTGACTGGGTGCATTAAATCCCCAACCTAAATTTGGAAAGCCACGGAAACCCTGAATTTGTGCAAACTGACTGCCCATGTCAATCTTATCAACCGGCTTCACATCGCAATACACTTCAAATACCGATTCCGGTCCATATTCGTTGGTTTCATTGAAAATCTGATCATAAGCTGTAGTCAGATTATTATCACCAGAACCAATAATTGCTGTGGTTTGAGCCAAAGCACTTGCCCAGTTTTTTTGGTATAAATATACTTTTGCCAATACTGCCCGTGCTGCATTTTGAGTGGCACGACCAGAATTCCCACTTGCCAATAGTGCTGCGCGTGTTGGTAAAAATGGAATAGCAGAGATTAAATCTTTTTCTATCTTGCTCCATATTTCTTCGCGAGTAGATCGTCCCGGTGTTTTTTCTGTTTGTCCCAATACTTTATCCACCCAAGGCACACCACCAAAAGCCTGTGCTAATCTGAAATACATTACTGAACGAAGAAACAAAGCTTCGCCTAAATTTATTTTTTTTGTACTTACCGTATCCGACTGAGCTACAATTAATGCAATTGCTTCGTTGGTTTGATAAATACTACTGTAACAACTACTGTAATAATCTTTTACCTGAGCATTGGCAGCAGTGTAACTTAGCGATTTAAACTGAGAAATTTCACCTCCATCGCTTGGCGTACTTCCTTTTTCCACATCGGGTGTTGTATAATTATTCATTCCAAGCCCACCCCATATAAATCCCCAGTTTCTTAAGCTGGCATAAGCCTGCGCTAATTTTCCCTGAACCAATACACTATTATCCATTTCTACAGTAGTATAATTGTATCCCTTAGGGTAACGTTCCAAAAAAGTATCAGAACAAGCACTACTAAAAATTGCTATACTAAAAAATATTATTAGCTTTTTCATTTTGATTTGAATTAAAAGTTAACTGATAAACCTGCTGTGTAAACCGAAGGAAGTGGGTAAGTATTTCCGTCATCAATTCCACCATTTAGCACACCGCCACTAATTTCGGGAGTATATCCACTGTTGTTTTTAAATGTTATGGGGTTTTGTGTATTGACAAATACCCTTAATTTATTGCATCCTAAGGCTTTTAGTGTGCGTTTTGGGAAATTGTAACCCAATTGAATGGCACGAACACGAAAGTAGGAACCACTTTCCAATAAATTGGTTGAAGACTCAAAGTTATTACCCCTTGATGTGTTGAGTGATGGTTCTAAAACCGAAGTTCCTTCGCCATGCCAACGATTTAGCGCTGTAGAATAAAAATTAAACTGTGCATAAGTAGGAAGTTTCTTTGTATTCACAATACTATTCCCAGAAACGCCATTAAACTCAATACTAAAATCAAAATTTTCATAACCTGCATTCATATTCAGCCCGTAGGTAAATGTTGGAATTGAACTGCCAATAAATGTACGGTCTTTATCTGTAATTTTCAGGTCACCATCAAGATCTTTGTAACGTATATCACCGGGTTTTGAAGTCCAAGAAGCCGGATAATAGCTGTCAATTTCTGCTTGATTCTGGAAAATTCCATCTTGTTCGTAGCCGTAAATTGCTCCAACTGAATGACCTACAGAAGTACGGTGGTATGCGCCAGTCACAATATCCGAATTATCAGTGCCTAAAGCAAGTACTTTATTGTTTAGCGTTGCTCCATTGGTGCTGATGCCATAAGTAAATTTCCCAATCTTATCTTGCCATGTAAGTATATATTCTATTCCACTGTTTCTGATTGAGCCTGCATTTGTAATACCATAACCAGCTCCAACTGAAATACTTGGTGCAACTTTCACCAATAAATCATTGGTAGTTTTGTTGTAATATCCCATATCTATTGACAATCGGCTATCTAACAACCGGCTTTCGAATCCCGCATCAAATCCGGTGATTACTTCCCAATGCAGTTTTGTATCTACTAAATAAGCTTGAGTTGGCAAATAGTAAATTTTTCCATCAACAACTACTTGTTGCCCTTTTAAATCAATTTTTGGGTAAGCAAGATAGGTATCAAATTTGTCATTTCCACTTTTTCCCCACGAGGCTTTTAACTTCAAAAAGTTGATTTTATCTTTCAAATCATCCATTATGCTTTCTTCTGAAGCAATCCAACCAAGACCTATCGAAGGAAAATATCCCCACCGATTGGCTAAAGTATATTGCGAAGTGGCATCGGTACGGAAAGTAGCTGTCAATAAATATTTATCGGCATAAGAGTAGTTTATCCTTCCCAAATACGATTCAAAAGCTTGTGCTTCATACGAGTCATCATTTGTTTTAGTAAGTTTGGACCCTGTTGACAACATCCAGTAATTCGGATCTACATTCCAGAGCTTCCCATCAACCAGAGAATCGGCTGCTGCACTAAATTTTTGGGTTTCAAGCACACGTGCAGTAAAACCAACCATTGCTCCAATTCTGTGTTTTCCAACAGATTTGTTATAATTTAAAATAAAATCGGCCTGATATTTTGTGTATTCATCAGAATGTCTGTTAAACGTAGTGCTATTGCTCATTTGCGACGAATTCGATGTAGCATTATTAACGTTATAACGTGGTGTGTATTCGCTACCTAAGTTTATTCCTATATCGCCATAACCTGTTGCACGAAAAGTAAAGTTTCTTAGAAATGCAATTTCAGCATACACATTTCCCACAGCTCTATACCCGTAGCTTTGATTATTTCCTTTTTTTAATTCCATTACAGCTACCGGATTGGCTACATCTTTCTGAATTCCGGGCGAAGGTGTATAATACGACCCAAGGTTTGTTGCAACCTGATCTTCAACAGGCGAGAAGGGTGAATAGGTAGGTATTGCTTGTGCGGCATTGGAAACTCCGGCTGTAGTAGGATCTACATCCCAACGACTTAAAGTTGCATTTCCACCAATCTTAAAGTGCTTGCTAACAATATAATCGCCAGCCCATCGTCCATTGAAACGTTGGTACGAATTGTATTTCACAATCCCATCTTGTTTAAAATAGCCAAGTGAAAATACGCTACTAGCCTTTTCGTTCGATTGCGAAACAGTTATTCCGTGGTTAGTTATCATTGCCGGACGAAAAATATGTGATTGCCAATCGGTTCCGCCACCCAATAAATCTCCTGTCCAACTTGCAGCCGCAGGATTCATGTTTTTAAGTTGCTCGTTATAAAGCATGGTAAAATCATCGGCATTGGTAAGTTGTAACCGGTCTCTTGAACTTAGCGATTGAACACCACCATATCCATCATAACTAACCATAAGCTTACCTTTTTCAGCGCGTTTGGTCGAAATAATGATTACACCATTTGCGCCTTGTATCCCAAAAATTGCCAACGAGGAAGCATCTTTTAAAACCTCAATAGATGAAATATCGGTAGGATTCAGAAAATCAATATTATCAACAAACATACCATCAACAATAAAAAGCGGATCAGTTTTAGCATTTAATGTTGCCACGCCTCTGATACGAATAGTTGGGCTTCCACCTGCTGCACCGCTATTTGTCATCGACAATCCGGGTACTTTACCCTGTAATGCTTTTACGGGATTATAGTCGGGCGAACTTTTCAGACTTTCGCCACTGATGGATACTATAGAGCCTGTCAGGTCGCGTTTACGGGCAGTTCCATAACCAACCACCACCACTTCATCCAGGGCTTCAACATTCGACACCATTTCAATTTTCAATTGGCCTGCACCTGTAACCAGCACTTCCTGAGCAATATATCCCAAATAGGAAATGGTTAAAGTCGATTCTTTAGGAATAGAAATGGAGAAATTACCATTAAAATCAGTGATGGTTCCATTGCTTGTGCCTTTTTGTAAAATAGTTGCACCAATTAAAGTTTCACCAGTTTTTTTGTCCACAATAATTCCTTTTACGCTCAAGTTTTGTGCAAAAAGGGTGCTGACAGTTACTAGTGCAACAAATAAAATAAAAAATGTTTTCGTTCTCATGATATTTAAATTTTTCGGTTAATCAAATCGACTATAAATATTTAATTTTCAATTATTTATTGTAAGTGCATAACAAATCCAAATCGAATAACGTTCATCTCAATTTGAAATCAACTTCTTTTGTATCTCTCGAATTTCCTCCAATAAAAAGTTTAAAATCACCGGGTTCGGTTCCGTAGGTCATGTCGGCTCGATGGAAAGTAAGCATGTCGGGTTTTATGGTGAATGTTATTACTTTACTTTCGCCAACTTTTAAGGTTATTTTCTCAAATCCCTTCAATTCCTTTACCGGACGGGTAACGCTTCCCACCAAATCGCGAACATAACATTGTACCACTTCTTCACCATTGCAAGTTCCTGTATTTGTAATGTTTACCGAAGCAATTATTTCTCCATCTTTGGTAAGTTCGTTTGTTGATAGTTTTATATCGGAATAAGCAAAAGTGGTATAGCTTAACCCAAAGCCGAAAGGAAATAATGGATCATTCGGGCAGTCGATATACCTCGATTTGTATTTGGGATTGGGCAAATAAATGGGACGGCCGGTATTTTTTTCGTAGTAGAAAATTGGCACTTGTCCCAAATTTCGTGGAAAAGTCATTGTAAGTTTTCCCGAAGGATTGTATTCGCCATAAAGCACATGAGTAATGGCTTTTCCACCCATAGTTCCGGGAAACCATACTTCCAATATTGCATCAGCCAATTCAGTTTCTTTTGATAAATCGAGCGGACGACCATTCATCAATACAACCACTATAGGTTTATTTAATGCTTTTAGTTTTTCCAATAATTCGGTCTGAACGCCGGGGATGTTGATGCTGGTACGACTTGTTGCCTCACCGCTCCAATCGTAATTTTCGCCAATTACCATTACTATTTTATCTGCATTTCGAGCAGCTGATATGGCTGTTGCAAAGCCACTACGATCATCTCCAATTGTTTTGCAACCTTCGGCATATAGTACATTTGTAGCTCCATTGTATAATCTCAATACATCGAGTGTCGATTTCATAAAATTCCAATCTCCTGCAGCTTTCCACGAGCCGAGCAAATCACGGGTTGATGCAGCTAATTCGCCAATAACTGCAATTTTTTCTCCTTGTTTCAATGGTAATGCATTGTTGGAATTTTTCAATAATACCATCGACCGCTTTGCTACATCAAAAGATGCTTCTAAATGTGCCGGTGCGTAAATTAATCGTTTTTCACGCGCTTCGTTGCAATAACGATATGGGTCATCGAACAAACCAAGCATAAATTTCACCTTCAAAATTCGTTTTACCGCATCGTCAACTATTATTTCTGAAAGTTCTCCTGTTTCAATTTGTTTTTTCAGGTATTTGAAATAAACTTCGCCTTGCATATCCATATCCACACCAGCTTTAACAGCTAATAAACCAGCCTCGGCTTCGTTGGCAACCACGCCATGATTTACCATTTCGTTGATAGAAGTATAATCGGTAACTACAAATCCTTTGAATCCGAGTTTGGTACGTAAAATATCGGTGAGTAAGTATTTGCTTCCACTAGCAGGAAGGCCATTGTATTCGTTAAATGACGACATTACGCTCATAGCACCGGCATCTATGGCAGCTTTGTAGGGTGGAAGATAAGTATCAAGAAAAACGCGTTCCGACATGTCTACGGTATTGTAATCACGTCCTGCAATTGGTGCGCCGTATGCCGCAAAGTGTTTTACGCAAGCTAAAATAGTGAGGGTATCGGCTAAATTATCACCTTGAAATCCATGAACACGGGCAGCAGCAATTTTTGAACCCAAATAAGTATCTTCGCCAGCACCTTCGGAAACTCTTCCCCAGCGTGGTTCAACCGAAATATCGCACATGGGCGCAAATGTCCAGTTGATACCGGAGGCAGCAGCTTCGGTTGCCGAAACCCGTGCTGACTTTTCAATGGCTGCCAAATCCCACGATGCAGATTCGCCCAACGAAATGGGGAAAATAGTTTTATGACCATGAATTACATCATAGCCAAAAAGTAGTGGTATGCCTAATCTGGATTCTTCTACAGCTATTTTCTGTAGTTTGCGAGTGTATGCAGCTGTATGTGCGTTGAATATATTTCCACAATTTCCCTTGCGGATCTCGTCTAAATAGCCTTTTTTGAGTGACGGTCCGGTTACATCCCAGTCGCTGGTGTACAACACCATTTGACCAATTTTTTCGTCCACCGTCATTAATTTCATTACCGAATCAACTTTTGCATCAATTCTTTTTTCATCTGATGTAACTGCTGAGTTTTTACAAGCACTAAAAACAATTGGAGCAAGAATTAGATAGACTATGTATTTTTTCATCATCGTATAATTTTATCATTAAGGTTGACGGTGCAAAGTAAGCTCGGGAATTTTACGAAACCAAATTTTTTGACCCAATAAGAACCCTACTTTAAATTATTCTAAAAAAAGGAAACCCCATTTTAACCCTATACAACAAATCGAAAAGACATTAAATAGTTGATATTTAATGCTATGTATTACTCCGATATTTAAAAAGAAAATGTACCTTTTTTTTGACTACTACATCTATTTGCATAAAAAGAAGGGTGTTATTTTCATTAGTAGTGCAGAAAATTATCAAAATGGATAATAAAAAAACAAGCTGAACATCTTTTACGATGTTCAGCCTGATTAATCTGATGATGTATATTTGATTTAATTGGTCAAATCATTGGTTTATTCGTATATTTCTTTTTTTGAAGTGCTTTTAATTAACGCGAGTTCAATATAAGCAGCCTGCTCAGAGTCAATTAAATTACAAACTGGAATCCTGAAAGGATTCAATCTGAATAGACACGGGTAAAACCCGTGGATAACGAATGACCTAATTCGAGAACCCTGAAAGGGTTCAATAACAGAAATTAAAACATTGAACCCTTTCAGGGTTCTGATCTATCTTCATTAATTCCCACGGGTTTCACCCGCGGCTATTCACATTAAAGTCCTTCGGACTTTTAAAACCAGTTATTTCTTTATTATTTAGAAATTAACTGTCAACTAACCTTAATTACTTTCCCACATCCGGCATATTTCACTTCCTGAGTAGCACCGGTAAAACCTACTTTCCCAAATTCAATGGCCATGCTAAGTACCAGACTTACTTCGTCGGTAAAAAAAGGCAGTAATTCATCACCCAGGCTGATATTGATTAGTTGCTCAGCTAATATATTTTCGGAAGGAACCCATTCACCCGTAACTGCCACACTCACGCCATGCAGAGCCGGCACGGTTGGTTCATACCCACCTACATTGTTATCGAAATGCATATCCGAAATTGCACCCAACGCAATTATCAGACGGAAGTACGGCAATCGCAGTACATTCTGAATATCAATGTCTGTATTAATTCGGGGTATGCTCACCTTGGCAGTCAGGTTCTCACGATTAATTTCGCCTATTACTCCCACCCTAACTACAGAATTAAAAGGATAATTACGGTTGAAATTAAAACCATCCAGTGTAAACCGGTATTTCGAGAAGTGAATGTTGCGTTTGCCCGATACACTTTCCGCATCGGTTTTCTGCACATCTTTGGCAAAACCATTCAGTACAGGCGTGAGATTATAATCTGCCAAACGGTGCAATCCCCCAAAAGTATAGCGTAACGATGAAGCAAAAGCCGTGCAGCCTTTCCATTCGATCTGTTGTCTGCGGAAACCTTCAAACTTAGGCGAAGTTTT
>Ga0247841_10013837_pt1 | contig 10227 bp, 6 predicted proteins | sample LaCruzMarch2015__2_FD_192410 | JGI IMG/M metagenome (GOLD analysis project Ga0247841, IMG submission 192410) | Freshwater microbial communities from meromictic Lake La Cruz, Castile-La Mancha, Spain - LaCruzMarch2015_18m | ecosystem: Environmental > Aquatic > Freshwater > Lake | place: Spain...
AATATGGCAGCCCATATCGCCCAGGGCACCGGTGCCAAAGTCCCACCAGGCGCGCCAGTTCCAGGGATGATAAGCCGGGTTGTATGGGCGCAATGGGGCGGGGCCAAGGAACAAGTCCCAATCGAGAGTAGGCGGAATTTCGGGGGTATCAAGCGGTCGCTCGAGACCCTGTGGCCAGATCGGACGATTGGTCCAGGCATGGGCTTCCTGTATTTCACCAATGGCGCCATCCCATAGCCATTCACAAAGCAGCCTGATGCCTTCATCAGAGTTGCCCTGGTTGCCCATCTGGGTGGCTACTTTATATTCACGGGCCAGTTGAGTGAGCAGGCGTGATTCAGAAACACTATGTGTCAAAGGTTTTTGCAGGTAAACATGAAGGCCGCGCCGCATCGCTTCAGCCGCAATGATCGCATGAGTATGGTCAGGCGTGGCAATGACCACAGCGTCGATCTGGCCATCCATCTCGTCGAACATCTTCCGGTAATCTTTGTAAAGATTGGCATTCGGATATTTCTCAAAAGTTGTCTTGGCATAAGTCCAATCGACATCGCAAAGCGCAACGATATTTTCCGCACTGCAATTATCGATATTGGTTCCGCCCACACCACCGACCCCGATACCGGCTATATTCAGTATATCGCTGGGGGATTTTCTTCCGTTTCCGCCCATTACAAAGCCGGGCAAAATAGTAATACCGGCAAACGCAGCGGCTGTTGTTCCGATGAATCTTCTCCTGGTGATTTCTTGTCTGTTCATGGTTATTGGTTATTGGTTATTGGGTATTGGTTATTGGGTATTGGTTATTGGGTATTGGTTATTGGGTATTGGTTATTGGGTATTGGGTATTAGTAATAAAGATTTTATTTGGAAGCCAAAGTAAAAATAATAATTTATCAGATGCGATTGATTAAGATTTATAGAAATGATTATGATATAGTTATAATCGATTTACTGCGCTGACTTTCAAAAGCTAATTCAATGATCCTGATGACATTCCTGGCCTCTTCCGGTTGTACTTCCTGCTCTGCCCCATTCGTAATCACATCGTAAACGTTATCATAAAAATCCATATAATTGCCCGCCTCCGTTTCAATCGTACCATAAAATTGCTGTCCATGGAGTTCGGCATTGAGAACGCCCCAGTAATCCGGGTCTTCTTTGCCCCAGCCTTCTGAACCCGGTATCAATCCTTCTTTAAGCATTTCTTCCTGCGGATCAATACCATATTTAATAAAAGAACCTTTGGTTCCATGGAGGATATAGCGGGGACCTTTTTCTTTAACAAATACTGAAGCTTTTAGTGTTACTTTAAGCTTTTCATAATAAAGATTGACCTCGAAGCAATCGTCCACTCTGCTGTCCGGCCTAAGCATCCTGATATCGGCAAAAACTGACCGGGGCAATCCGAAGAGAACCAGTGCCTGGTCGATCAGGTGAGATCCGAGATCATACAGCACACCGCCGGCAGGAAGAGGTTCGTCACGCCAGGCGCTGCGCCTCGGGCCGGGAGCAAAACGGTCGAAATGAGCTTCATACTCAAGGATTTCCCCAAGGTAACCCTGGCACACAACATGTTGGACCGTTTTAAAGTCGCCATCCCATCGCCGGTTTTGAAAAACAAAGATCTTTTTTCCGGTTTTTTCAGCCAGCCTGATAAGTTCAGCCGCTTCCCCGGAAGTAGGTGTAAGCGGCTTTTCAACGACAATATGTTTACCGGCCTTCAGCAAATCACAGGCCTGATCAAAATGCAAAATATTTGGAGTGGCAATTACGACTAAATCAAGCGTGTTATCGTTCAACAAATCTTTATAATTCCTGACTATCTCCACTTCCGGATTAATTTCTTTGGATGTATGACCCTGCCGCTCAACTACTTTGGTTAGCTTAAATCCAGGATGCGTAAGCAGGAAAGGAGTATGAAAGAACCGTCCTGAAAGGCCAAAGCCGATAATTGCCGTATTGATGATCTTTTCCATGCTGATTGGCAGGTCTAGTACACGATTTTTCTAAGATTTTTATAGCTGATTTTTACACTTTCCAGGGGATTAATTTTGCAATTATCCTGTTCCACAAAGAAATAAGCCATTCCAGCCTGTTCTTCATGTCTGAACATACGCTTAAAATCGATGGTTCCGGTTCCGATTTCTGTAAAATCTTTCTCCTGGTTATCCTGCATATCTTTAATGTGCCAGAGTTCAAACCGGCCGGGATATTTTTGAAAATAATCCACCGGGTCTATACCTGCATAAATCATCCAGTAAAGGTCAGCCTCGAAGCAGACTAAATTCGGATCCGTAAACGACAATAAGAGATCATAACCGGTAGTTTCCTCAATTTTCACAAACTCGAATGCATGGTTGTGATAACCAAATTTTAATCCCGATAAACTGCAGGCCTGACCAATTTCATTCAGGCGGGCAGCAGCCATGGAGAAATGATCTTTTGATTCTTTCTTTGTAACAGGCAACATGGGATATACCATGTATTTGACGCCCAGCTCGGCATGTGAATCAATTGCCTGCTGCTGATCTTCCGGTTCAAAAGTGGCATGTGAGCTGATTAACTGCATGCCCAGGTCTTCCACAATTTTACCGAAATCCGCCGGCAGAAGTCCATAAAATTTACCCTCGCTGTAGCCTGCTGCTTCGAGCCAGGTGTACCCGGTCTGTGCAACACTCCTGAGTGCTCCCGGAAGGTCTTGTTGTATTTGATTTCGTATAGTATAAAGCTGTAGCCCGATATTCTTCTTTAAATTTGCGGCTTTTAACAGATTAGGGGCTAGCATCGCAGAAAAGGATGCCAATGCTGTTGTTTGGATGAAAGTTCTTCTTGTTATCATTTACATTTAAATAGAACACGGATGACACGAATAAGACGGATTTACACGGATATATTTCCAAATTGACTCATTTCCAAATTTTCAAATGATCTTTTCCCCGGCCGGATCCCAGAATACCTGCCGGTTTTCCTTGAAGGCCAGGGTTCCCATATGCGCTGTCATGGCTTCCTCGAATGCTTCATTGATATTACAACTTGTATGGCCGCCGTTCCTTATGCAATCAATCCATTCGCGGATGTGAAGATAGGTCGTATCTACCCTTTTTCCACCACGATAAGTGTACATCAGTCCCCGCCCGGCAAAGTACTGCTCGGTCGGAGAAGTAATGGCATCGACATTTTTCAGGCCGGGAGTAAAAGAAAAGATCGGCAGATCGGGATCGATGATCCCGGCGTCGAGCTTTTCCTTGTAACGGGTTGATCCCCTGTCGGCGAAAATGCTAAAGGAAGAGCCCAGCTCCATGCAGCCGTCATGGCCCATGATCACCCTGCCACGTTTGCGGTTGCTGGCAAGCGTCGCACTGTACATCAAAGTAAGGTCGCGTTCCGGGTATTCAAAAACGGTATGCAACACATCCGGCACAGTCCGGCCATCTTTGAAGAAGTATATACCGCCGCTGGAAACGGCCGAATGTGGTATTCCCAGTCCGAATATCTGGTTCATGGCATCATATTCATGGGTGAGCAGGTCACCTGATAATCCTGTGCTGTAATCCCACCAGCAACGCCACCGGAAGAACCGTTCCAGGCTGAAATCATGCCAGGGGGCCTGCCCGATGAACTGCTGCCAGTCAATAGTCTCAGGCCTGGCATCAGGATGGATCGGGTAAACCCATGCACCGTTTGGGTCGTTTCGATTTGTAGTGACTTCAATAAGATTGATCTTTCCCAGTATTCCCTGGTCTATGATTTCCTTCGCTTTCAAATAGCTGATATTCTGCCTGCCCTGGTGGCCAAGCTGGAAAATAATATGGCTTTCTTTAACTGCTTTTCGTACCTCGTAAGTTTCCTCCACGGTCCAGGTCAGCGGTTTTTCACAATAGACATGCTTTCCGGCACGGGCAGCGGCGATGGTCATGGGGCCGTGCCAATGGTCGGGTGCGGCAATGATCACTGCATCGACATCAGCAGAATTGATGAGATCCTGGTAGTTTTGATATCTTTTGGGCGATTCACTCATTTTACCACCTTTACCTTCACGGAAAATGTTTGCTCCGGCTTCCTGTGCCATTCTGCCGTATGTGTCGAAGATATCGCAAACAGCAGTCAACCTGACATTCAGCCCTCCCTGGACCAGGTAATCTTCGTAACGCTTATCCTGCTTATCATTCATCGCGCCTTGTTTCCATTCATCTATTATTTCGGGATGGGCAAATCCGGCGGCCAGGGCGAGGTCTTTCCCCCTGATACCATAACCAATGATTCCAAGCCTGATCTCCTTTCCCTGTGATGGATTATCCTCATAAACAGGTGATTCCGGGGTTAACATCAACTCTTCCTGTATATTAAGGCGGAGGTACTTCTCATATTTTCTCTTCCTGTACCAGGCATAGCCAAGCGCACCTATTACCGGAATGCTTATCAGTGATTTAAGTACATCTCTTCTATCCATGGATGGTTATTGGTTATTGGTTATTGGTTATTGGTTATTGGTTATTGGTTATTGGTTATTGGTTATTGGTTATTGGTTATTGGTTATTGGTTATTGGGGGTTCCGCTGACCGCCGACCGCTGACCGCTGACCGCTGACCGCCGACCGAAAATCCACCGATCCACCCCCCATTCCCGCCAGGTCGGAAAAACCAGGAGCACGCCCAGTGCCAGCGCTTCTATCATCATTTTATTTACGACCAGGTAGCTGCCATCGCCTGGTACGGCATATTTTAAGCCTACAAACGGCGGGTGGGAGAAGTAATAGAAAACCATCAGTACAATCCCTGAAATAATGGCTGCACGCGTAAAAGCACCCAGGATCAGCCCCAGCCCGATCAGGATTAATCCCCAGATATTCATGAGGTCAATGACTTTTAAAACATCCGGATCGGAGGCCAGGGTAAAAAAAAATTTCTTCAGAAAGCCTCCGGAATCCAGTAAATACCCTGCACTTGACCAGTTCGGATTGGCCAGCTTTACAAGTCCTTCATATAGAAAATGCCACCCGATGGCAAGTCGGAATAAAACAAGAATTAGTTTTTGGCAGATAGTCATTAAGTTGTCATTAAGTTGTCATTTCCAAATTTCCAAATTTCCAAATTTCCAAATTTCCAAATTTCCAAATTTCCAAATTTCCAAATTTCAATTTTCTAATTTCAATTTAATATTCCTGAACCTGATAACGCTCCCATGGTCCTGCAACCCGATATGACCTTTTCTTGCCAACCCATAACCCGGGTAATCCTTCCATTTTCCTTCCCTTGCCAGTTTATGCCATTCATCGGTCCAAAGATCATATTCTACTACTATTTCATCATTCAGCCAATGCGTAACATGGCCTTTTTCAACCCTGATACGAGACGAATTAAACTCACCGGCAGGCATCAGCTTTTTCCTGGATTTATCAGCCGGATGCATCGCATAATTAGCCCCGGTTTGCTGCCATTCTTCGAGTTTACCGGGATACCCGATATCATCAATCAATTGATATTCAGGGCCGGTGGCATAAGCTGAGGGATAATCACCTTCCACGACATGTAAGAAAACTCCGCTGTTGCCGCCAGGTGAAATTGCCCATTCAATATAAAGCTCAAAATCTTCATACTGGTCGACTGTAATAATATCTCCCCTGAGGTCATCCCCCTCCCCTGAGGTTACCAGGCAACCATCTTCCACATGCCATCCTGCTGGCAGTCCTTTCATCTTAAACCCATGCCATCCATCTGTTGTGCGACCATCAAAAAGCAATACCCAGCCTTCAGCTGCTTCCTTTGAAGTAAGAGAATTATGTTGTGCAGCCATATCTGGAATAAGAAATATACTTAACACAATGATCTGCGGTAAGATGAATAATCGTTGCATATTGAAATATTTTATTTGTTAAAATTAAGAAAAAATGAAAACCGGGACTCCATCTCATTTTAAAACATTTTATCTTTATGAGAATCAATTCTATCCTGAGATGGAGTCTCGAAAAAGCCTTATAACAAGGTTATTTCTTTTTGTCCTGGGCCTTACAGCCATGGCAACCCAGATCATTATGATAAGGGAGTTCCTGGCCGTATTCCAGGGAAATGAGCTTGTCATCGGCTTGTTCCTGGGATTTTGGATGCTATTAACCGCAACCGGATCATTCATTGCATCAAAATTAAGTTCGCAGTTCCCATCGACAATCGACAATCGACAATCGAAAATCACCCAATTCCTCCTCCTCCTCCTCGCCCTCCTTCCGTTAACCATGCTTTTTTCTTTATCATTCTTCCGATCTTATTTTATCCCAATCGGAGTCATGGCCGGAATCGGTGAGATTTCCCTTATTTTATTTCTGGTACTGACCCCTTTCTGCCTGGTTTCCGGAATCCTTTTCCCGCTTCTTGTCAATGAATTATCGGCTTTAAAAGAAAAGAACCTTCTTCATGAAGGATATGCCCTCGATTCAGCAGGAAGTATTTTAGGTGGACTGCTGTTCAGCCTGGTTTTTATCTTCATTCTAAAACCATTTGAAAGCTTGCTGATCCTGACCTTTACCTGTATTATAGTTGCTGTAGCATGGAAACGCAGAGGATTGGGGGATTGGATGATTGGACGATTTGGCGGTTGGGCGATTGGGCGGTTGGGCGGTTGGGCGATTGAGGGAGTTGTGTTACTTTTATTTATATTTATAATCCTGACAATTAGTTTTATTGTCAGACCAGATGGCTTGCTTAACAGTTTGTCGTTCAAAAATCAACAGGTCCTGGAGACCAAAACCACTCCTTTCGGAAAGCTTACCATTACCAGGCTGGGTGAGCAGATCAACCTTTACGAGAACGGTGTCCCGGTTATAAGTGGCGATGATCCCGTTTTTCGTGAAGAATCAGTACATTACGCTATGTTGTTGCATCCACGACCTGAAAATGTGCTGCTGATATCCGGAGGAACCGGAGGAACAATTGAAGAAATTCTCAAATACCCGGTAAAAAAAATCGATTATCTTGAAATCAATCCATGGATGATCAGGTTGATCGGAAAATACAGGCCATTTCCGGCAGATGTCAGGATAAGCTATATTTATAAAGATCCACGGATATTTCTTGCAAAGAGCGGTCAGAGATATGATATCATCCTTCTGAATACGCCAGAGCCCTCTTCAGCAGAGCTGAACCGGTTTTATACCCTGGAATTTTTTCAATTGCTGAAAGATAAGCTAAATCCCGGCGGAATTGTTTCGCTGTCACTTCCTGCTGCCGGAAATTACATGAGCGAAACTTCCAGGATGGCTCATTCAGTTCTTTATAATACATTACAGACGGTTTTCACTCATATCAAAATAATACCCGGCTGGAAAGATTATTACATTGTGTCGGATACTTCTCTTGAGCATTCCTGCTTCAATAATTACCCGGCGCTGGGATTCACCAACATTTATGTTAATCCATCTTACATAAATGAAGATATTCAAAAGATGCGAAGCAATTTGATCATGAAAGATATTTTAACTGAAGCACCAATCAACTTAGACCTTAAACCTTACATCTTTTCACTTTTTCTCAGGCACTGGTTAAGCCAATTCAGGGCGAATTACCTGATCATCCCGGTTTTATTGGCTGTAATGACGGTTTTAGGATTTATTTTTTTAGGGCCGCTGAACCTGGGCTTATTTGCAGGGGGTTTCACTGCTTCAGCCCTTGAGTTTTTACTTCTGATATGGTTCCAGGTCTTATATGGGTATGTTTATCAAATGACGGGTGTGATATTCGCTGTTTTCATGACGGGAATAGCTATCGGATCTTTTTACCGGCTGCGTTTTTATAATAACAGCACATTCCGGGGTTTTCTGACCGTACAGGGAATCTTTGCGGGTTTTTCCGCCTTATTAGCCGGATTGATGCTATTAATTCCCTCCAAATCAATTAATTGGATGATCACTCTTCTGATTCTAATTCTTGTTTTCATTTCCGGCTTATTAATGGGAATTCAATTTTCGCTGAGTGGACAGCTCCGGAAAACAAACATACTTCAAAGCTCGGGAGAATCGTTCAGTGCCGATCTGTTAGGTTCAGCCATCGGGATCGGGCTGGTGGCGGTTTACCTGATCCCGCAGTTTGGTTTGCCGATGACCGGGATGGTGCTGGCAGGGTTGAATGTGGCAGCTTTAGGGGGGATTTATTATAAGGGAAGATAGTTAATAGATAAAAGTTACCAACTCCAATTGCTTTTCCTTCTTCATTGTTGTATCTTTATGAAACCTATTTTATGAAATTAATTGCCAGGTAATATTTCATTCTCGATGGAAATAATTTACCAACATAGCATTTCTGTAAAGAAAGAGATAAAATTCTTTTGTCTCGATAATTTTCTTTTCCATAAAATCATCTCTTCAGTATATTCCTTCTTTGCAAACAAGTCTTTTTCCTTTTCTTTTATTAACCTTCAAAACCAATTAATTATGAAAACACTTAATTTTTTTAAGATGTTTTGCACCGGAAATACTTATAGGAATTGCAAAGCATTGGTATTATTCTCGGTTCTGGCATTAAACTTAACAAATGCCCAAACAACATTTACAACAGGGAAATATCAGCTCCTGTTATTAAATGACATTTACTATGACATTACTGGTTCTGATACGTTTCAGGTGACTACTGATCATATGCTGATTAAACTCAGGAATGACATCACTGAAAATGAACGTCTGGATTTCGACTCCCGTTACCCGATCACTCCTCTTCAAACGTCAATTTTGGGTGTTACGTTTTATAATATAAATACTGGAACTGACTTTATCGAGTTGATTGATAATATTGCAATCGACGCCGATGTTCATTTGTATGATATTAACCATCTCTGTTCATTGGCTGATGTTCAGAAACCAAATGATGGACATGAGTATATTGATAATGATATTCAATGGAATCATCCAAACTTACTCTGGCCATATACCCGGACACATCTCTTTGATGCATGGAATCTGACATCAGGAAATCCCGACATTATTGTCGCTGATATGGATGATGGTTTATGGGTAGATCACCCGGATATCTCAATGGGGGTCGACAATTATTCAAATATTTGGACAAATCCGCTCGAAATTGTTAACGGTAAAGATGATGATCACAATGGCAAGGAAGATGATATTCATGGCTGGAATTTCCCTGATAATAACAACAATTTATTAACGAGCTGGACTCCGATGGATTCGCATGGCACCAGGATGTCATCCATTATTGCAGCAAAAACCAATAATGATCTTGGAATTTGGGGTATTGCAGGTGGTTATGCACAGCCAGGCGTTCAAATACTCATGTTAAGAATTACCAGTAATGAAAATCCAACTTTTATTGAGTCCGATTATATACCTTATGCCATCGATTATGCTGCTGAAAAGGGAGCAAGAATAATAAATATGCCTATTAAAATTAATGATAATGCGATTATTCATGATTATATCGAGCAATACTATGCAGAGGGAAATATAGTATTTCTCGCCAGTTCAGGAAATGAAAATTATAATGAAATCAATTATCCTGCAAGATATGAAGAAGTTATCGCTGTTGGTGCCACAGAATGTGATTGGGTTGATTTACAAGCTAATGAAGGAAGGTGGGATTATTATGATTATGGATCAAATTTTGGAGATGGGCTTGATGTAGTCGCACCGGGAGGTCTGTTTGTTGCAGACGTAGGAGAACAAAATGGACAATATTTCCCTACCTATACTTATAAGACATCTGATGTTCAGTATGAATTCAATGTGTCGACCTCAAGGGCAGTTTCGTTTGCTTCCGGAGTTGTTGCACTGATGTTGTCAGCAAATCCCTGCCTGACTAATGAAGAAGTTGCGGAAATTCTTGATAGCACGGCAACGAAACTTGAAGGTTATATATTCCAAAATGGTTATAACGAATTCATAGGATATGGCCGGATTGATGCCTTGGCAGCTCTTCAACCTACTATTGTGGATCCTATCACTGAACCAATAACATGGAGCAACGACATGAATATTTATAATGATATTATCATTGAAGATCAGGGAGTCCTGACGATAAATAATAATTGTACAATACATTTAAGTGAATGGGCTAAAATTATAATTGAACCTGGCGGTATACTGATATTGGACCATGCTACCCTGACTGGTATTTGTTCAAATAGAACATGGCCGGGAATTCAAGTCTGGGGAAACAGAAATGCCTCTCAATATACCCCACCTGGACAGTCTTGCGCTCAAGGTAAACTAATAATGCAAAACGG
>Ga0247841_10013838_pt1 | contig 10227 bp, 8 predicted proteins | sample LaCruzMarch2015__2_FD_192410 | JGI IMG/M metagenome (GOLD analysis project Ga0247841, IMG submission 192410) | Freshwater microbial communities from meromictic Lake La Cruz, Castile-La Mancha, Spain - LaCruzMarch2015_18m | ecosystem: Environmental > Aquatic > Freshwater > Lake | place: Spain...
CTGCCCTGTGAAGTAATCATGTGACTGGGTGACTGGGTGACTGGGTGACTAGGTGACTAGGTGACTGTGTGATTAAGGGGACAGTCGAATTTTTAATTTTTAATTTTTAATTTTTAATTTAAAAAAATTGTACTTTTGCACCTCCAAAATTAACAATAATGAAAAGAACATTCCAGCCATCGGTTAGAAAACGCAAGAACAAGCACGGCTTCAGAGAAAGAATGTCGACCAAGAACGGCAGAAAAGTTTTATCCAACAGGAGAGCTACCGGCAGGAAGAAGCTGACAGTTTCAGACGAGAATAAGTAAGCAGTTCGGGTTTAAGCATATAATACTGACTAAAAAGAAGATAATTTCGGTTATCTTCTTTTTTTTATTCAAATCAGATTCATCGATTTTCCTTACTTTCGCAAGTAATCTTGGTTAAATTATCTAATCCCAAATGCATTATGAATAAGCAAACGGCATTTGATTTCCGGAAAATTCTTCCCTACGCCACTGCGTTATTGGTATTCATTTTAATTATCATCATTTACTTTTATCCGGTCTTAGAAGGAAAAAAAATCGATTCGAGCGACATGGTCCATTTCAAAGGAATGGCCAGGGAGATAGTCGATTATCGTGATAAAACCGGGGATGAAGCCTTATGGACAAATAATATGTTCGGCGGCATGCCTGCCTATCAGATATCCGTAAATTATACGCATAACCTGATGTTATTCATACACAAGATCATCAGGCTGGGATTCCACCTCCCAATCGGTATGGTAATCGGCTATTTTCTCGGATTTTATTTCCTTCTCCTTGTGCTTAAGATCAATCCCTGGTTAAGTATAGCAGGGGCGATAGCTTTTGCTTTCTCATCCTATTTCTTCATCATTTTTGAACCCGGTCATACCTCCAAAGCTTATGCAATTGGATATATGGCGCCTGTATTGGCCAGTATTATAATGACTTACCGCGGAAAATATATTCTGGGTGCGATACTGACCTCATTTTTCCTGGCATTGGAAATTACCAGCGGTCATCCTCAAATTACTTATTACCTTTTAATAATGATTGTGTTGTATGGCCTGGTAGAAATGGTTAATCACTGGAGGCAAAAACAAATGGCAGGTTTCCTTAAGGCAACGGGTTTGCTTCTGGCAGCGGCACTGATTGCCGTACTTACAAATACAGCCAGCCTATGGAGCACCTACGAATATAGCAAAGCTTCCATTAGGGGAAAAACAGAACTCACCTCCGATATGTCGAACCGGACCAGTGGACTCGATAAGGATTATGCCACGAACTGGAGTTACGGGATTCCGGAAACAATGACCATGCTTATCCCAAATTTCAATGGAGGATCATCGCAGGGTTCTTTATCCAAAAGTTCTGAGACCTACCAGGTATTGACCCAGAACCGGGTTCCCAATGCTGATAAGGTAATCAAATCTCTGCCTCTTTACTGGGGAACCCAACCATCTACATCTGGCCCGGTTTATGTCGGCGCCCTTGTGGTTTTCCTCTTTGTTTTCTCTCTTTTCTACCTGAAAGGAGCGTTAAAATGGTGGGGCATATCTGTTACTTTGCTTTCCATCATGCTTGCATGGGGGAAAAATTTTATGCCATTAACCGATTTTTTTCTCGATTATTTTCCACTTTATAATAAATTCAGGGCAGTGACCATGATCCTCGTTATGGCAGAATTGACCATGCCATTGCTCGCTTTTATCGCTTTAGACAAGTTCCTGAGAAAATCCGATCATCAAAATGCTTTCAGACAATTAAAAATCAGTCTTTATATTGTTGGGGGATTATTGTTGTTTTTCATTCTTTTTGCCGGTTCACTATTTTCGTACTCCGGTCAAAATGATTCCCGGATGGGATTACCTGATTGGCTGTTACCTGCCATCCAGGCCGACCGCCTAACTCTCTTCCGGACAGACGCTATCCGCTCACTTATCTTTATCCTTTTGACTTTTGGCCTTCTCTGGGCATATTCAAAGGGTAAACTGAAACTGACCTACGTCCTTATCCTGGTTCCGTTGCTTGTGCTGGCTGATATGTGGCCGGTAAATAAAAGATATCTCAATGATGATGATTTCGTGCGCAAATCACAGGTTGACAACCCTTATCAAGCCACAAAAGCCGACCTGGAAATTTTAAAGGACACGGATCCCTCCTACCGTGTATATAATTTCGGCGAAGCATTTGACGGCTCGGCCCGGACATCCTATTTCCATAAGAATATCGGCGGATACCACGGAGCAAAAATGAGAAGGTACCAGGAACTCGTTGACCACCATCTTATCAAAGAAAGAGAGAAGCTGGTGGAAGCATTTACCGAAAACACTATGGCACCGGAAGATGCCCTCAGGCAATCATCTGTATTTAATATGCTGAATACACGGTATTTTATTGTCAGCCCAAATAACGAACCATTAAAAAACCCTTATGCCTTAGGCAATGTATGGTTTGTGAAAAACTATAAAATTGTTGAAAATGCCGATGCTGAAATTGCAGCGATGGAAGGTTTCAAGCCGGATAGTGTCGCGATAATCGATAAAAGGTTCGAAAAAGACCTTAAAGGCTTCGTGCCCTCTAAACCAGGAAGGTCTGCTATTTCACTAATTTCATATTCACCTAATCGCTTGACATATAATTACTCAGCCGACTCAGACGAATTGGCTGTATTTTCAGATGTTTACTATGCTCAAGGCTGGAATGCTTACATAGATGGCAAGAAAACACCTCATTTCAGGGCTGACTATCTCCTCAGGGCGATGGTTGTCCCTTCAGGCGATCATCAGCTGGAATTCAGATTTGAGCCGGTATCGTATTATATGGGGCAGAAGGTATCAATGGCTGCATCCCTTATCGTAATCCTTTTATTTTTGGGCGCTTTAGTGTATCCGTTGATAAGAAAGAAGAACCTTTAAAAAGTGAATTTCCAGAAGGCAACACCATATTCTGTTTATGCAGAAGAGACACCAAAATAAAAAAGCTTATTTCGAAGAACAGATCCACACCACACGGAATTATGTTATTCCCTTTATCGAAAACTTTCTGCAATTAGATTCAAGTTGTAAATTACTGGAGGTAGGTTGCGGGGAAGGTGGAAACCTCATACCTTTTCTGGATAAAGGATGCCTTGTAACAGGTGTGGATATTTCCATCAGCAAAATATCGAATGCGGATACATTTCTAAAAACACATCCGGGTGCCAGGCATCTCGCACTTCTGGCGCAGGATATTTATGACACTTCGGAAATCCTGCATCAGGATTTTGATCTTATTATCATGAGGGATGTCATCGAGCATATTCATGATCAGGACAGGTTTATGGGATATATTAAACGATTTCTTAAACCTGAAGGCTTATTTCTGCTGATATTTCCTCCCTGGTACAACCCTTTTGGGGGGCACCAGCAAATTTGCAGAAACCGGGTTCTCAGCCGCCTGCCCTATTTTCATTTACTACCAGGGTGGTTATATCGCTTCACGCTCAGAGCAGGTGGTGAGAACAAGACTACCATTGCCGAATTGCTGGAAATCAAGCAAACCGGCATCAGCATCGAGCGGTTCCGCAAAATCGCTAAAAAACACGATTACGAGGTTATAAAGGAGACTTTCTATTTCATTAACCCGAATTACGAAATCAAGTTCGGTTTGTCACCCAGGAAGCAGTCGAAGTTCATTGCTGCCTTGCCTTTCATCAGGAATCTTTTTACCACGTCTGTTTATTATCTGATCAGGAAAAATCAATGAAAAAAGCTCTGATCATCACCTATTACTGGCCTCCCAGCGGGGGTGGCGGCGTGATGCGCTGGCTGAAATTCTCCAAGTACCTGCCTTTGTATGGCTGGCAACCTGTTATCTTTACCCCGGAAAATCCTGATCCTTCAATAACAGACGAAAGCCTGACCAGGGAGATCCCGGGCAATACGGTGGTCATCAAACTACCCATCTGGGAACCCTACGATATCTACCGGAAACTTACCGGCAAGAAAAAAGAAGAAAAGTTCAAAGCCGGATATATTTCCGAAGCGTCATCCAGGGGATGGAAAGATAAACTCTCCGTCTTTATCCGGGGCAACCTGATGATACCCGATCCCAGGAAATTCTGGGTAAACCCATCTGTGAAGTACCTAAAAAACTATCTGAAAGAAAATCCTGTTGATGTCATTATCACGACTGGTCCGCCGCACAGTATGCACCTGATCGGGCTCAAACTTAAACGTTCACTTAACATTCCCTGGATAGCGGATTTCCGGGACCCCTGGACCAACATTGACTTCTACCACCGGCTCCGGCTCACCCGGTGGGCCGATCGTAAACATAAAGCCCTGGAAAAAAAGGTTTTGCAGGAGGCCAACGAAGTCATCACTGTTTCATGGAGCTGGGCCAAAGACTTTCAACAAATCGTTCCACGGGAAATCGTGGTGATCACCAACGGATATGATCCGGATGACTTTGATTTTGGCCCCCTGGAAACCGATAACCACTTCAGCCTGACCCATATAGGATCTTTCAATAAGGATCGTAACCCTGAAGCATTATGGGCTGTCCTCGGGCAAAAGGCAAAAACAGATCCTCTTTTTAAAGAAAAACTTAAGCTCAGGTTTGCCGGGCAAACCGATCAAAGCATTTTTCGATCATTAAAGATAAATGGCCTGGAACAGAATGCGGAAGACTTCGGTTTTATGGACCACAAGAAAAGCCTGGCTTTGTTGAAGCAGTCACAGGTATTATTGCTTCCCCTGAATGATTCGCCCAATGTTAGCGGTATCATCCCGGGCAAACTCTTTGAATATCTTGCCGTGGAGCGGCCGATTCTTCTGATTGGGCCGGAAGACGGCGATTCTGCTAAAATCATCAGGCAAGCGAATGCTGGGGTTGTAGCTGGTTTTCAGGATAATGCAGAAATAGAGCGTAATGTGGACACATTATTTAATCAGTACATGAAAGGAAAACTTGCAGGGATACCCTCGGGGATAACGGAATTCTCAAGGAAAGGGCTGACTGAAAGAATTGCTATTTTATTAAATAAAATGGTGAAACAATGATTTTCAAGTCAAGCATAGAATTGATCGAGGATTTCGTATAATTGCCTGCTCCTGCTACCGGGATAAAAATTCTCCATGATCCTTTGCCTGGCCAAAGCTCCAAGTGCCGGCAGTTCGTCATTATTAACGACGTTTAACAGAAGATTTCTCAACAGGTTCACATCCCGCTTTTCAAGAATAAAGCCGGTGTTTCCAATTATATATGGGATCGCGGCAACATTTGAACCGATAGGAACGCATTCACAAAGCATGGCTTCACAAATGGCACTTGGAAACCCCTCAGCAATCGAAAGCTGAAGGTAAAACCGGTGCCGTGAATAAATTTCTGGCAGTTTATCGTATGGTACCGGTGGGATGAATTTCACATTATCCGTAAATGGTACCTTAATGACTTCTGAAGAGCATCCCAGGATAGTAAATTCACATTCAGGCAGTAACCCGGCAACTTCAATAATGAGGTCAATTCCCTTTCTGACAAAGGAAGGGCCTTCGATGCCAAACCCGGCAGTTATAAATGTATTACGTTCATTTCTTTCCGATTTTCTATAAAAAAGATCAGGATCATATTCCAGCCTTATGGTTTGAGATGGAGTCTCGAGGTTTCTGCAAAAAAACCTGATTCCCTGCCTGGCATATTTCTGGTCATAATAATCTGATTCAGAGAACATCAGGCAATCATCGACCGGGATGAGCAAATCCACTAGTCGTGCTGAAAGACAGGTGAATTTTCCAATGAAAAATTTATTGAAGTGCCCGTAATTAAATGCCGGATAACGGTATGCATCAGATCCACCAATAAAAATCAGAACCGGTTTCCTGAAAATCCGTCCGAATAAAGCAGGAAGCAGGCTATGATAACCCGCAAAAAAGCAGATTAATATTTTTACTGATTTGATATTTTTAAGAAGAAAAATGAACTGATTGAGAAGATTCAGCGGGATTTTCCATTTTTTCTTTGTGTCGAGATGATATTCCGATAAAGGATATCTCTTTTTCATCATTTCTATATCTCTCGCTACAAACGACATGCGGACAGGATAGAAATACAGAATCTTCTTATCTTTGTTCGTTTTATTCATAACCGCATCAAATATAGCAAAAATGGTTGTTGGAGATGGCATGCTTGCCACGGCATTTTTAAAAGCAGCGATTAATACCGATAATAACCTCATTTTTGCTTCAGGGGTTTCCAATTCAATGGAAAGGGAACCAGGAGAATTTAAAAGAGAGACAGACCTTCTCCTGAGCTATTCAAAGACCAGATTAAGACTGGTATATTTCAGCACGGTAAGTATCTTCGATCCATCATTAGCAAAATATCCTTATATTCTACATAAATTAAATATCGAGAAAATTATCCAGGATAATTTCTCTAAATATTTCATTATCAGATTACCTATTGTAATCGGAAAGAGCAATAACCCCAACACCCTGACCAATTTTTTTTATCTGTCACTGATTAATAATCACCCATTCAGACTTTATCTTAATGCAACCAGGTACCTTATTGATCTGGATGATGTTGTGAAATTATCATCTCTTATAATTCAAAAAACTGAGGACAATCAAATACTAAACCTTGTATTAGATAACAAGATTTCAGCCGTTGAACTCGTTATGATGCTTTCAGAAATCACCGGCAAACAAGGTAATTATAATATGATCCCGGAAGGATCTGATTATAATGTTGATTATCTGTATTTTAAGGAGTTAATTGGGGAAGAGCAATTCAAGATTGACCGGAAAAAATATACCTTTAATTTACTAAATAAGTATTACAGAACCTGATGAGAAAAACTATTCAAAGAGTCTTTAATTACATGGGATTTGAACTGGTTAAGACCAAACACCTCCTGAATATGACTGACATGGAAGGTTCATTTCTTGAAATGTACCAGATATGTAAGCCTTATACCATGACTTCAGTTGAAAGAATGTATGCAATTTATAAATCTATTGAATATATCGGACTGAATAAAATTGATGGCGATATTGTTGAATGCGGGGTATGGAAAGGCGGTAGTTCGATGATGGCTGCATTATCTTTGAAACATTTTCATAATATTACCAAGAATCTTTATCTCTACGATACTTTTGAAGGCATGTCAGAACCGGGCGTTCATGACCGGAACCTGAGCAATGAGCCTGCAGATAAAGAATATCGGGAATCCATGCTGGAAAGTGGTATATCAAGCTGGTGTTATTCTTCGCTTGAGGAAGTAAAAGGGAATATGCAGAAGACAGGCTATCCTGAAATGAATATCCATTATATAAAGGGCAAGGTGGAAGATACTATCCCAGGTGCAATTCCAGGAGAAATTTCACTGCTGAGGCTTGATACCGACTGGTATGAATCGACGCTGCATGGATTGAACCATTTATTTCCCTTGTTGAAGAAAGGGGGTATACTTATCCTGGATGATTATGGGCACTGGCAGGGAGCCAGAAAAGCAACAGATGAATATTTTGCAAAAGAAAAAATTTACCCGTTCCTGTCAAGAATAGATTATACAGGCCGGGCTTATATTAAATACTAATACTGCATGCAGAACACAGGGGATTGGAAACCATCCAAGATAATAATGGTTGGTGAAAGCTTCAAGCCAAACCTGAAAGGTATTGATATTCAATCTTATTATATTTGCGACACATTCCTTGATTTTTACGTCAAATATATTCGTGATTATTCCCGTGGCCGGCTTCTGGATTGCGGCTGCGGCCTGGTGCCTTACTATGAAATTTACAAAGACCTTGTTGATGAATCTATCTGCACTGACTGGCGCAATTCTCTTCATAACAATAAATTTGTGGATGTTTATTCCGATTTGAATGAACGGTTGAATTTTGAAGACAGGTCGTTTGATACTGTTCTCCTGACGGATGTGATGGAGCATATTTTTAATCCGGGAAAACTTCTGGCTGAGATACACAGGGTGCTGATACCAGGAGGGCGTGTGATCATCGCGGTTCCGTTTTTGTACCGTATTCACGAGGAACCTCATGATTATTACAGGTATACGGAATATTCATTAAAAAGATTATGTACAGACACCGGCTTAGAGATTTTGAAACTGGAGCCTTATGGCGGGTATTTTGATGTTTTGTTCGATACGCTGAATAAGGTATTTATCAGGAAGCGTTTCATGTTAAGATTATTTATGCCATTAACTTCGATGGTTAAAAAATCATTCATCAACCGGAAAATCAACAAAGCACATAAAAATAAGTATCCATTAGGTTATATCCTGTGTGCCGAGAAGGTTTAATGGGATTTTCATCATTTTTTATCTCATATTTGCATTAAGAATTCAAATTTAGCTTGAGACTTTGGGCATAATTAAGAAACAAGCCTACTCCGGGACCATTTTAACCTACTTTGGTGTTGTTATCGGCTATGTGACAACGGCTTTAATGTTTCCAGAATTCCTGACCACATCCGAGATTGGTCTGCTTGCAATTTTTTTATCCTATTCCTATATCTTCGCTCAGTTAGCATCCCTGGGCACAGGACGAATAACAATTGTATTTTTTCCGTTTTTCAGGGACCGTAAAAGCCACCATCATGGATTTTTTCCTCTTATACTACTAATTTCGATTATAGGGATTATTATAGCATTAGCCGTTGTATTTTTAATGAAGTCATGGCTAATCAGCAATTCTAATGATGAATCTCATCTTTTCGGGCAATATTTCAATTACCTGTTCCCCATGATCATATTCGTTTTCGTTTTCCAGGTCATGGACAGTTTTAATACGACCTTATACAATGCGATAAGAGGGATATTTCTTAAAGAATTCATGCAGAGGCTGATCATCCTCGTGTCTGTCATCATTTATGCTGTTGCATGGGTTAATTTTAACCAGTTTTTGATGCTCTACTTACTTGCTGTTGGAATACCTGCTTCCATACTGGTGTACTATGTAATGAGAAATGATGAATTCTGCCTGAAACCGTCATTCAGTCCATTAATCAAACAAAAGAGCCGGTCAATGGCAAATCTTGGGTTAAATGGCATCCTTATCGGCTTCTCCGGCATGGTCATACTCAATATAGACCGGATCATGGTAGAGCGGTTCATGGGACTCGGATCTACAGGCATTTATACGACCCTGGCCTATTTCGCCACCCTTGTAGCGATTCCTTCACGCGCATTGCTCAAGATTTCAGACCCTATCATTGCGCAATCATGGAAAGATAATGACCTTAAGAGCATCCAGGACAATTATTACCGCAGCAGCTTAAACCAGTTTCTTATAGGCAGTCTCCTCCTGATCGGCATCTGGGGCAATATAGAAAACATTCTCCGAATACTGCCGCCTGCATATGCGACGGGCAAATTTGTTGTTCTGTTTATTGGCCTGGCCTTCTTATTGGACATGTTAACAGGTACCGCCACCTTCATTCTGGCAAATTCGAAATACTTCAGATACCAGACTTATTACATCATCATACTTGTAATTCTGATCATCATTACAAATTACCTGCTTATCCCCATCTGGGGACTGACGGGAGCGGCTGTAGCCACCTTGTTTTCGAAGTTTCTCTCAAATCTCATCCGGCACCAGATCCTTTTCAGGAAATTCGGATTGCAACCTTACAATGGGAAGTTTCTAATAATTATTCTTATTGCAGGCATCTCATACCTGGGACAATATTTCATGCCTGAGATCGGGAACCTTTACCTTGATTTAATCATAAGGAGCACTATCATCAGCGTGGTGTTTATTTTCCTGGCATTGAGCCTGAAAATCTCACCTGAAGTAAATGAAAGATACCGATGGTTAATGAATATTATCTTCCGGCGAACTTAAAATTCTTACCGGGGTAATTAGCCGCATTCCCAAGTTTCTCTTCGATTCGGAGCAACTGGTTATATTTGGCGATGCGTTCTGAACGGCAGGCTGAACCGGTCTTGATCATGCCTGTATTCAATGCTACGGCCAGGTCAGCGATGGTCACATCTTCAGTTTCACCTGAACGATGACTGATCACTGCCGTATAAGCATTAGTATAGGCCATATTTACAGCATTGATCGTTTCAGTCAGTGTTCCGATCTGGTTTACTTTGATAAGGATGGAGTTGGCAACACCGGCATCGATTCCGCGCTGAAGCCGCTCCGTATTGGTTACAAAAAGATCATCTCCAACAAGTTGTATCTTTTTCCCGAGCTTATCT
>Ga0247841_10013839_pt1 | contig 10226 bp, 9 predicted proteins | sample LaCruzMarch2015__2_FD_192410 | JGI IMG/M metagenome (GOLD analysis project Ga0247841, IMG submission 192410) | Freshwater microbial communities from meromictic Lake La Cruz, Castile-La Mancha, Spain - LaCruzMarch2015_18m | ecosystem: Environmental > Aquatic > Freshwater > Lake | place: Spain...
TATTAATTTTTAGTGAAATATATTAAATTTCTTTCTTTCATCTTTTTTTCTAAGTTCAAAATACCATTTTTTGTAAACCTTTGGAAGTAAAACTGATGCCAAAAAGACCAAAACCAGAATAATTAACAGCGAATATACATAATTATAAAATATAGTTATATTTCCTATCAATAGGGAAGAGAAATAATTTAGCAATAGAGTTATAATAATTGCAACAACATAATCTGCAGGAAATAGCCCAAATATCCATTTACAATTGTAATGCCACCATATTTTATCCTTCTTAAAATTCTTTATCCCGTAGTTTGGATTAAAAACAAACCATAGAAAGTCTTCAACAGCAATAAAAATGAGAAAGTATGAGATTATTTGCAATTCTGCTGCAATGGACCAGATTAATCCAAGAAAAAACCCCATATGGAACATCACTAGAAGAAACAGTATCATAAATACAAAATACCCTGATAATGGTCTCTGGCCATTAAATAAATCAGCAATTTTTGATTTCCTATACCATGTAGGAAGTTTCTCTGCCCATCCAAACTTTCCCTCAATTTCAATCTCCACAAAGGCAAACACTAGAGAAAGCACAAACAAGAACAAAGCCAATAATATGATCATAAAAAATATAATTATTTTAAGTTTATAAGTTCTTCTTTGTTTAGAGATTATAACATTTGTAAAACAGCATTTCTTCCATCCGAAATTATTCTTATTGGTATCTCTCCCTCAAAATCAATAGGCACTTTATTTTCTCCTCTCTGCTCAAAAAACAAAGACAATTCAGGTTTAAACATTAATGATCTCGGACTATGATTTGCAGCCATATCTCCAAGTTTGACTTCGTTTCCAAGATATGCTTTTGCTCTCATTGCAATTGCTTCCAAATCTTCATCAAGATGTCCTCCAGTAATAACTGCTCTCCCTCTCGTCTCGTATTCCTTGCCCCAGGCTTTTACTAATTTTAATTCAATTCCCTCTTTAGGAGTTACTCCTCTGACTAAAAATGGAACAATTCCTCCGTTAGCGGAAGAGAGGTCAAGAGTGAAATCACTTCCAGCAAAATCTCTAGTCCTCATATATTGCACAAAATAATTCTCAACTCCTTTTTTCCCAACACGAGTTACCGCCTCAACCACCGGGCAATTATCTGAATCAAATCTTGGCAAATTTCGTATTTGCTCATACCAATTAATAAATTCAAGGAGATTTGCCTCTATTTCAGGAACATCAATTGTTCCTAGCTTGAAATTAATCGAACCATTCTCAACCTTCCAGTATTTCATATTATTTCCAGGGCTGCCATTTGGAAGATACGCCGTAACATGATGCACTCCTTTTACTCCAGAATCTGCAACAATTGTTCTTCTGAAACCAGGTATGTATTCCCAATATGTGAAACTAATCCCCTGCACAAACTGAGAATAATCCATCCCCATTTCCCTACAGAAAGTTTTACCCTCTCCCCCAATCCTAATCTTTAGATGCTTAGCCATTTCTTCTTCAGTTTTTGCATCCCATTTTAGAATATTTTTAAAACTTGAGACCAGCCCAGAAGCCCCATCATAATCCTGAACATGTTCACTTCTTGCCATTAATCCAAACTTGCCTTTTTTAGCATCATGTCTTGCTTTCAAATAATGTCTAGCTCTTCTAGGCACAAGAAACCCATTTTCAGCAACATAGTTAGCAATTGTAAACTTGGGCGTGCCCTCAAGTCTCGTTGGGTCTTCCAAATACCAATCCTTCATCTTTTTCGTACATTTCAATGGTTTTTAAGTATTTCCAATAGCAATCTTATAATTCATCATCCAAAAATATATAAGCCCTTGGCCCATTCAATAAATATGAAAAAAGCGGTAAGAATGTTCATCACTGGAAACCTACAGAGCATGTTCACAAAGCTCTTCTTCAAGGAACAGGCAGACAAGAACAACGTTAGAGGATTCTATAGAAAACTTGATCCTGGAAAGATAGAACTTTTCCTTGAGGGACAATCAATTGATGTGGACAAGATGGTAGAAATATGCCGAAAAGGTCCAAACTATGCTCAAATAAGAAACGTAGAATTGAAGGACGAAAGACTCCAGGATTTTAAAGAATTTAAAGTTTTGAATTTCTAAAACCCTCTTTAAGAGCCCATAAAGATATTTAAAGCCCTTTTTCCCAATATAGATTATGGGAAGAGAAGATCAGATAATAGAAGAGAGGCTCAAGAAACTTAAAGAGCTTAGAAAAGATGGAATAAATCCTTATCCCTATTCCTATGAAGTGAAGAATTATGCAAAAGACCTTCAGGAAAAATATGCCAAATTAAAAGCAGAGGAAAAAACAAAAGACAAGGTAAAAATAGCTGGAAGACTAATTAATGTTAGAGACCTGGGGAAGATAGCCTTCGGGGTTATTGCTGATTCCACTTCGAAGATACAATTTGTTCTTCAGGACGGAGAAACTCCTTCCAAGGTCTTTGAATTTCTAAAGAAATATATAGATTCTGGAGACTTTATAGGAGTAGAAGGAATAGTATTTAGAACAAAGCGTGGAGAGCTTTCAGTTTTAGTAAATAAAATAGAATTATTATCAAAATCGACTCTTCCTTTGCCAGATAAATTCTATGGCTTGCAGGATAAAGAAGAAAGATACCGAAAAAGATATTTAGATTTGATAATGAGTCCTGAAGTAAGAGAAGTATTTGTAAAAAGAGAAAAAATCCTTGATTTGACAAGAGAATTTTTGAAAGCAAGAGCATTCCATGAGATAGACACACCCTATTTGCAGACAATTTACGGCGGAGCAGCAGCAAAACCATTCCAAACCCATCTCAATGCTCTAAACATTCCTCTTTTCCTTGCAATTTCTCCAGAGCTATATCTTAAGAGATTAATTGTTGGAGGATATGACAAAGTATTCACCATTGCAAGAAACTTTAGAAATGAAGGCATAGACAGATGGCATAATCCTGAATTTACAATGATGGAAATATACTGGGCTTATACAGATTACACAGACATGATGTCTCTCCAAGAAGATTTATTTGAATACATTTGCAAAAAAATAAACGGCTCAACTAAAATAACAATTAGAGGAACCGAAGTCGATTTCAAAAAGCCCTGGAAGCGAGTTACCATGGCAGACGCCATAAAGAAATCTGCAAAGATAGACGTTTTGAAGATGGATGAAAAAGAATTAAGAGAATTTATAGAGGAAAATAAAATAGAATTAAAAGGAAAAGGATGGGGATGGTATGTTCAATCTATTTTCGAGCACTTCTGCGAGAAAGATTTGATTCAGCCAACTTTTATCATAGATCATCCAAAAGAAACAACTCCTTTGTGCAAGATACATAGAACAGATGAAAGATTAATAGAAAGATTTGAAGCATTTTGCATGGGTGCGGAAATATCAAATGCATATTCAGAGCTTAACGATCCAATTGAACAGAGAAGACTTTTGGAAGCACAACAAAAAGAATTAAACTCAGGCAATAACGAGGCAAATCCATATGATGAAGACTTTGTAAACGCAATTGAAATAGGAATGCCTCCAACAAGCGGAATAGGAATAGGAATAGATAGAATGGTAATACTTCTTACTGGACAGGAATCAATAAGAGATGTAATAATGTTCCCCTTCATGAAACCAGAAACAAAAGCAGAAGCAAAGACTGAAAATAAAGAAATTAAGCAGGACGTAAAATCTCAAGATAATAAAAAAGAAAAAAAGGAGGCAAAGAAAAAATAATGGTAGACATAATTGTAAAATCAAAAATAAAAGAAGCAGTTCCAGAATTACAAGTTGCCTCTGAAGTTGCACCTGCTCTAAACAAGAAAGTTGAACAGCTTTTGAAAGACGCATCAGAAAGAGCAAAGGCAAATGGCCGCAGGACATTGCAAGCAAGAGACCTCTAAGTCATCAAAAAGTTTATAATCTCCATTAGTTAAATATAATCATGAAAAAGAGATTTCCAGTAATGGCAGTAATCTTGTTGCTGTTTGCTTTAACTTGGATTCTAAATGACCTGGGATATTGGAGTATAAATCTTCCCTGGATTCCAATAGTTCTTGCAATTGTGGCAATAGGAATTATAGTAAATAGGTATTCTGACTAAAACAATTTTTTAATCTTATTTTCTATCTCTTCAGGCGCAAGTTCTCCATCAACAACGAGCACTTTCTTGGAATTCTCAAGTTCATTTTCCAATTTTTCATAACTTTTAATTAATCCATTAAGATATCTCTCTTCAAGAACATATTTATCAGACTTTCCTTTTTCACCTTTTTTCTTATGTCTTTGAATTAAACTTTTTTTACTTATTTTAATAAATATTCCATAATCTATTTGTTCTATTGAAGAACTAAGATAATCATATAGTTCATCAAATTCACTCTTATTCAAATTTTTTAGCTCAAATTCATTATACGTCCAGGCCAAACCATCTATAAAACCTCTATCGAGTATAATTATTTCCTCTTTCGCCTTCCTAATCTTCATATCAATTATCCTAAAGAAATCCAAGTTATAATTAAATGAATCTTCAGGTTTGAATTTAATTTCTCTTTCTATCTCTCTATCAGTTATTATTCTCACCTTCTTTTTTCTAGATTCAAAAAATCGAGATAATCTCTCAGTTTGTTCAGTTTTGCCTGCTCTCGGGAGACCAATAAACTCAATTATCATAAATCAGATAATAATTACAGAGATATAAATCTTTTTAAACAACTTTCCTCTTAACTATCATATAAAAGAGGACAAAATGCCATCAAATAAAGCCAAAGGAAGCAAAGCAGAGAGAGAATTATTGCAAATCTTCACAGAAAATGGCTGGAGAGCTGCGAGAGTTGCAGGCTCGGGAGTAAATGATAATTCTCCTGCAGATTTAATTGCAGGAAAAGTAGGAAGAAAAGGCTATGCAATAGAATGCAAATCCTCAAAGAAAAGTTCAATCTACATAACAAAGCAGCAGATAGAAGATTTTGTCATATTCGCAAACATTCTTGGATTGCAGCCAGTTGTAGCTGCAAGATTTAACTATGAAGGATGGATTTTCCTTGCTCCAGAACAATTGCAAGATTCAGGAAAGAATTGGGTTGTTCATCTAAAGAAAGCAAAAGAAATTGGAAAGAAATTCGGGCAATTCTCCGAGAATCCAATTGAATTAAATCAAAATAACCTAGATAATTGATGCTTCTAACTAATATTAATTAGCGCTAGTTAACTGTGCAGCGCCCGCAACAATATTACATTGATCAGGGCTTGGCTCATTTCCATAGAAGTCAGAACACTTTATGTAATATGTTTGTCCTGCTTTCCACTGAGCCAAATGAATATTCTTAGTTCCAGAGTTTGCATATATCATTGCAAGCCCATCATTCACATTATAATTGCACGTAGTCAGAGAGTAGGTACACTTGGCATCCTCATTAGTTATTACCTTTAATGCATCAGGCAATTCCCTATATATTCTAGTCACAATTGGTGCGCTCTTATCAACAAATAAACTAAATGTCGTATTTGAAGAAGCAATATTTCCTCCACTATCTACACATCTAAAGTAAACCAGATAATTTCCTCCAATCAAGTCCAAATCCTGCTTGCTGATGTAATTATCAGTGCTAAACATCTGTAGGAAGTTATCATTGTTAACAGTTCCAGTTGAATTGGTCAAATAATAATAGCAAGTTGCCTTTCCATCCTCTGCTCCGTTGCTTGTCTCTATGCTTGCCGTAACTGTGGTTGTACTTGTGCTTCCAGATATAGTTCCATTTGGAGCAACACTCTTTACAGTAAGCAACTGACTTCCCTTCAATACAAATGGATAACTCTGCGCATTCTGATTTCCTTGGCTGTCCTCACATCTAAAGAAGAAGTTATTATCTTCCATATTTTGTATTCCAGTAAGATTTCCAGAACAGGTGTACTGAAGATTTGCATTAACCTCATAACTCTGGCTATTGCAACTCATATTATTCTTCATATCATTATATGCTTCGTCTATTCTTGACCATCTACATCCAGAAGGCTCATTTGTATAAACATCCACTCTCGCATTATCAACTGCATATCTTACATAACTTCCAGAACTTATTGAAGTTCCCTCTATTGTTGGAGGAGTAGTGTCTGGACTCTTATCCACACAATATGAGAATACAAACTCATCCTTATTCTCGTTTCCATTTGCATCCTGACATCTTACATACATGGAATACGAACCATCATTATTCAAAGTTGGAAGACCAGACTCATTCACCAATGGACTTCTAGGAAGCTTCACACTCTGAGTGTGATTATAACTAAACAAATTAGTGTCCCCAACATAATATTGCATGTCCTTTATTCCAGTTGTGTGCTGAATATCTAATTTACACTGTGCAGGCTCATTGTTTGAAAATCCAAATTCCAAATGAGTAAATGCCGATAGACATCCATCAGTTCTACTCTGATTAACAACCTTAACTCCAGTCATTCCAGGTCGTAATCCAGTATCTGGAATATAAGCCAATCCAATAGGTCTTATGGCTTCCTTATCTGTTCTAATTGTTGGACTATTTACGTCAAACTTGCTCACCCAGGCGCATGTCTCATTTCCAGTTCCAGGATTAAGTAACTGACAAGCCTGTCCAAGGGCCTTACATCTATATTCAGAGCAAGGTTTGAACTTATCACCATTACATTTTTCACAACTATTTCCTCCCGATGGAGCTTCCCAAGGCAAACAAGTATATGTAACTATTTTCTGTTCAGTTTCTTTATACAATAATATAAACACCAGAGCAGCAACTCCAATTCCTACGAATCCTGCAGATTTCCAAAGCAATCCTGTTTTTCCTCCAGCCCAACCGAATTGTTCTATTCCTGCAATTATTCCTTTCCAAGTCATTATTCCTGCAAACGCAGCAATGCTAAGTGAATTAACAAGATTATCTGAGGCTCCAAATAATCTTCCAAGCAATTGTATTGCTCCAACAACAAACAAGCTCCATTGCAATCCAGTCATAAGATGAGACATTCCACCATAGAAATCCATTCCCAATATATTTGTGTGTGCTGTCTGTCCACTACTAACAAAACTTGAATCCGCAGTATTATATGTTACTGTTGAACCATCTTTACTTATTAATGTAGTCGTAGTGTCCGTACGAGATATCTGAGTTACGTCCTTTAATCCCGCGCTATTCAATTGCTCCACAGTCGCACCCTTGAGATCAACTCCTCCAAGCTTATCTGTAAGTCCTGTTTTCCCCCAATTATTTAATTGTAATCCATTATATTGTGCAGTTGTTTCAGATGTAGTCCCCAGTTGATCAGTTGTTAAAACTTGCCCGCCCTTACTCGTATAAACTTGAGCATCATAGGGCGCACTAGAGCCATCAGAAAATATTAATTTATTTCCAGATATTTTTCCAAGCTGGGCAGTATTAGGATCAACAGCCCATTTCGCCCCAGTCAATCCAGCCGGCGCAGTTCCAGCAGTGACTGGTCCAACACCCGTAGTTTCTAAAAGCTTTTCTGCTGCAGTTTTGCTCTTAACAACTCCTCCAGTTCCACTATTGATAATTTGAATAATCGGTGTTCCAGCGGATGCAGTACTAGCTAAAACTTGGCTGCTTCCACTAGCCCCCTTGGTTGGAATTTCATCTCTTTGAGCTACTCCTTCAGGATCCACAGCGCTCGCAAAAGCAGAATTCATAATAAATGCGAATGCAATTGTTGCAGTTATCATTATGAAAATCTCAAATAATGCAATTCCTTTCTTTCCCTTTCCACTTCTTCTAATCATCATCCGAACAATCCTCCTCCAGATTTGGCTTCTTCCACCTTAGTTATTGTAACTTTGTATCCAGGAGCATATCCCTTTGCACCAAGCCAATTTGTCTTAGGTCCGCAATCTCCCATTGCCATGCAAATTGCAGAGTTCTTAGCAATCCATGCTTGAGAAACATTATGCGCATTGTCATCCCAACATTCACATCCCTCACCCTCTCCGCTTCCAAATATACTGTCGTCTTTGCATGTTGCATCTTTAGAATCATCAAATAATCCCTTATTCAATGTCACAGTGCACTGGAATGTTGCCTGTCCACATATTGCTTCAGCCTCATCGCTATAATCTTTGGTTGTAGTCGTCGCCACCTGTCCAAGTATCTGAGCCTGAGTTGTTGCACTTCCCGTCGATGTAGGAATATCTCCCCAGAACTTCAAACCTGGAGGAATTCTAGGAACACAAACTCCAACAAGAGAAGCGCTTCCAGCGTTGTTAGCAACATCATACTCTCCAGTTTTCCAGACGCAATCTCTTCTATCAGTATTATTACAATCTAGTTGTTCAGTTTGAGCTACACAATCCTGCCATCTATTTACTCTGCATGCTGCCTGCGAGAATGTATTTCCAGCAAAATTAATTTTATCTTCAATACATTCCTCCTGTCTGAAATCAGCGCACTGCTCAACAACCTCTTCTCCATTTATACAAACATGTTTATAGAATCTGCTTCCAACTGGAGCATTTCCATTTCCAAATGCGCCAGTATCAGTGTAAACACACCAGGATTCTCCGTGCTTGTATGATTTTCCATTTTGTGTCTTAGCACAATTTAAGTCAGCACAGATATTCTTTCCTCCAGACGCTCTGCAATATCCTCCAAGAAGATAATTACAATTTCCGCAAACAGTATTACCTGCATTTCCGTCATTTGGATTGCAAGACTCAAGCTTCGTCTTTGCATTCGTCCAATAATCATTATCCGTTAATTTAGAAGAATCATATATATTTGCAGGATTTCCACAGCTATCTACAAAATAAACTTCATCTTTTCCAGGAATGCAAGTTGTCTGAGTTGTCTTCTTACAATTTGTTCCCAATTGCTCATCAGAACAAAGCTTATCCTTATAGAAAACTCCAGCACCCTTTCCAACTCCAGTGGCATTTGTCGTCGATGAAGTTCCGCTACACTCTGCTCTTGTTGTAAACTTGCAAGTCTTTTCAAAATCACTTTCATATACGCATGCTCCCTTATCCTGATTCTGAACACTCAAAACACACTGGGCTTCACTAGTAATTCCCTTATTGTAATTTGTTAATAATCCCAAGTCTGCAGAAAGTTTCTTACATCTTACCAATGTAACAAACGCCGCCTGATCTCCAAGAACACAGCATCCAAGAGAACACTGCTCTGGATTTGTTGCAGACCAAGTCCCGCTACCTTCCAAACAACTTCTCTGGGGAACATTAGTTGAGCAAGTTCCCTTATCCGAGTCATAGCATGTTCCCAATTTACAAAAACTTGTTGACCTGCAAGCAGTTGGTGCCTGTCTAAATCCATCTGTCTGTACGCACTTATCCAAAGTAGAATCCTGGCAGAATAATCCACTCGTAGTCTTCTCACAGCAAACATTTTGAGTATCAACAGCAGAAACAACTCCCAGAGAGATAATAATAAGAGAAGTTAGCACTAATAGAAATGCAATATTTATTTTATTATTCACCATTTTATAACTTCCCCGCCTGGTCCAAAGCAAGCCCTGGTGGCCAAGACAAACTTCTAGAGGCGAATATAAATTGTTCTTTCGTAACAATGTTTGAAAGCTTATAGACTTTAGTTCCATCACTCAACTTTATTTTTTCCATTCTCAAATCAGGATAATAATTCATATAGTATGTTGTTTCAGAATCTCCAAGAGTGGACTCATATTCAACTACATTCTCAGCAATTGAAAGCAACTCAGACATCTGACTATCAACATAAATATCAAACCCTTCATACGTCTGAACACCCTCTTTGCTTATGCTCATTGGAGCATCAAATCTTATTCTTATTTTATTTAGCATTATTGTAGATTCAGACTTTACATTACCCAAAACTACGCCGTATCCTCTGCTCTTATATTCGTCAACCAACGCGGAGACACAAGCATCTGCCTTAGGTTTTAATGCCAAGCTCAATTCCTTTTCAAAATGGCTTGTAATCATAGGATCCTGATTAACACAGGTCTTATAGTATCCAGAAACATAGCAAAGATACTTTATTTTCTCTCCATCATAAACAAAATATCCCTCGGTTAAATTAGAGTACCCAGAATGCTTACCAAGTTCATCAATTGTACTCTTAACACCAGGAGAAATACAATCCTTCAAATAAGATTCTGGATTTAGAGGGCCCTGAATCCCAGATTTAATGCTAGGATAGAAGAAAATAACAAGAACTACTGCGACAATTACAAGAGCAACA
>Ga0247841_10013842_pt1 | contig 10226 bp, 1 predicted proteins | sample LaCruzMarch2015__2_FD_192410 | JGI IMG/M metagenome (GOLD analysis project Ga0247841, IMG submission 192410) | Freshwater microbial communities from meromictic Lake La Cruz, Castile-La Mancha, Spain - LaCruzMarch2015_18m | ecosystem: Environmental > Aquatic > Freshwater > Lake | place: Spain...
GTCCGCGGTAAGGTGCTGGGCATTGGCGGCCAGGGTGACCGCCGTACTGCCGTCGCCGCCGCCGTTCTCGTCGAAGCCGTAGTTATAGCCAGTGGGTTTGCTGATGCTGACGGTGTAATTGCCGGCGGCGAGGCCGGGGAAGCGGTAGTACCCGACCGGATCGATGATCCCGTCGCCGTCCACGTCCGTGGTGCCGTCGCTGGTTGTCTGCGTGCGGCTCGCGTCGCCGCTCAAGGTCACGAGGACTCCGCCCAGGCCGGGTTCATTGGCATCCTGGACGCCGTCGCCGTCGGTGTCGCTCCACACCCGGTCGCCGATGGCGCCGCCGATCAGGCGCTGGAACAGGTAATCTTCCACCTCGCCGTTGGTTGCTTCTCCCTTGTAAGCGAAGAGCGGGTAGTCGGGTGCGTCGGCAAAGATGCGGAAGCGCGCCAGCCAGGACTCTTCCGTCGCGCCAATGGTGCCGCTTGGGATGTTGAAGGTGATCGTCTGCGGGAGACCGGTGCCGGTGATCGCCTGGCTGATGATATTCTCGCTCGTGCCGCTCGTCAGATCGATAAGCGAGTTGTTGTGGTTGAAGTCGATCCACCCGACCAGGTAACCGGTGACGCCGTTGGGAACGGTGACCTGCACGGAGCCGCCGTTGGTGCCATCGGCCCACGAGCCGATGTTCAGCGGCACGACGCCGTCTTCGTCGTCGGGGGTGCTGCCATGCAGGTCGTCGCCGTCGGCAAAGGCGGTGGGCTGCCCGTTGGCCTCGGCATCCGGCTTGGCGGCTCCGAGGTAAATCGTGGCGCCGCCCGCGGGGATGATGTGCCGCGCGCCGTCGTTCGCCCAGGTCGTCGCCTCGTAGGCATTGGGCAGGTCGCCGAAGTCGTAGTCCACGTCCGAGGCGAAGGCGTAGTCAACGTGGACAATGCTGGCGCCGGAGATCGTCACGCTGGAGGCCACCGACGTGGGGTTGGTGTTGGGGCTGGCGTCCGCCGGACTGGGCGTGATCGCCGTGACCCCGGTGGGCAGGGAGCTGGGAATATGGAGGGTCGCGTGATTGAGCGGAGACGGTGTCGAATCGAGGACCACCTTGTAGTTGCCGTTGGGCAGGCCGGGGAACGAGTACTGCCCGTGGGCGTCGGTGGTGGCTAAGCCCAGGTAAGTCCCTGTGTCAGTGTAGAGGTAGACCGTCAGACCGGCCAGTTCGGTTTCATCGAGGGGCCCGACATCAAGATCGAGCCCGTCATCGAGGAAATTGTCGATGTCGTCGCAGATGCCGAGCGTCCGGGTGTCGTGAATGCAGACGCCGCCGGAGATGGAGTAGTTCCCGTTGAGCTTGAGGCCGAAATCAATGTCCAGCGAGCCCTTCCCAGCCGGGACCGTCACGCTGCCGCCGCTGAGGGTGACCGCGGTGCTGTTCGGCGTTCCGGTGCCGTCTGCGTCGTAGGTGGCGACCCGGTTTTCAAGCGGCCCGCCGGAGGCAAAGTTGCTGGCCGGCAGACTCACGGTCCAGATGCCGTCGGCCAGGTTGGCGAAGCTGTAATACCCGTCATTGTCGGTGATCGCGGTAACGGTGGTGCCGCCGACGGCCTGCACGGTCACGCCGGCGATGCCGGCCTCGCCGGCGTCCTGGACGCCGTCGGCATCCTGGTCGAGCCACACCCGGTCGCCGATCACGCCGGAGGGCAGGTAGCCGAAGTCGGCGCCGGTGTAGGAGACATTGCCCAGGAAAATCTGGGTATCCATGTTGTCGAAGGGCGGCAGGCCGGGCACGGTCGAATTGCGGCCTTCGCCATCGCGGTCCGGATCGGCGGTCTGGTACATCGCGGTGACCACGTTGACCACGTAGTACTGGCCGACCTGGCTGGGGGTCAGGTTGGCGAACTGGTAGAAGCCTTTCGGGATGCCGGGGGTCAGCCCGTCGGCCGTCGTCCTGGTCGCAATCGCGCTGCCGTCCGGGGTGCCGTTGCCATCCGTGTCCAGGTACAGTTCGACAGTCACACCCGCGATCCCGGTCTCGCCGGCGTCCTGGGTGCCGTTGTTGTTGGCGTCCCAGAACACGAAATCGCCGATGCTGGGCAGCGCGTTAAAGCCGAAATTGGCGGTCGCGGTCGGGCTGCCCGCGGTCAGCGTCTTGTCATACTGCGTCGCCGTGGTCGCGTCGTAGAACGCGTCCGTGCTATCCTTGGGCATGTCCGGATCGGTCGCACTGACCACCACGCGGTAGGTGAGATACCCCAGGTTGCTGAAACTGTAGTTGCCGCTGCTGTCGGTGCTCGTCGTCTGCAGATTGACCCACGTGTTATCACCGTTGAGGTCGACCTGCAGGGTCACCGTGATGTTCGCGATGCCGGTTTCGCCGATGCCCGACTGGACCTGGTTGCCGTTCACGTCGTGCCAGACCGTGCCGGAAATAGAACCGACGCCAAACGGGTAGTAACCGAAGTCGACGTTGGTCAGCACCGTGCCGGTGTAGAGAAGGCCGGTGCCGGGGTTGGAGGTCGAGCCGGTGACGCTGGCGGGGAACTGCGGGTCCGCCTGGTCAACCAGCACGAAATAGCGGCCCGCCGGCAGGTTGCTGAACCCGTAAATGCCGTTGATGTCGGTCGCCGTGGTCGCGACCGGGGCGTCGACACCGGCGTCCCAGACGCCGTTGGCGTTCAGGTCCAGGTACAGGGACATCGTGATGCTGGGGATTCCCTCTTCTCCAGCATCCTTGACGTTGTCCTTGTCCCAGTCGTAGAAGACTTCGTCGCCGATGGAGCCGGTGCCGGCCAGCGCATAGCCGAAGTCATAGGCGCCGTAGATACCGCCGGCAGCCACGGTGAGCAGGCTGCCCGTCGGGGTACGGTTGTCCTTGGTCGCGTCCGGGTCGGCCGTCTGCGTCCAGGTCCCCGGGGGAATGGTGGGCAAGGTACTGGTGAGGACGTTGACGTAGTAATCCGCGGCGGCAACGTTGGCAAAGCGGTACGACCCGTCCGCCGCCGTGGTCGTGGTGTAAATGATCGCGTTGGTGCCGTCGCGCAACTCGACCGTGACCCCGCCGAGCCCGCTGTCGGTGGTCTTCCGCGTGCCGTCGTTGGGGTTGTAGTCGTGCCAGACGTTACCATAGACGATGCCGGTGGTGAAGCTGTAGCCGAAATCCTGCGCCAGATTGTCGACGGGTGAGGTACCCCCGGCGATGGTCACCGTGCTCTGATTCGCCGTGCCCGTGCCGTCCGCGTCATAGCGCGCCGTAAACCCTGTCGGCAGTGTCGTCGTGTCTATCTTTACCACATAGATATCCGCCACCTTGTCCGTGAACAGGTAATTGCCCGAAGCGTCTGTGGTCGTGCTCTCCAGCAGCGTGGTGCCGTCGCTGGCATACAAGTTGACCACGACGCCCGGCAGTCCCACGTCAGTCCCGTCGACCACCCCGTACGTTACACCGTCCCGCCACACCAGATCGCCGATCTTGGCCGTGGCGGTGATGTCGACGTTCACCGTGCTTGTGGCGTCGTTGGCCGGATCCCCATTCGAGAGCTTGGGGTTGGTGGTCGAGGCGGTGTTCGGGATGGAGGTGGCGTTGCCATTGCCATCCGGGAGTGACGCCGACGTCGCCCGGAAGGTGACGGTGATCGTCTTGCTCATGGCCGGGTTGATCGGGCCGACATTGGTCCAGGTCAGCAGGCCGTTGACCGCATCCACGGTGTTTGGCGTGATGGAGGCGGACACGTAGGTCATCTTGGTCTGGTCATAGTCATCGACCAGCGGCACGATGGCCAGCGTTTTGTTGGGATCGTAGGTACCGACGGTATCGACAGCGTAGTTGGGGACCTCCAGCCCGGTCGGACTCAGGTTCGGGAAGACGACCGTCACACTCGCGCCCGCCAGCGTGGCGCTTTTGATGCCGTTCGCGTCCGACCACCAGAGTTTGCCATTGACGGTATCGATGCCCAGCCCCTTCGGCGTAGTGATCCCGGCGGTGATCAGCTTCTGGGGATTGGTGCCGTCCAGGTTGCAGACGCCAAGGAAGTCACCGGCGGTGTGCTGGTCTGTGAAGTAAATCTTGCCGACGGTCAGGGCCAGTTCGATGTCTTTCGGATTCGAATTGCCGCTGGGGTACAGGCCCGTGTCCACGAGGGTCACAGGACTGCTGCCATCCAGGTTGGCCCGCTTGATGACCGTGCTGTTTGCGGCGGCATCAATCCAGAACACCTTGCCACCGGCCACGTCGAGCGCCACGCCGTTGATCTTGCTGCCCGTCGCGATCACGGTGTTGCTGCCGCTGTCGATCGGTTTCCGATAGACGTCGCTGGTGGTGGTCCAGTAGACGTAGTTGTTGACCGGGTCCACGTCCAGGCCGTTGATCGTGCCGCCACCGGTCACCACGCTGGCGTTGACAATGGTGCCGTCCGGAGTGCGGCTCTCGATGTGCCCGTCTACATAGCCCAGGTACATCCTGTTGTTAACGTTGTCGAAGGCGACGGTTGTGGGGGTGGTCGACAGGCTGGGCATCAGCATCTCCAGTGCGGTACCATCTGCATGCCCGACTTTGATCGTGGTGGTAGAGTCGCACCAGAAGGGATTGCCCGAGTTCGTGTCGTAGGCGCCCGTGGTGACGCGGAAACCGAAGCGGTCAACCGAGAGCGTCGGGGGGCTGTTCTTTGCACCCCTGGTCAAGGTCAGGCCAGTGGTGGGATCGTTCAGTTGCGCCCACGTCCACCCCAGGGCGGTTACGTTCACACTCACTGCCCCGGTCGTAGTGATGAACTCGTTGATGGCGTTGCCGGAGAGAATGTACGTGCCGACAGTCGTGCCTTGCTTGACCACGGCGACGGTCAGCGAATCATCGCCCGAGAACAGCGCACTGGTGTTCAATTCAATAACGGCCTCGACGTGTTGAATCGTGGTCTGGTCAGCCGTCGGGGGATCGATCGGGTTGACCCCGATCAGGTTCTGGTCCTTGGTCGCGGTGGTCGCATAGTCCCCGGTCGTGGCGCCCTGCGCAAAAGTGGGGTTCGTGAAAGTTCCGCTCGCGGTGGTCAGCCACATGTCGCGCGTGTTGACCTGGCTGCTGGTCCAGCCGCTGGGTTTGAGCAGGTCGGTGATGTTGATCGTGTAGGAGACCAGCGACCCCTCGAGCACGGGGCTGCTGCCGACCAGGCTCTTGGTCAGGCTCAGGGTCGGCGCGAAACCGAACTCGAAGCCGCTCTGACTGGCATTGTTGATCGTGACCGCGAACTTGTCGACCGTGCTTAACTCCCAGCCCCAAGGCCGGTCCAGGTCGGCACGCGTCACCTGCACCACGTAGTTGGCGTTCGGCAGGTTGGCGAAGGACCAGGTGCCGTTGCCCGTGTCAGAGGTGGTGGCGGCGCGCACCACGTCGCCGCTGTCCGCCACGCCGTTGCCGTTGACATCCACGTACAGGGTGACGTCAATGGATCCGCAGATCGCCGGCGACGTTCCCTCCGTGCCGTTCTTGATCCCGTCGCCGCTGATCCCCCCGGTCCCTGTCCCGTCGTCCTTGTACACCAGGCCGGAGATCGAATAGATGCCGATGATGGAGGTGGTGACGCTGTCGGTCACCAGCGGCGTCAGGCCGTCGTACCCGGCGCCGGCGGTGTTGATCACCTGCGTGCCGGAGTTCGGTGCGGTGACCTGGAATGTCACCCTTGCCGTCGCCAGCGGCTGCAAGGGCGCGGAAAACCACCACTGCAGATGGGTGATCGCCGGGGGCGGCGTCGGCTGGGTCGTCGTCCAAGTGGTGCCGTCGGTCGAGTAGCGGATCTGAACGGAATTGCCGGGGGGAACCACAGTCGCCGCCGCGGAACCTTGCACGTAGGTGGTGTTGGCAGGAATGGCGTCGGAGACCGCGGCCGGCAGACCGAGGTCCGGGTCCCCAAAAGCGGTTGTAGCGCTGGTGTTCGTGATGTCCATCGTGTACGTGATCGTGCCGCCGGCGGTGACAGTCTCCGGGCCTTGCTTGTCGATGCTCACGGTCGGGTCCGGCGCCGTATCCGTCCCGAAGCTGGCGCCATAGTCGCCGTTGAATTTCTCGTTGTTGTAGCCGGAGGCCACCTCCTGGTACGGCGTCAGCGTGCCCGAGGCGCCGCTGCGCAACGGCATGAACTCGTAGAACACCAGCCCCACGGCGCCAGTGTTGTTGGCGGCAATATGCTCGAAATAGAGCTGGTCCTCGAACGGGATCAACTGTTCGGTGCCGTCGTTCAGCGTGACGATCACGATCCCGTAAGCCTTAACCAGGCGCAGGGCGGTGGCGTCGAACAGCGCCGGATCGCCCACCGGCTGCATCCAGGCGTTGCGGTCCGGGATCAAGTCGCCGTCGTTGTCAAAGCCGGCCCCCACATTGCCAAAATCATACCAGATGCCCTTGGTCAGAAGCGCGCCGGGGATGCGGGGGGTCGTCCCGGGGTACCAGCCGAGCGCCTCCTGGATCGCCAACAGATACTGGTTGGGCACTTTGGACGTGGTGTTCGGCCAGATCTTGTTGGCGGCGGCGCTGATCTCGTTGCGACAGGTCACATGCCGCTCGTCATAGACTCGCCGCGTGCCGTCGACAAGGTCGCTGGTGTCGGCGGCCTGCACCCAGACGTCGTAGAACAGTTGCAGGTCGTCGGTCGTCAAGTTCGTGGCACCCGTCACCGTCTTGCCGTTGTCGTCCAACAGCTTGTACGACACCAGCCAGTAGATCACCGTGGACTCGCCGGGGGCGAGGCTGCTGATGTAGCGCGTGGCGTCTACCGCGCCGCCCTCCTGCTTCAGGGAGGAATCGCCCCAGTAACCCCAGCCGGCCGACTGCAGGACCGTCGTCGTCGGATACACGCCCGGGGTCCCGGCGCCCGTCCCGGGATCGGTCAGGTCGCCCATCTTGACAATGACATTGGTGAGCGTGGTGGCGCCGGTATTGGTGATCGTCACGCCCAGGTAGGCAGACCGGGGCGAGTAACTCGCCGGAGTCTCGACATTCGAGTCCACCACCAGGTTGTAGGCGGTAATGACCTCCATTTTCAGGCCACCGTCCTGCAACACTTGCGCCGCCGGCGCAGACCAGCTCACCAATATGGCAAGGAACAGAATGCACGACGGCCAGATTCGATGCCGGACAACACGGGGCATTGCTCGATTCATGCGCGACACTCCTGGTGCCTAGAGACACAGGAGGGGACACGAAACATGCCGCCTCCCAGCCGCTACTACCTCATAAATAACAAACAATAATATGGGAGTCACGAGTTGGCCACTGTGCGCAGAAAACAATTTATGGTTAAGAGAAACGCAGCGCGGAAATCAACCAACTACCGGCGTGGCGTCCACGGAACTGTCTCGCTTGCGGTCAGGCGATTGCAAACGCCAATTCCCGGCAGCTCGGTGGAATCCGCGCAGGCTCAATCGGCGGCCTGCCTGCGCCGTGCACAGGCCAGCCGACAAACCAACCCAGGATGCCAAAGCAGAAGAGGGAAGCCAGGCGGCATGGAATCAGCCATGGACGTGGGCACATGCACCCCTTCAGGCGTTGCATAAAATTCCTCCCCTTTTGCTCCAGGACCGGCTTCCTGGCGGTCCGAAGAAAAAAGCCTTCAAAATGGCAACTGACTAAAGAACACTTACCGGGAATGTAGCACGTTTTGTATATTACCACTAACGTGACGCGCAGAAAAAGAGGTGAATATGCGCGCTGACGCCTAAGCAGCCTGTCGGACTTAGACCTGTGCGAGTCAAGATGTCTGTGTTCCGACAGGCTGCTAGCGGCATTACAGCCGGACCTGAGCGCCGGGGGCTACCTGGCAGGATCTTGGCCCCACTCGTACCGGCACGGGACTTCGGTTCCCTGCCGCCGCCTTCAAGCGTACTTCCTGGGGCGTGATCTCGATGCGCACGGCATTTCCCTGCCAGCAGGCCTGGAAAGCGAAGGAGCGCCACTTTCGCGGAAGCCGCGGCCGAAGCTCCAGCCCTTCCCGTCGCGTTTGCAGGCCGGCGAAACCCTTGACGGCGGCCAGCCAAACTCCGCCGCAGGCCGCGGCGTGAATGCCCATGCGGGTGTTGCCCATGTGGTCGTCGAGATCAAGATTCACGGCCCAGCGGAAGTTTTCGTAGGCCTTTTTCCCCAGTCCCAACTGTGCGCCGAGCATGGCGTGGATGCACGGGCTCAGGGAGCTGCCGTGCACGGTCAGCGGATCGTAGTACTCGAAGCAACGGCGCTTGGTCTTTTCGTCGAACCAATCCGGCAGGATCGCCAGCGCGAGGAGTGTGTCGGCCTGCTTGATGGCCTGCGTGTGATGGTAGTCCGCGCCGGGGCCGCCGTAGGCGCTCCCGTGCGATTTCCAGGTCTTGGAAAGCCGGAAGTAGCCCTCGAATTGCTCCACCAGGCCGCGCTTCTTGTCGCGGGGAATATGAAGTTTGCTGAACTGCTTCTGCCAGTGGCGCATCTCCGACGGGGTAAGATGCACGCGCCGTGTCACCCGTGTCCAGTCACGCGGATGATCCTGCCGGAATTCCTTCGACAGGTCCACGGCCAGACGGTGCGTCCACTGGGCCATGAGATTGGTGTAGGCGTTGTTGTCAATGCGCGAGTGATACTCGTCCGGCCCGGCGAGGCAGTTCAGGTCGTAGCGGTCCTCCTGGCGGTTATACTCCATGCGCGAGGCATAGAAGCGCGTACACTCGAGGATCATCTCCAGGCCGTGGCGTCTGAGAAACTCGAAGTCGCCGCTCGCCTTGTAATATTCCCAGGTCGCGAACGCCACGGCCGCGCTAATGTGGATGATGGGGCCGAAGATGTTCCAGGAGATCATCTCCTCGCGGCCGCTGCCCGCCGAGGTCATGGGATAGTAGGCGCCCCGGTAGCCTTTGGCGCGCGCGTTCTCACGCGCGGCGTCCAGACGGTGGTAGCGGTAGGTGAGGATACGACGAGCGGCATCGAGATTGGCATTGCAGAAGAACGGCATGATGTACATCTCGGTGTCCCAGAAAACGAACGCCCGGTACCATTCGCCGCTCAGGGTCTTGGCGCCGACGCTGATGTCCTCGTCGCGCGGGCCAGCGATAAAGAGATGGTAGAGATTGAAGCGAAAGGCCCGCTGCACCGCAGCGTCGCCCTTGATCTCCACGTCCGAGCGCGCCCAGACCTCGTCCATGGCCGCCTCGTGCTGGCGGAAGATCGCGGCATAGCCGGCGCGCGATGCCCGGTCGAGGCGATCGAGGATCTCCTGGCTGTGGCGCGCGAAGGAGACCGGCCGGCCCTCGATACGGCATTCCTGCGGGCGGGAGGTGCAAAGCACACTTGTCTTTTCCAGCGTATACGTGACGCCGCGCTGCACCCGCAGTTCCGCCGTGTTGTAGGCTTTCTTGCCCGCCTGACGAAAGCCCCAGCGCGCTGCGTGCGGCCGGCCTTTGATGAGCAGGCGGTGGGCCGCGGCCTGGTGAATCTCATACCGGGGCTTGCGCGTGGACGAAACAAGGATCATGCCGCCCGGCCGTTTCCGGGCCTGGTCGCAAAAGACGAGCTCCTGGCCGAAGGTCCAGGAGCGACCGTCGATGCCGCTTTCGAGCCGCACCGAGCCGGAATAGTTCTCGGGCGTGAACGAGTACGAGCAGCCCTGCAGGTGCGGGTCGGCCATGCTGACGAAGCGCTCGATCTCGAAGCGCGTGATGCGGCCGGCACGGTCCTGCCAGCGTACGGTCCGGCGCAGGCATCCCCGACGGATATCGAACGAACGCTCCCAGACGAGCAGCTTCCCTTGCCAGGGGAGGAAGGGCTCGCCTTCGATGACCAGCCGGATGAAAAGGAAATCTGGCAGGTTCACGATCGTGGTCTCGTCGCGGTCGGACTTCATCTTGTCTTCATCCAGGATGAAAAGCTTCTTGAAGAAGTTGTCCGCGCGGAACCAGTCCGGGCTTTTGATGTAAGAGAAGAGCCCGGCGGCAAAGAGTCCCTGCACCGAGTAGGGACCGATCTCCTCGAGACTGCCGCGCACGCCGAGATAGCCGTTGCCGAGCGTGAAACGCGAGGCGTTCACGTCCTCCAGCGCCGGATCGTACTCGGGCTCGTGAAAAGTCCAGGCGGGATCGAAAGGTGTTCTAAGGGTAGACATACAACTGAAATGTAACATATACGCTCTTTTGGAACAGTGTCAAACCCGGACACCTCCTGAACGCCGCTTGCCCGGCAACGCCTGCCGGGATAGATTGCGCTTTCACAATCTCCGAAGGATCATCCCTAGCAGGCTGTCGGA
>Ga0247841_10013843_pt1 | contig 10225 bp, 20 predicted proteins | sample LaCruzMarch2015__2_FD_192410 | JGI IMG/M metagenome (GOLD analysis project Ga0247841, IMG submission 192410) | Freshwater microbial communities from meromictic Lake La Cruz, Castile-La Mancha, Spain - LaCruzMarch2015_18m | ecosystem: Environmental > Aquatic > Freshwater > Lake | place: Spain...
TTTATATATATTATTAAAAGAAAAATAAAAAAAGAAAGAAATAAAAGAAAAGGGTAAAAGAAAAGAAAGAAAGACAACTAAGCCTAACAAGAGCCATGAACAATGTCAAGCGTGTCAATATAACAAACTATATCATGCGGTTAATATACGGGGAAAGATATTGAACGGTATTATTGAGTTGGCAAGTCTATACAGCAAATTATAATTATGGACAAAATAACGCTTACTAAAAAACAAATAGAGCTTACAGCGAAGAAAGCAGGAGTATTTGCAACTACCAAGGAGGGCGAAACCTACCTTCTACAACTTACCCATTGGATAGATTTTCTGAACGAGCGACTTGATGAGGCGAAGGCGAAAATGGCAGAGGACGCAATTAAGGCAGGTGAAGATAATATCCTTGGTGACACCCTTAGAATAGCGGTTAGGCCAACGGGCAAAAAGTACGAAGGGAGCAATCCCGCCTTCATTAAACAAGTAAGCTATCCACGAATAGATGAGGGGAAAGTAGATGAATATATGAAGGAAAATAAGAGTTTACCAGAGGGTATAGTTTCCGTATCACAAAAAATTACAGCTTCCATCTATGTCAAAAAAAACAAAAAGTAAGTTGCGCTTATCGTACTCCCTTCTACAATGTTGGCTTACTGGTGATTATGAACAATGTGCTCTCATGTACCAGCATAAGACTACGCCAAATGAAGCCCAACAGGGGGGCTTGGATATGCACGACACATGGCAAAGCGAAATAAAGAAGACTAAAAAGCTGGTAGTCAAAGATAGGGTTTTCCGTTTTACTGAGCCGAAACTAGAGCATACGATAGAACAGCCATTTTCCGAACTCTCAATAGTTAAGGGACGTATCGACTGTTTAGATGGTGGGGTGGTATGGGAGTTCAAGAGTGGGGTTACCTCGTCCCTTGAATACGCACAGAAAGACCAACTACCCTTTTACTTTATGCTTTTGAAGATGAGCGGAACTCCGCCCACACATGGAATAGTAATCCACTACAATCAAAAGAGTGATGAGGTAGATGTTTCGAAAGTCTACTATAGCGAAGAACTGGTCGAGTCCGCTATCAACCTTTGTCAGACCTATGAGCATGAAATATATCAGTTTTTTAATGAGAGGGGAATACTATGAAACTATTAGTAAAAAATACCGCTAAGAACAAAATGGTATTGGTGGGAGAGATTAAAGGGGATAAACTAATTAAGAGAGTGGAACAGAGCAAACATTTTATGCGTAATGAGAATGGATATGGGATACAAGCTGATGGATTGATGAACATGGTAAAGCGTAGAGTGAAGACGATACGGATTATCGAGGAAGACACACGGACTATATTTGAAGTACCTGTTTCCGTATGGGACAAGAATGGAACTATCGCTAATTATGGTCATGGCTCACAAGTATTCCTCTCGATAAAATACTACACTCTTATAAAGAAAGAAGAGAGCGAATCCGCTCCCAGTGAAGTGACAATGGAAGGACGTGTTGCTATGCTCAAGGCATGGAAGGACTTACAGGCTAATAAAAAGAAAGATACACAATTACGCTTGACTATTGACAAGTATTATGATACTATTAAATGATGATAGAAAAGCAACTTGACAAAACGATAGACGCATACGGATATGGGGAAACTGGCGTTGACGGTATATCTAGTCAGTTCCCGAACGCATCCGTAGTCGCTTATCGTTTGAACTTTGATAATTAGTACACTATTTGGAGGGTAGAACCCCAGGACAGACTAGGATTGCCGAAAGGCTGGCCTGAATTAACAGGAGATAGGGAAACACCGTACCTTTTAAGCCAAACCTAAAGTACAAGGGCTTGTGAGCGGAGGAGCTGCCTTATAAGCAGATGGTTACGCAAGGCGGAAAAGGATAAAACAGCTTAATATAAAGTCAGTAGAACTGATTACGGAAAGCAACTTGCTCTGTCCGAGGTTTTGCCCTTCAGATAGGGAGTATGGATTGGATTGATTGGAGGACCGAGGTAGATTGAAAGGGCTGGTTAGTCCCAGACCTGGCAAGACAAAAAGTGAGTTCAAATCTCAATTCCTCGGCACACCTCCAATCAGTTTAGTCCACCACCCCAAGAGAGGGGATATTATTAATTCATTTTTTCTTATGAGAACATTACATATCAGTGATGAGGATTACAAGAAGGTTCAGGAAGTGTTATCAAAAGCGACACCAGTAGAGGAGGAGAAGAAAACAGTCATCTATAAGACAGATGGTACCGTTCTTTATGAAAGCGATAAGAAAACAGTAAAGGAAGCTCTTGTAGAGGCGGTTAATGTGGGAGCCAACCTGGTGGAAGCCAACCTGGTGGAAGCCAACCTGAGGGAAGCCAACCTGAGGGAAGCCAACCTGAGGGAAGCCAACCTGAGGGGAGCCAACCTGTGGGGAGCCAACCTGTGGGGAGCCAACCTGAGGGGAGCCAACCTGATGGAAGCCAACCTGTGGGGAGCCAACCTGATGGAAGCCAACCTGTGGGGAGCCAACCTGTGGGGAGCCAACCTGGTGGAAGCAGACCTAGAAAATGCCAAATTCTATGGAAAAGGTAGAGCAAAACCCCTCAAGAAAGAACAAGTAAAATACTTTTTAGCGGCATTAGGTTTCATTGTTGAGGAATAATTCCCATCTCATTGTCCCTCTTATCGGGGGACAGTAGGATTTTAATTATTAGTTCAAATGACACCCATGAAAAAAGGAGAGATAACCAAGAAGTGGACGCTTAAAACATTGGATAAGTCGTTACGGATAAATGTGAAGGACTATGGTTCTGCCATAGCGGTTGCAGCTCTATATAAACGACTTTATGGGAAGTTTCCCGACATTGGACTATCAGGAGCACAAGCAGGGACGGCAGATGCACTTATAAAAGTTTTACCTGAACCAGTATGAAAACCCCACCCCCTAAACAGAGGAAGATAGACCCACACGATATATATGCAAAAGCCTACGAAGATGCAGCAAAGCGTTTTAGAATGAGAGAAGACGAGATAATAGGAGTGGTGATAAGAAAAATAGAAGATAAATTAAAATTTTATGACTATTATTGCGAAGACCCAGACTGTTGTTATAAAGATGTTGTTGATGGAGTTAGAGAATTACTCGAATCCCTATGACAACCCTACAATCGGTGATGAAGGAAAGAATAACAGAATTGTTAAATGAGCCATTGGTAAGGGCAAAATATGGGAAATGTCCTCATTGTTCATTCAAGACAAAAAGCTATATTGTTCACAAAAATAACAGTATCGCCCAGCATATAAAAACAAACCATCCAGAAGTTCCCGACAAAGTAGATAAGATACTTTCCCTATTTGCCTCCCTCCTCCACAGTGAAATGGAGGGGATAATAGGAAAAACTGAAAGTGAAGAGTATACATCACCAGCAAGAGCAACAATGCATGATTTTAAGGTCTTACATGGAATTGTTAATACGAGAAATCAATTAAGAGCAGAACAACGAGCCAAGCTCAATGAGAAGGTAGAGTTAATTAAAAGTTTTAATAAATAAGTATGGATACATCAACAGGGAGAATTGACACACTTGAAAATTTCAAACCAGGAGAGAGAAAAAATCTTGTCATGCTTAATTCGGAACAATATCAAAACTTATTTAGGATGACACGAAAAGAAAGACGGGAATACTACCGCAAAAATAAAAAGCAGTTTGAAGGTAAAACATGGTCAGAAGTTAAAAATTCAATAGGATAAATATGGAAGATACATTAAATAAATTTATTGAGGAATTAGAAAAAAATCCTCCAGAAGATAAAAATAATGGATATAAAAATCTTATGAATGATTTAATTGAGGTAGTTAAGGAAGCAAAAGATTTTGAATTTGATGACTTTAGGAATGAAAAATATGCAATGCCGAAGGTTGAATTAAGGAATAAGTTATTAAAACTTGCTCAAAATGTAGTTAATGGTAGATATGATAATTAAAAGTTTTAATAAATAATGGCAGGACAACTATTATATATGGCAAAGTCACAAGTTCAGTTTACGAAAGACAACGAATACTATACTCCTAAAGTTTTTGTAGACCGTTTTGGTAAGTTTGATTATGACCCAGCAACTACAAAGGAGAAAGCTATTGAGTTTGGTATCAAGGACTATGACACGATTGAAACAGATGGGCTGAAACAAGACTGGACAAAATATAAGTGTATATGGATAAACCCACCTTTTACAATAAAGCATGAGTTTATAGCAAAAGCGTGGGAAACATATAAGAAAGTTAAAAACGAAATATATATTCTATTCCCCATTGAGTTCTTGACAACGGCACGATTTAGCAATTCTGTGGGGGGGGGAAAGCTGTTTATTCCAAATGGTCGTATATGCTTTGAAAGTGGACTTGGAAAGAAGGGAAAATCCCCTGCATTTGGAAGTGTTGTTATGAAATTACAGGATACATGGGAAGTTGTATTTATTGAAAAAAATAGTGACCACTTATCAACCATTCATAAAGGGATATGAAACCAACAGAGAAGAAAGGGAAGAAGATAGAGGAATATGAGATTTGCCCAAATTGTGAAGGTAGACTCATCTTTACAGATGATATGCGTGAATGTCATTGTTCCAATAAAAAATGTGATTTTGGAAAGAAGGTATTAGTTATATACTACAACAAAATAATATGACCCCAACGCAGGAGATGAAACGAAAACTAGAAGATATAGTCAATATACATGGATATGAGGAACGAGAAGAATATGATAAAAGTATAGATCAACTCCTTGCACTAATTGAGGAGGCTTATAAGAAGGGATGGCAAGATGAGAAGGCTTCCCAGCAGGAGTGCAAACATAATAAGACTTTAGAAAAAGGATGGAGATGTGTTGATTGTGATTACGAGAAGTTGTTTAAACCATCTAAAAATCGCTCTAAATTAGACAGTACTAAGAAGAACTCTATAAAAGGTATAAAGTGATAGCTATTCCCTCACAGTAATAACGGATAGACTGCGAGGGGGTATATGTCACTCACCAATCGTCTCCTCATTCTACTTATCGCATTTGAGTCAATAGGAGTAATCACCTTTATCGAGATGGTAGTTTATAAAATTCCTTACTTGTCGTTATTTCTAATTATTTTTGCTTTATGCGTTATACAGTTGTATGCTTAACTAATGGAACAATTCAAATCTTTTCAGAAACCAATAAAGGTAAAGTTAACTCCTTACGAAAAGGTTCTCAAGTACGCAAAGAAATACCAACAAGACGCAAAGGCAAAACCCCTCAAATATCTGCGTACAAAGCCCGTAAAGGCCAAGATAAAGAAGAAGTCAGGCAAACTACTGTCAAAGATACGAAAAGAGGTAGAAACGCTTGCAAAACTAAAAGCAAAGAAGCGAGACAACTATATTTGTCAAAGATGTCAAAAAAAGGTAGAGGGCTCAAACGCACACGCAAGCCACATCATTCCAGTGTCTCACGGAAACGTACTAAGATTTAATCCACGAAACATGATATGCCTCTGTTATCACTGCCATATCAACTGGTGGCACAAGAACCCGATGGAGAGCGCAGAATGGTTTAAGTTAGTATTTCCTGAAGTATGGGAATATCTAAAAAAGGAGAAAGAAAAGATTGTGAAGTTTAAGTTAGAAGATTATCAGAAAATGAAAGATGCTTTATCCAAATGATGTGTGGCCTAATAAAGAAACTTATAAAGAACATTTGCTCTATCTGAAAAAGATGAATAAAGATTTATCTGCTTATCGTATTAAAAAGAAAATGGGAGCAATGAGTATGACGGAAAAGAGATTAATTGCTTGTAAAAAGTATATTAAAAAGAAATTAGAAGGTTAGTATACTCCATAAACACATTATCGTTCATAAATTATATAGCATCTATCAAGGCTATTTGCTAATTGAGGCTAACCATATAATACTGATACAGTATGTCATATATTGACCGCTTGTATTTGTTACTCAATGTTGTAGATTATAGTGATGACGCATACTGCATATAAATACTTACTTCATGTGTTCACGCCACGATGTCTGTGTCGCACGTTCCCTGTCGGTACTTGAAGTTGGCTATCCGTAGCTACAGCCTGTAAGAGAGAATAACTTATTCGGACTAGGCTTGAGTCCGTACCTACCTACCATTATACTGATATCCGTCATAGTTTATCACCTTATTTACCTCACCAGGCTTGAATGGTCGGTTATTCTGGGTTTCAGTACTTCCTTCAATATCGTAGCGTATGTATCCTATATGTCTGTCAGGACTTTGTTGTGCGAGAGCTAGTGCTTGGTGAAAAAGTAGTAGCATAAAAGACTCATCAAGTTGTGTACCTCTTATGCCTTCCTTCCATTCTTCTACTCGTTGATTACCGCTATGTAAGGGATTTGAGTATACTTCCGCAAATGATTTACTCCCTACTCCCCAAACGAAAGTCATGTTAGTAGGTAGTTCTTTCATTTAGTTTTCTTCCATAATCTATAAGGAATTACATGAGACCCTAATCCACACTTTCTAGCTTTTCTTTTCATTTTCCAATACTCTCGTAAAGGAGTAAGACTCATTTCATTGTTGCTTTTTGTAATACGTTACCCGTGACGTATATTCCAACAAACCCAAGAGCAATAGTTAAGTATTCTTTTTCTAGCTTAAATACCGCCCATCCGATACACAGAAGAATACCTAATAGAGCCATTATATATTTCCTACCACCTAGTTTATCAATCATATGAATAATTAATTTATAATCCTAGTCTAGCTAGTTTTGCAAATATATCAGCGAAAGCACTATCACGTTGACTAGCTACTGCTTTCATGTCTATTCTAGCCTGAACAGACTCGGCAAGATGATTTTCAAGCCCTTTACGAATATATGCTACATCTCGCTCAATAGATACAATAGCTACTTTAGTATCTTTAATTGCCATTGTGGTTGTGAATTGATTAAAAAGATAGAAGGAGGTAATACTAACAACAAGCACTATTATTCCCCAGAATGAAGGAACGGAGATAGAGATTTTAGTTTGTTCGTTAATGATGGCTTGCTCATCATTTATCTCTTGATTTTTTATGTGATGGTTGGTCATTCAAGCGCCATGATAATATTATATATTTTAAGTGATAGGTACTTCTTTGGAACGAGTTGGCTTTTAATCTTCCCTACCTGTGTTTGACACTTGGAAAGGTCGCTTTGATAGCCCTTCTTTGAGGTTTCGCAAGCTGTGAGGCTCTCTGTGAGATTTGAAACTTTTTTAGCCTGTTCTATTGCTGTAGCCAGTTGTTCAGTCAAAGTTGCTACTTGAGTATTCAGACTGCTAATCGTGGTGTTAAGGGAAGCTATCTCTGCGTTCTTTGCATTGATAGTATCGCCTAAGTGACTGATAGTTTCGTCTTTACCTGTAATCACTCCATTTAACCTGTCTCTCTCAGCCGTCACTTGTGTAAGCTTAGCTGGACAGTCATCTGTGGAAGGAACGGTATAAGCCTTTATTCTGAGCCATCCTATGACGTTTGAGTAGTCAGGATAGGTACTGAGGTGGCAGTTGCTGTTTAAGGGATTGTTCTGTTCAAACACCTCAAACGTATTGACGTTTCCTGTTCCCGTTGAGATAGCAGTATGTCCATATCCGCCACCCATATTTGAGTTCCACATAACAATATCTCCCTCTTTAGGTACTGCGGTTTCAGAGTTTGGAATCTTATCAAAGTAGGCTAGAGGAGCGTTAGCGTAGAGGTCTTTTGCGTGTCCCCAAACATGAGGAATTGAAAACGTATCCATCCAAACTGATACTAACCCCACACATTGACCTTTGTTCTCAGGAGTATTCCCTACTTTCTGCTGTCCATTGTATTGAGATAGAAACTGTTTGAATGTCATACTTCATTATTACTGATAACTGGAACGAAATCAAGACTACTGTGTTATGCGTGGAATCAATCTTTCAACTTGCGCTCCTGATGGGACTTGATATCCAACTGGGACATCTCCTCTCAACCATGCTCTGAATAAGTCTTCAATTCCTTTATCCATTCTCCCCTGTGATAAATCCTTTATAATCTTGCTTCCTGACTGTAGAGGGGCTTGAACAACTGGACCCCCGAAAGCTGGTAATCCTGTAGCACCAAATCCTCCGTATTTTGTTGCCTGTTTCATTATCTCAAGGGGAGCTCCACCGATTAATGTCGAGGCATTATCGGCTACTCTCATCACTATATCGTCTGGTCTATCTTCTCCTCTCATTAAGGCGAGTAAATCAGCTATTGGCTCTCCAACTATTCCAGCAGTTGCCAGTGTAGAAAGTAATCTCTTTGCTCCATGTACTTTTCCGAACTCAAACTCGGACATGAGGAACTTTGGTTGTTGTAATTGATAATGCCAGAACGTATATTGTGCTCGACCTAACCCATTCCTTGCCCATTCAGGAGTACTCCCTGGAACTTTAGGCATAATTGCCCTTATTCCTTGATTGGCCGCTCCCTTAGCAAGTTCAACATTCGGAAGTTCTTTCTTTCCATTCAGAAGCGAGTCCTTCCAGTTTATCCCCATGCTATCGAGTTTCTTTGAGGCGAAACTATCCATCGGATTTGTTTGTAGTCTTTTATACATATCATTTGCATATAGTCTAGTCGCATTGGCGACTGATTTGAAATTGAAATCCTCAGTGAGTGGGAATCCTGTCGTTCTAGCCCATGCTTCAGAGGATTTATCAAGCTCAGTATAGAATCCTTTTCCCGTAGTTCCCGATTGGCGTGCAAACTCCTTGCCTTTTTTTGTGAATGACTCTAACATACCAGCTATTGCATACTTATTGCCATACATATTGGTATTGGCTACATACCCCTGGTGAACATTCACAAGGGCTGAAAGTCCAGAGAGCTTTGTATGTACCTGACGTTTTATTAAATAAGTAAGAGCTTGTTCAACTGGCATATTCTTAACGTCTTTACCCGTAATCTGGTCTATATAGTTTCTTGCAACCGATTCATCCCCACCCATTTGTCCTATCTTTGCAGCTAAATCCTTCGCTATCTTGTAGTCGGGACCGAAATACTTTGCTATAGCCACACGTTCAGCAAACTGCCTGTTGTAATCAAGCAAGGATTTGGTCAAATCGGTCTCAAGATATTTTGGAGGAATCAAGTCCTTATACGCTTTCTCGAATCCAGCAGTTATGGTCCTTCTGGGGTTAATCTGTTCCGTCCATATCGTACGGGCCTCAAGTGGAGTAACTTGTTTGGTTTGAGTTGAGAGATGTTCTGCCAAGTCTTCAAAAAATGTATTGGGCTTCTTTGATAGGGCTAGTTTACCCGCTTCATTTAACGTATGATGAAAGTAAGTTTCAGGATTACCTACTGGTTGACCAGTTATTTCATCAAGAAGAACTCCTGCCTGGTTTGCGGTTTTCTGATAGTTCCGTGAGAACTGTCTGTATTGTTCTACCGCCTGATTGACGAGTGGGTCAGCGGAAGGAATATTCTTCCTTATTACCTGCACGGCTTCTAGGTTCTGTTGTGGAGTGAGTTTTGGAATATTTTTTTCAATCAATACTTCATTCATTCCTCTCATTTGGTGTTGTTCATTTATCAAATCCCTTCCAAGTGTAGCTAACTGTTTTCCTGGTGCTCCTTGCTTCGCCACTCTTTCATTCACATTGTCAAATAGGTATCTCCAAATTTGCTTAATGGGACCTGCTTCCTTTATGGGAGTATCTATGACTGTGGCGGGAATCACATCAGGTTTCGCTGTAGTTTCTCCAGGTTTTGGTACTACCGATTCGACTGGTTTTGGCATACGAGTTTGTCTTTGCCGTTCAAGAGCCTTCATAGCTAAATCTTGGTTAGATAGTGTCTGTTCTTGTGGAGTAGTCAGTTCCTTTTGGGTAGACAGTTCAGCGGAGTTCTGGGACTTTATATGTTCATCCAACCTATTTAGTTCAGTCTTGTTCTCGTTGAATATCCTAATCAACTCTTTCTTTGGCATAAGTGTCGGGTCCATCTTTTTAAATAGGTCATAGTTCCGTATGATAGGTTCAAGTTTATCTACATTTGTCAGTGCTTCAGTCCTCATTCCAGTAAGTTCACTCATAGTCATGCCTGTCTCTGGGACTGGTTTGGGAACACTAGTTCCTTTTTCATTCTGGATGGTTTTAAGCAAATCCATAACGAGCGCATTCGGTTTGGTTCCTTGTACTCCCTGTCTATAACTTTCAGCTCCATAATAACCTGGG
>Ga0247841_10013845_pt1 | contig 10223 bp, 9 predicted proteins | sample LaCruzMarch2015__2_FD_192410 | JGI IMG/M metagenome (GOLD analysis project Ga0247841, IMG submission 192410) | Freshwater microbial communities from meromictic Lake La Cruz, Castile-La Mancha, Spain - LaCruzMarch2015_18m | ecosystem: Environmental > Aquatic > Freshwater > Lake | place: Spain...
AAGAGAGAGGTCACGGTAGTAAGGGAAGAGACTCCCACTGCCATAAAGCAGACGACCATCGTCAGGGAAGAAGAGATAAAATAAATTTTCCGGGCAGGGTCGAATTGTAGGGATGCGATGACGGGATGCCGCGGCGCGATCGTCGAAAATAAGAATAAGTCCTATGCCATAAGCTCGCCTTTTATTAAAAAGGTGATAGGGCAGGTATTGCGCTGGCTCAAAAAGACGGAAGATATAGAGATAGAGGTTATATTCGTAGACGACCCCGCCATAAAAAAACTTAACAAGGTTTATAAGAGATCAGACAGAACGACCGACGTCTTAAGTTTCGGCCTGGATGCCGGGGTCTTCGGCATAAAAAAACTTATCGGCAGCGTATTCATATCTTTGGATACCGCCCGGGCAAATTCCAAAAGATTCGGGACGTCTTTTGAGGAAGAAGTAGTGCTTTACGTAATACACGGGATATTGCATCTGGTCGGATATGACGACGGGACCAAGGCGGAGATCGGCAGGATGAGGGCCGAGGAGAAACGGATATTGGAGCGCATATGCAAAGCTGGAAATTTGTCGAAAGTTTTAACGCGGCAGTAGAGGGTTTTATATATGTCCTCAAGACCGAGCGCAATATGCGCGCTCATTTCCTGGCAGCTTTTTTCTTTATATTGCTCGGGATATATCTTAATTTCAACGCGATAGAGATATCGATACTTTGCGGCACGATCTCCCTTGTCTTGGCGGTCGAGATGATAAACACAGCCATTGAACTTTTGGCCGATATGGTGGAAAAAGAATCGAATCCTATCGTGCGCATAATAAAGGATGTCGCGGCCGGCGGCGTTCTTATAACCGCGATAAGCGCCTCCATAATCGGATATGTGCTCTTCATAAGAAAGATACCTTTCGATATAAGAGAGCGTCTTTTGAGCGTCCAGGATTCTCCATGGCAGGTAACATTTATAGCGCTCGTGCTGGTCTTTGGATCGGTAATAATAGGGAAACTGATATTCAATAGAGGTACGCCGCTTCGCGGGGGGATGCCCTCAGGCCACGCCGCGATAGCTTTTTCAGTATGGACCATAATAGCTTTCCTTACCAATAATCTCATAGTGATAACGCTGTCGTTCCTTATGGCTTTTTTGATAGCCCGTCATAGGGTAAAGGACGCCGTACATACCGTAGTGGAAGTCATGGCCGGGTCTATTCTAGGCATACTTCTTACTATCCTCGTATTCCAGATATTCAGGTAAAAATGGCTATACAAAAGACCCAGGCGATAGTCCTACGCAGGCAGGATGTCCGCGAGACTAGCGTAGTGCTTACGCTGTTCACGCGCGATTTTGGAAAGATAAAAGGGATACTGCGCGGAGTCAGAGGGGCGCGAACCGAAGGCTCAGGCGGAGCGGCGCTTGAGATACTTTCGCACGATCAGATAGTATTTTACGAGAGGAAGAAGGGGGATATCTCAACGGTATCCCAATGCGATCTCCTGAATTTTTTTAATCATATAAGATCCTCGCTCGAAAGACTGGCGTACGCCTCCTACATAGCCGAACTCCTTGATTCCGTTACGAACCTTTATGACAAGAATGAGGAAGTATTTGACCTTGTGCTGAATAGCCTCATGCTGATGTCCGGAGACTCAAGCCCGAAAAGGGTCGCCAGGATATTTGAGATAAAACTGCTGCACCTTCTGGGGATAATGCCGACCATGGAGGTATGCGCCGGCTGTGGGGGCAAGACGGATACGGACGCGAAATTCAGCGTACGCTCAGGCGGTCTTTTGTGTAAGGATTGTCTGGGAGATGACTATCAGGCCCGGTCGATACTTGCAGGCACGGCGAGGTTTATAGAGCATATCACGAAATTCCCATTTGAGAAACTGGAGCGCGTAAAGGTGGCGGAGGCGGTGGGAAAAGAGCTGGAGAGCATACTTCGCGAATTTCTCGATTATCACATAGAAAGGCGTTTGCGGACCCTCGAATTTATAAAGGAGATAGAAAAATGATAAGAAGAGCGCTATTAGCGATACTATGTATTTTTGTTGTGTCGTCTTTTGGATCGGCCGAGGCGAGGTTCGACGGCTATGGTATCGGCGCGGCTATAACACCATCGGTTAGCTATCTTACGCCGGCTGATCAATCTACTATTGACCTTACCGGAAAAGAGTCGATGGTATTCACCTGGAGGCCGGTTCCCATTCCAGCCGGAGGGGTTCAGAATTTTCGTTTCAGGGTTTATAAGGGTTACAGCTACGGCGCGATCTTCGCCAAGGATCTCGAGCCGAGGACCTGGTCGGTCGAAGTGCCGTCGAATATATTCGAGGACGGGCAGACCTATACCTGGCGCGTCCAGCAGCGCGATGCGCAAACGATGAACTGGAGCCGATACGACACTTGGAGCTTCAAAGTCATAAAGCGCTAATCGCTCCGCTCGTAATTTTCTTCCAGCATTTCACAGGCGTTTCCTTCCGGGACCGGCCTTGAGCTTCGTCGCAAATTTGGATCGGGCGTCCAAATTTGCTGTGGTAAAATTTTGATGGCCGCTGAACCTGCGTACAAAACCCGCTAAGGGCGGGGCTGGGAGGCCCCGCCATAAAGAATCCAGCTCCTTTATAGTGCAGTTTCAGCGTCCGTTCTGTACCGCCATAATGTATCAAAATTTTACAACATTCGCTCAAGGCCTTATCCCGAAAGTAAACGCCCTGCCGTATCAGCATAAGAAAATCATTAGCTACGCTCCTTCTGTTATTCAATGCACCGCAAAGAGATATTGAAATCTTATGACATTTGAGCAGGCTTTGTTTAAAGGTAAGTGCCTATGAGTCACTGGCTATAAAGGCTACCCGGACATTTGGGTTGAGCCAAAGAGGAGAGTAGTCGGTGATTTTCTCATGCCAAAGACAGTATGCAATAGACACCCTGACGCGTGGGCTGAACCGTATAAATTTTGCGCAGTATTTCACCAAAAATAAACTCTTTGAAGCTTAGTTCATCACTGAAAATAAACAAGCTTTATAGATACATTAATACGCATAATCCTTGATGAGCAAAATTAGGTGAAGCCCACCGTCAGGGTGTCCAAGATTGCTGGCGAAGCGATGGAAGAAAATTACGGGCGAAGCGGAGGCGAAACCCACTGGCTGGATAGCCTTGACTGCCGCGATTCTTTTGTCTTGATTTTGTAAAGCCGCTGTGTTAAGATTGCAAAATCCTTAAGGAAATCATATATAATGCAGAAACAACCTGATGTTATGGAGAAGATAAGCTCGCTTTGCAAGAGGCGGGGTTTTATATTCCAGTCCAGCGAGATATACGGCGGCTTGTCGAGCGTTTGGGACTATGGTCCGCTCGGAGCCGAGCTTAAGCGCAATCTCAAGGACGCATGGTGGGATACATACGTCCACGGACGGGATGATATAGACGGGCTGGATGCCGCCATCCTGATGAACCCGCAGGTATGGATGGCCTCAGGTCACGTATCGAGTTTCGAAGACGCCCTCGTAGATTGTAAATCCTGCAAAAAGAGATTCAAGGTCGAGCATATTACCGAAAAAAAGTGTCCCGAATGCGGCGGCGAGATCACGGAGTCCCGGCAGTTCAATCTTATGCTCAGGACCCACCTCGGACCCATAGAGGACCAGGGCAGCCTTTCGTACCTGAGGCCCGAGACGGCCCAGGGGATATTCGTGAACTTCCAGAACGTTCTCACCTCGATGCGCCGCAAGATCCCATTTGGCATTGCCCAGACAGGAAAGTCTTTCCGAAACGAAGTCACTACGGGGAACCTCACATTCCGCTCGCGCGAATTTGAGCAGATGGAGATCGAGTTCTTCGTTAAGCCCGGAACGGATGAGGAATGGTACGAGAAGTGGGTGGAGGAAAGATTCGGCTGGTATTCGAAGATGGGCATAAAGAAAGAGAATCTCCGGAAGAGGGCGCACGCGAAGGATGAGCTCGCGCATTACGCCAAAGCCTGCACCGATATTGAATATAATTTTCCTTTCGGCTGGTCGGAGCTAGAAGGGATAGCGAACCGCACAGACTTCGATCTTAAACAGCACGCGAACTCAAGCGGGAAAGATCTGCAGTATTTTGACGATCAGACCCAGGAAAAATATCTCCCGTATGTAATAGAGCCATCGGGCGGAGTGGATAGGTCGATACTGGCGTTTTTGACGGACGCTTATAAGGAAGAAGAGGTTAAAGGCGAGAAGCGCGTTTCGCTGGCTCTCTCAAAAAGACTGGCGCCGATAAAGGCTGCGGTGCTTCCCTTATTAAGGAACAGGCCCGAGATAGTGACTCTCGCCAGAAACATAACCAACGATCTTAAGAGTGAATTCAAGGCGATGTATGACGATACCGCTTCCATAGGGAGGCTGTATAGGAGGCAGGATGAGGTCGGAACGCCATATTGCATTACGGTAGACGTCGACAGTCTTACCGATCATAAAGTCACCGTCCGCGACAGGGATACGATGCTGCAGGACAGGATAGCTGTGGATAAGGTTAAAGAGTATCTGGTGGATAAATTAAAAATAGAGAGGAGCGGTTGGTAAAGATGGCTAGCAAGGCGAAGAAGTACGTTTACTCGTTCGGCGGAGGTAAGGCAGACGGCAATGAATCGATGAAGAATCTTCTTGGGGGCAAAGGGGCGAACCTCGCGGAGATGGCGGGGCATCCTAAATTAAAGCTGCCGGTTCCTCCGGGATTTACGATAACCACGGAATTGTGCACTTATTATTACGATAACAAAAAGACTTATCCTAAGGTGCTGAAGGCCGAAGTTGACAAGGCGATGGAGAAGATTGAGAAGATCATGGGAAAGAAATTCGGAGATCCCGTGAATCCGCTTCTCGTCTCGGTCAGAAGCGGCGCGCGCAAATCTATGCCGGGCATGATGGAGACGGTATTGAACGTCGGGCTTACCGAAGGAACTATCCCGGGGCTGATAAAGCTTACCGGTAACGAACGCTTTGTCTATGACGCTTACCGCAGGCTTATCATGATGTATTCGGATGTAGTCATGGAAAAGGCGGCGGGGATCGAGCCTAAGGACGGCAAAGGCATACGAAAGACGCTCGATGAAAAATTGAACAATATTAAAAAATCCAGAGGTTACAAATCCGATACGGATCTTACGGCCGCTGAGTTAAAGGCTCTCGTAGCCGATTTTAAAAAGACGATCAAGGAGAATCTCGGGAAATCCTTTCCCGATAACGCCGAAGAACAAATGTGGGGCGGCGTAAGCGCGGTATTCGCCAGCTGGAATGGCAAGCGCGCTATCGAGTATCGTCGTATAGAGAAGATACCGGACGAGTGGGGAACCGCGGTTAACGTCCAGGCGATGGTATTCGGCAATATGGGCGACGACTCCGCTACCGGAGTGGCATTCAGCAGGAACCCGGGAAACGGCGAGAATTATTTTTACGGCGAATATCTATTGAACGCGCAAGGGGAAGATGTGGTCGCCGGAATAAGGACCCCTGGCCCGATCAATGATAAATCGAAAAACGATCATTCCAAAGCGTTGCCGACCCTGTCCAATCTTATGCCAAAGCTCTACAAGGAGCTTGACTCTATAAAGGATAGGCTCGAAAAGCACTACCACGACATGCAGGACATAGAGTTCACGATAGAAAAAGGAAAGCTCTATATGCTCCAGTGCCGTTCCGGAAAACGCAATGGAACGGCCGCTGTACGCATGGCGATCGATATGTTCAGGGAAAAATTGATAGACGCGAAGACGGCGATAATGCGCGTAGGGCCGAACCAATTGGTTGAGCTCCTATTGCCCATGATCGATCCGAAAGTTGAGGCGAGCACGCAGCCGTTGGCCAAAGGACTTCCGGCCGGCCCGGGCGGCGCTATCGGGCGCGCGGTATTCACTTCTAAGGACGCCGTAGAGTGGGCCGCTAGAGGCGAAAAGGTCATACTGGTCAGGGAAGAGACATCCCCGGAAGACGTTGACGGAATGCATAAGGCGCAGGCAATCCTTACGCTTAAAGGCGGCATGACATCGCACGCCGCTCTCGTCGCGCGCGGTTGGGGCAGATGCTGCATAGTGGGCTGCTCGGATCTGGAGATCGCGGACGATAATAAGTCCTTCGAAACTAAGAAGGGCGTAATTGTAAAAGAAGGTGACTGGATATCGTTGAACGGCACGAGCGGGCTTGTATATGGTGGCAAACTTCCGACCGTTGCGGCTCTTGAGAATAACCAGTCCTATATCGAATTCATGAAGTTGGTGGATAAATTCCGCACCATGAATGTCAGGACGAACGCGGATACGCCTAAAGACGCCGCGCAGGCGATAAAGTTCGGAGCCGAGGGAATAGGGCTCTTCCGCACCGAGCATATGTTCTACGGAGAGGGAAGTGATAAGCCGTTATTCCTTCTGCGAAAGATGATAATGTCGAAGACAGTGGATGAGCGCATAAAGGCGCTGGATGAGCTGTTCGTATTCGTCAAGAGCGACGTGAAAGCGACTCTTGAGGCGATGAAGGGATATCCGGTCACGATAAGGCTCTTAGATCCGCCGCTGCATGAATTCGTTCCGCATAGCGAGGAGAAGCTCGAAGCTTTGGCTAAAGATCTTGGCGTCGATATGAGCGAACTCCATAAACGCGCCGAGTTGCTGCGCGAGAATAACCCGATGTTGGGTCATCGCGGCGTGCGGCTCGGGATCACTTACCCTGAGATCACTGAGATGCAGGTGCGAGCTATTCTCGAAGCTACGGCAGATCTTATTAAGGAAGGCAAGAAAGCATTGCCTGAGATAATGATCCCTGTAACATGCGCAAAGAGCGAGCTTGATAATCAGAAAGCGATAGTCGATAAGGTCTACGCGAAGGTATTGGCGAAATCCGGCCTTAAGAAGATTCCGTATATGTACGGCACCATGATAGAGATACCCAGGGCGGCGTTACAGGCCGGAAAGATGGCCGAGACCGCGGAGTTCTTTTCGTTCGGTACGAATGATCTCACGCAGATGAGTTTCGGTTTCAGCCGCGATGATATCGGAGGTTTCCTGCCGGACTATCTCGATAAGAGGATCCTTGCGGCCGATCCGTTCCAGACTATAGATCAGGACGGAGTGGGTGAACTTATGAAGATAGGCATAGAGCGCGGGCGTAAGACGCGTAAGGACCTGAAAGTAGGTATATGCGGAGAGCACGGAGGAGATCCGGATAGCGTGAAGTTCTGCTATAAGATCGGGATGAACTACGTGAGTTGTTCACCGTTCCGCGTGCCGATAGCTCGGCTTGCAGCCGCTCAGGCGGTTATTGAGAGTGGAAAATAATACGCTTTAGCTATTAGCTAAATGCCAGTTAGAGGGTGACATGGACTCAATAAGGCTATATCTTAAAGACATAAAGAAACTCCCGCTTCTTACGGCCGAAGAGGAGTTGAAGATTGCGTTGAAAGTAAAGCGCGGGGACAAGGCCGCGCGCGCGAAGATGATACAGTCGAATCTGCGATTCGTCATCAGTATCGCGAAACGCTATTCCAATCTCGGCGTTTCGATGATGGACCTCATAGAGGAAGGAAATATGGGGCTGATGAAGGCTGTGGAGAAGTTTAATCCTAAGAGAGGCTATAGATTCTCCACATATGCGGCCTGGTGGATAAGGCAGTATATTTCCCGCGCGATCGCCAATCAGGGCAAGACCGTAAGGATGCCGGTTTATATAATCGAGCTTCTGATGCGATTCAAAAAGACCACGGAACATCTTACCAATTCCCTGAAAAGAAAACCAAGATCTTCCGAGATAGCCAAGCGGATGAGGATCCCGATAAAACGCGTTAAGCAGCTTAATAAGATGGTATCCGGAATATCGAGCCTGAACGCTCCGGTAGGGGATGAGGGGTCGACCGAGTTTCTCGATCTTATAGAGGATGTAAATATGACATCGGCGGTCGATGAGCTATCCAACTTCCTTACTCAGGAGAGGATAAAGGGACTTCTCGAAAAGATGTCGAAGCGGGAGAAGAAGATACTGACGCTCCGTTTCGGCCTTAAAGACGGCGTGCCGCATACCCTTCGCGATACCGCGAAGAATTTCGGGATAACGAGAGAGCGGGTCAGGCAGATCGAGTCCGCCGCGATGAAGAAGATGAAAGAGTTTATAGAGATCCAGGAAAAAGAAGCGCTGTCTAAAAGGGGGTAGGTTTATCATGGAAGGCCTCAAGTCGCTTATCAGGGACGTTCCCGGTTTCCCGAAAGAAGGGATAATATTCAAGGACATAACGCCGCTCTTACGGGACAAAGATAAATTTAGAGAAGCGGTCGATCTGATATCGGATAAATTTAAATCAAATAAAATAGATTTTATCCTGAGCGTCGAATCGCGCGGTTTCATATTCGGAGCGGCCGTAGCTTATAAACTCGGTATAGGGCTGGTGCCAATCAGAAAAAAAGGAAAGCTTCCGTACCAGACGCATTCGGTCACTTACGATCTGGAGTACGGAAAAGATACTCTCGAGATACATAGTGACGCTTTTAAAAAAGGGAGTAAGGTCCTTATAATAGATGATCTTCTGGCTACTGGCGGAACGAGCAAGGCCGTTGCGGATCTTGTGGGAAATATGGGCGGAGAGGTCGTGGGGTTCGCATTTCTTATAGAGCTTGTCGCTTTGAAGGGCCGCGATAAACTCCGCGGCTATCCGATCGTGTCACTCGTAAAAGACGAGTACTGCTAAAAGATTTTACGCCGCCCCCGTAGCTCATCCTCCTTCGCATTCGATGCTTTATAAGCTGAATGCTTCGGAGAGATATCGCAAACAGGGCACAGGATGAAAAATTGCAGTGCCCCCGTAGCTCATCCTCCTTCGCATTCGATGCTTTATAAGCTGAATGCTTCGGAGAGATATCGCAAACAGGGCACAGGATGAAAAATTGCAGTGCCCCCGTAGCTCATCCTCCTTCGCATTCGATGCTTTATAAGCTGAATGCTTCGGAGAGATATCGCAAACAGGGCACAGGATGAAAAATTGCAGTGCCCCCGTAGCTCAGCTGGATAGAGCACAGGTTTCCTAAACCTGGTGTCGCCTGTTCGACTCAGGCCGGGGGCGCCACTAGAACGTTCGAGATTTTGAAGTTACGTAAATTATTCGAAGACAATCTCATGATCGATCTACACACACACACTTTATTTTCCGATGGTGAACTTTTACCGAGCGAACTTGTAAGGCGCGCGGAAGTCAAAGGCTATACCGCGATAGCTCTCACGGATCATGTCGACTCATCCAATATCGACTTTGTTTTACCGAGGCTCGTTAAAGTTTGTAAAGTCTTGAACAAGAGATGGTCGATCCGCGCCATCCCGGGGGTAGAGATAACGCATGCTCCTGTTGAAGATATCGCGCCGCTTGTAAAGCTCGCGCGCAAACTTCGCGCCGGCGTAGTGGTGGTGCACGGCGAAACGATATCCGAGCCGGTGATACCGGGAACGAACTTTTATGCGATATCGGCAGGGTGCGATATCTTAGCTCACCCTGGATTAATAAAAGAAGACGATGTCAGGCTCGCTGCCTCGAAAGGGGTGTCGCTGGAGATTACGGCGAGGCCGAGCCATTCAAGGCCGAATAAACGCGTTGCCGCGCTCGCTATGAAGTTCGGGGCAAAACTCGTGCTTAATACCGACGGGCATAGCGGAGATGACCTCATATCGGACGCTCAGGCCGGGGCGTTATTGAGGAAGCTCGGTCTCTCCGGAAGTCAGGTTGCGGGAGTGTTCAAAAACTCCCTAAATCTGGTCCGAAAAGCCGGTTTTTAACATTAAACTATAATGATAGTTAACATGCTTGACAAATTCCTAACATATGATATACTTTTTTCAAGCACGAAAAGGCGGTTTCGCCTATAGCACCATAGATGGTTTAAGTCTTGGCGCAAGAGGAGGTGGTACTTAAAATAGCCGTAGGCCATCAAAACATGGTGATATAGTTAAGTCATGATAGATATATACAAGCACGGGCGTTCAACATTGTTTTATTCAAACGGGATAGGCCCAAACTTTAAAATAAAATTGAATTTAAAGCATCAAAACCTAATAGGAGGCATCATGAAGTTTTTGAAGATTGCTTGCGTATTAGCGGTAGCGCTCTGCCTAGCCGGCAGCGTGTACGCCGAAACGCAGAGCGTAAAGGTTTCTGGAGACCTCACAATGAGAGGTATCTACAGGAATCAGTATGATTATCTCAGCAAGGGCGGTAATGCTG
>Ga0247841_10013847_pt1 | contig 10220 bp, 14 predicted proteins | sample LaCruzMarch2015__2_FD_192410 | JGI IMG/M metagenome (GOLD analysis project Ga0247841, IMG submission 192410) | Freshwater microbial communities from meromictic Lake La Cruz, Castile-La Mancha, Spain - LaCruzMarch2015_18m | ecosystem: Environmental > Aquatic > Freshwater > Lake | place: Spain...
CGCAGCGAAATTGAGGAAACCGGTGACTACACCCTGGACGGCCTGTTCATCCGCCTGGGGTTTGCAATCGACCAGGTTGGGGCAAAGCGTGTGGTTCTCGACACCATAGAGTCCCTCTTTCCAGGATTGTCCAATGAAGGCATTTTGCGGGCGGAGCTGCGCCGACTATTCAGCTGGCTAATGGAGAAGGGTGTGACCGCACTGATTACCGCTGAACAAGGCCGGGACACGCTCACCCGACACGGGCTGGAGGAATACGTAGCTGATTGTGTCATCGCGCTGGACCACCGGGTGATCGATCAGATCTCCACGAGGCGTTTGAGGGTGATCAAATACCGCGGCTCGGCGCACGGCGCGGACGAATATCCTTTCTTGATTCATCCCAACGGCATCTTTCTAATCCCGATCACCGCCCTCAATTTGAAGCATACGGCCCCGACGGACAGAATCTCGACGGGAATAGCGCGCTTGGACACCATGTTGGGTGGGAAAGGATACTATCGCGGCAGCTCCGTCCTGGTCTCGGGCAGGGCAGGCTCGGGGAAAACCAGTATTGCCGCTAGCTTTGTGGATGCAGGGTGCACAAAAAAGCATCGGGCACTCTTCCTTTCTTTTGAGGAATCTCCAAGCCAAATAGTCAGAAATATGCGCTCGATTGGGATTGACTTGGAGCGTTGGGAACAAAAAGGCCTATTGCGATTTCACGCAATCCGTCCCACACGTTACGGCCTTGAGTCGCATCTGGCGGAGATCCACAAAGTAATCGAGGACTTCAAACCGGATATGGTGGTGATAGATCCCATCTCGAATCTGGTCGCGGTAGGAAAGCTCTCTGAAGTAAGACTAATGCTGACGCGGCTCATAGATTTTCTGAAGACTTGTGAGATAACCACCTTATGCACAGACCTGACATCAGGTGGGACATCCGTAGAGCAGACGGAAATAGAGATTTCATCGCTCATGGATACGTGGATGCTGGTTCAGACCTTGGAATCGGATGGTGAGCGCAATCTCACACTGTATATCGCCAAGTCCCGAGGCATGGATCATTCGCGCCAGATTATGGAGTTCCTCCTAACCCACAAGGGCGTGGAGCTGGTCGGTGTTTAGGTCGGCCCTTCAGGCGTGTTGACCGGTTCGGCCAGGTTGGCCAGAGAGGCACTGGATAACGCACCGGTGTTGGCTCGAAAGCAGGAAATAGAGCGAATACAACGGGAACTGCAGCGAAAGCGCACCTTGCTGGAGCCTCAGCTCGTTACCTTGAAAGCGCAATTTGAGGCGGAGGAAGAAGAGCTTCAGCAGGCCATTCACAAGGCCGTCAGCAGCACAAAGACCCTCGATCAAGATCGCCGGCAGATGGCTCGGCTGCGTGGAGCCGATGAGACTTGATTTTTCATGGGTCAGGGCCGGAATATAGGAAGAGAGGCGTCAATGGCTGGGCGTGAACACGGGCCGGCAGACGAACATGCCGACGAAACCCCGGACGAAGGCATCTGGAAACTGCGCTTGTACGTCGCGGCCCAGACCGTAAGGTCCATCAGGGCCTTTGAGAACCTGAAGAAGATCTGCGAAGAGCATTTTCCAGGGAAATACACCATCGAAGTGGTTGACTTGTTGGTCAACCCGCAGCTCGCCAAGGGAGACCAAATTTTTGCGCTTCCCACTCTTGTAAGGACATTTCCCCCGCCCATAAGAAAAATTATAGGGGACCTTTCTAATACCGAGCGAGTGCTGGCGGGATTGGATCTGCGTCCCATCCGACTGCAAGAGGCCGAAAGGACTTTGGACGCCATCAAGAGGGGCGAAGTAGACGCGCTCGTTATCTCCGGGCCGGACGGTGATCAAGTATATACCCTGACAGGAGCTGATCGAACTTATCGCTTTGTTTTGGAGACGATGAACGAGGGAGCAGCTATAATAGGCTCAGACGGCATGGTTCTTTTCTGCAACGCCAGATTATCAGGCATACTGAAGACACCGCTTGAAAGAATCCTTGGGGCCTCTATGGCTCGCTTCGTTACACAGGATGATATCCAATCGTTTGAGGCTCTGTTAAATCAAAGTCTAGTGGAGCGTCAACAGACGGAACTTACACTGAAGGCTGGGGCTGGGGATTTTGTGCCGGCCCGTTTGTCCACAAGCCCCCTTTTCCTTGAGGACTTTACTACCATTTGTATGATAGTAACCGACATCACGGAACAAAAGCGGGCGAAGCAAGCCTTGAGTCTCAGTGAGGAACGATTTCGAGCACTCGTTGAAGGTGCACAAGACCTGATTTTCATGAAGGATCGTCATCTCACATACACGCACGTGAATCCTGCGATGGCAAGAATGTTCGGACTGGACGCCTCTGAAATCATCGGCCGCAAGGATGAGGATCTGTACGGTGAGGCAATCGGGAAACATATCAAACAAGTGGATCTGCGCGTGCTCCAAGGAGAATCCATCGAAGAAGAATATACCGCCTCCATAAAGGGCGTCCAGTTCACCTTGAATACTGTCCTCACGTCGCTTCGCGACGCGGAGGGCACGATCGTCGGCGTCTATGGCATTTCTCGTGATGTCACGGAGCGCAAGAGGACCGTGCCTGGCCAAAGACCTATCGCCGAGGCGTACCCCTCGCAGGCCATGAGGGCTACTCTGTACGAGGCTCGTCTCGCTGGCGCCACCGACAGCATCGTTCTACTCCAGGGGGAGAGTGGTTGTGGAAAGGATTACTTGGCACGTTGGATTCACGACCATTCCAGGCGTGCTCCGGGACCCTATTTTGCGTTGAATTGCGCTGCCATATCAAAGGAGTTGGCGGAGTCGGAGCTTTTTGGGCACGAGCGGGGCTCATTCACGGGAGCGCACGGCCGGGTAGTGTCCTAATTTGGGGAGCGCTAAAGCTGATAGACTCAAATCTTGTCCACATGCTATCATCGGAACCTCAATGACGATCTTGATTGGAGGTTATGGCATGATAGACAAGGATCGGGTATTTTACGCAAACGCGTTCCAGGTCGCTGTCACAGAAAATGAAGCCGTGTTGGTCTTTAAATTGAGAGATCTCACAGCGGCTTTTGATCCAGAAGCAGAGCCGAAAACGATCTTGAAGGAAGCAATGGAGGTTGCCAGGATTCACATGCCCAAGGCTTTGATGGATTCAATCATTGCGGATTTTGCTCAACGGCACAAGGAGGCGCTTCAGCAAAAAGAGGAGGCTAAAGGTGTCACGTCCTAACCTGTATGCGGTCCCCGACAGAGAAGCCCCCGACGTCAAAGATATGGTTCTGCGTGACCCAAGTCCCCAAACAAATGAATGGATTACACCGGCCAGCGGGAGACTTGAAATGGATCAATTTGAGGTTTTTATGGGATTCGTGAAAGAAACACGAGACCAACAGCAAAAATATCTCGAAACTATCAAATCTGAAAACACAGCACTTATAGAACGTTACCGGACGGAAAGCCTTTCCCTCGCCGAAAAAAGTGAGCAGCGACTCGAAAGAAGCACCGACCGAATTGAGAAAAGCCTGACGACGTTTCGAGGTGAAGTCGTCGGAGATCTGGGCAGCGTTCGGAGATGGTATATCACCACCATTGTAACCATTTTGCTTACTGGTTTAGTCGGGTGTGGTGCTATCGTTTTGTCGATTTGGTTAACAGCCAAATAGCCGCTGATACTCTGACTTGTGAAGTTTTCATTGTTTCAATTGGCCTTTTTTGTCTCGATATTCAGCCACAATTGCAGCGCGTACGGCAGCCTGGGGGGAATCAACAGGCCCTTGATGAAGGACAGCGAAAAACTTCCGCTTGCCGGTCATTTCGTCTGTCACATAGGACCAAGCGTAGCAGCGCGAGGCTGTAGGGTGACCTGAGAGGTCAAAGACCTGGACAACACCTTCCCAGGCGGTCCTTTCTTGGAAGGTCTCTTTAACCGGGACGGATTCAAGCCAGACGGCTTTACAGTCGTGCAGATCGTGGACAGCCTGGGTCAGCGTTTGAATCGGAACCTCGGATTCAGATTTAGTTTTTTTCATTCTCTTTCTGGAGAGGGGCTAACACATTAAGTAGCGCTCGGATTTTCTCCCAATCTTCCGGTGTCATGGAAGGTGGAGCTTTGAAGTACGTGATCTGTCCTTGTGAAAGGCCCACTTCAAACCTTTGCTCCCCCATCTTCGGGTTCTCCCCGGTCAGCGATGGGGGGGGCGATGGTGTTCGGTCAGGTTGGCTGATATCGCGCGCTGGAGGCATGACTTGATCCTCTTTAGTGGAGAGTTTATCTTCCTCATACGCCGATAGACTATCAGTTTCTTCAAGTTTTGCAAAGGCAATTGTGGCGCGGAACTGACGAATAAAATCATCAACGGCCCCGCTGGTGAATCCATCTTCTATCCGGAGTCTATGTTTAAGATTTTCATCGGAAGGAAGTTGTCCGTCGTAATCACGCCACAATTTTTGATGAATGGTCGGATTAAGTGCCGCCTCGCGAATCAAGGCCGCGCGTTCATTTGAGTTCGGGCGATCATCCACTAGAATGCGCCATGCAAAATCTGTGATTTTTGCTTCACGAGAATCACCGGACCCCTTATCTTCCACGAGTCCGTACTTCTTCAAAGCTGCCAAAAGCAGAATCCCCGCGCTGCTCTTAGGTCCGTATCCCCAATGGCCAAAAATGGTAACTAAGGAAGCATAATGCCGTTTCTCTTTTTCCATAATAGTACGGGTGCGTTCAAGTGCAGTGCCTAAACTAATGGCCGGGTAACTCGGACTGCGACCCTCTTTCTTCCCTCGTTCTTTAGAGCCTTGTTCGTTCATGGAGTTCTCCTTTCTGGGAGAAGCATAATATATCCGAAAACAAGAATCAATAAAAAAAGAATGAGGGGGTCATTTTTATCTTGACAGTGAGGCGATAGGCTATTAAGGTTTATCTCATGGAACCGAAGATAAAAGATCAATCAGCAATAAAAAAACCCCGACGGCAATCGGGGTTCCAATGTGGGGCGCGGTCTGGGGGACCAAGTTGGGATTTACACCCGGCTCTGAGGGGTTCGATGCCCCTGCGCTCCACCAGTCCTTAGTATAGGACAGAAGAGGGGCTGACGCAATGAATAAATTGAGCCTGGATAAGCAAACGACGGTTGTGAGCGCGTTGGTGGAAGGGGTCTCCATTCGTTCCATTGAAAGGATGACGGGAGTCCACCGCGATACGATCATGCGGCTGATGGTACGCGTCGGCCAGGGCTGTGAGAAGATCATGGACCAGCACATGCGGAATCTTCCTTGCAAGCATCTCCAGCTTGACGAGATATGGTGTTACGTCGGTAAGAAACAGCGCCACGTGAAGGAATCCGACGACGTTAGTCAGGTGGGGGATTTCTACACCTGGGTTGCAATCGACTCTGACACAAAGCTGATTCCTTCATATAAGGTCGGTAAGCGTGACGCTGAGACGGGGAACGCCTTTGTTGATGATCTTGCCGGTCGCTTGGCGAATCGAGTTCAGATAAGTTCAGACGGTCTGAAAATCTATGTGGATGCCGTGGAAGAGTCTTTTGGAAGTGAAGTGGACTATGCTCAGATCGTAAAATTCTACGAAGCGGAGCCGATTGGCCCTGGTAGATATTCGCCCCCCAAAGTTGTGAAGGTCGAAAAGGCGTATATCGCTGGGAATCCTGATCTAGGTATTACCTCTACATCCTTTGTGGAAAGGCAGAATTTGACCATGCGAATGCAGATGAGGCGCTTTACTCGGTTGACGAATGGGTTCAGCAAGAAACTGGACAATCTGAAAGCGGCTGTGGCTCTTCATTTCGCTCATTACAACTTCGTCAGAGTCCATAAGACGCTTCGAGTCACACCTTGCATGGAAGCTGGGATCTCAGACCATGTGTGGAATCTCAAGGAAATCGTGAGGGCTATAGATTAGGCTTCTGGGTTTGGTTTAGAGGTTATTGTTTGGAGTCTTTTGTTCTCTTTTAATGGTTTCTTCCTCAATAGCTTGGGCAATTGCCACTTTGAAATTCGCAAAATCGAAAGCAGCCCTCGCAGCAAATCTAGCATGGCCTATTGCGAAACCTAAAATAGCGAGCGCCACAAAGAGAAGTAACGATTGTCCGACACGAGATGAGCTGATCCAGTTAACTTTGGATAGGATCAGGACAATTATGCCCGACAAAAAGGACCCCATGAGAACCGATATCGTCCAATGGGCAGCCGTACGCATGATCCTGAATTGTTTCATCGAATCCGTATCTAAAACGAAATTTCTCAATTCTTCAACGGTGAAGGTGCCGAGCTGAAAAGTTATGGCTGTAACTCCAATGGCCGCTAAAATCCCCGTAACGGTAGGCAATATCATAAAAAAAGGACCCACCGTGTCTAAAGTACAGGAGGAATCAAAAAGGCAATTAAAGAAAAAAACCCCAAGAAACGATAATAACAATACTATCCATGCAACCCCTGGTTCGTTCAGATAGTAATGTTGCCCCTCCTCTCTGAGATAATCTATAGTTTTCATGTCCTCTTTTAGATAATCTACCATTTCACTCTTCGCCTTCGGGGACATTGACTGGAACGAGGATTTGCTCGATTGCCCGACTACCTACCTCTTGGATGTCTTCGGGTCTTAGCTCCCGCACGACTCTCTCTTTGTTCAGTGCGATGTGTTCGGTTTTTCCGCCTTCGCCCGGAACGATGCCGGCTCCACAGTTACCGTTGCCCTCTTCACACTCTGTAATCAGCATATCAAACACTTCAGCGTCTGGATTAAGTGATTCGGCTGGATCGTAAGCGAAGCGCACTTGGCGGGCTCTAGTGTTAGCAACTGCCGATTGGATGAAATTTCTTGCCACTTGGCTTCTGTACGCGTTAGGGGGGATCATCGAAAACCAGATAGATTGGACCTGATAAGCAGCTTTTAGTCGCTGCATGAATTGGGTAGGATCTTTCAATGATTTTGATTCTGTGTAAAGTTTTCCCTTGTATAATTCGCGGCTCAGAAGTCGGTCTAACCTATGTAAGAATGGACGCCAACTGCGATTTACGCTGGCTGACTGGAAAGCGGCTATTTGGGTCTGTTCCGAAAAATAGAAACGACAAAACGGGTGATCCGCCAATTTTTTTTCCGTCACATCACCCTTATTCAGGTGGCGCCATTCGATTTCTCGTCCTTGCACAACCTTTCCGGTTATGATGTGCTTCCTATCTCCAAGCCGCTGTGTCCCGACAAGTCCAAACTGGATAACGCTGTCCTTTTCATCGGAAATATTCGGATTTGCCAGCATAACCTTTGCCAGCATTTCCCCAGGCTTCTCAAGAGGTGCAAACAACTGTTTAGGATCTAACTGAAGAACGCTGATTTTTGCTATCTTGTACAAGTTGGACTTGGGCATGAGGAGCCTACTCCTTGAAGGAAAATAACTCGCCACTTTCCCAAATATCATAAGAAAGCGTCCCATCAAAGAAAAATCCCCTCGTTCCAAATTAGGACACTACCCACGGCCGGAAGCGAGGACTCCTGGAATTGGCCGAGGGCGGGACCCTCCTGCTCAACGAAATTGGAGAGCTTACCCTCTCCTTGCAGTCCAAGCTCCTGACCTTTCTGGACACAAGGTCATTCCTTCGTGTTGGCGGTGAAAAGAGCATCACCGTGAATGCTAGGATCATAGTAGCGACGAACAGGAGTCTCGAGACAGAGGTGGCGGAAGGCCGATTCCTTTCCCCCCTGCTCTATCGTCTGAACGTGTTTGCGATACACGTGCCGCCGCTGCGTGACAGGATTGAGGACATTCCCGTACTCTTGGAAGATATCATGTCGAGGCTGGCGAAGGAGCTGCAGCTGACTTCTCTCCCCGCGATCGACCCAGCGTCCGTCAGTGCGCTTTCCGGGTACGATTGGCCTGGAAATGTCAGGGAATTGCGAAACGTGCTCGAACGATCATTGATATTATCCGACGGGCAGAATTTGAAGGTTTCGCTCCCCTCGATTGACGCAAGCCACCAAAGCTGGTCTCACGTGACCAGTTTTCCGGTACACGAGCGCACGCTTCACGATGTGACGGATGAAGTGATCAAATCTCTGTGTTTGGAGGCCCTGCGGCGCTGCGAAGGCAATAGAAGATGTGCTGCCCGCGTGCTTGGCATATCCCGAGACTCTCTGTACAGACATATGAAGCGTTTCGGAATTGAGGGGGACAATTCGACCGCGGACTAATTCGATGGAGCGACTTTAAGACACCCAGTGAATTGGGAACGTCTTGATAACACTGAGATAGAAACTTTATGGAGCGGTTGTCGGACACCACCCCTTTCTTACCTACCCTTGGTATCTCACCCACACTCCATCACTGTGGCTAACTAACTAACACCACAGCCTTTATCGACACCATCAGTTATTGCCTATAGCTGGCACGCAAAATGCAGAGCTAGACTGCAAGGATTACCGCTTTCTGGATCTGTGGACCAGGTGTAACAACTGCAGCCATCTCCGGTGGTGTCACGGTGGGTGACCGGAACGAGATTAATTCCCGCCCATAACAAATAAGAGGACGGAGGACACTACAATGAGTATTTTCGGAGTAGGCATTGGAACCATCCTCTTGATTATTTTGATTATATACCTCATCAGGTAAGAGTTGCGCATGCAAATGATTGCTCACAATCATTGCATTTTGGCCGATTGACTCTGCTCAATTTCGCATAACAGATTGTGGCGGCAGTTGCCGATGGCTGAGTAGCGAAATTTACCAGGGTCAGTCACCCGGACATAGAGAGAGATCAGCAATGCCTATCGAAAGGCTAGAAAAAGGAGAAGGGAAAATGATGGAAATTAAGGTTCCTATAAGAGTGAGTGAGCTACTGAAAACTACCGTGGAGAATCGTCGCGGGGAAAAACTCGGTACCATACAGGATCTTATGGTGGGCGTGGATGGGCGCCTAAAATACGCCATCCTGTCTCACGGAGGTTTCCTGGGAATAGGTGACGTGTTGGTTCCGATTCCGTTTGGCTTTCTGATGGCGGGCGGTGAAAAGGGAACAGCGGTGATCGACATTGATAAGCAGACCTTGGAAAAGGCCCTCAGTTTTGAGACCAAGACATGGCCCGACTTCACTACGGCCGAATGGGAGGAAAAAATCGATAGATATTTTGAGGCCTATGCGGCTGGTTCAAGGCAACCGCCACCGGTGTAGGGGTGTTTACAGCGAACAGCCCCGCGAACAGATTTAGGAAAAGGGGTCAGCAATGTCTGTCGAACAACGAATCGACGATGTGATAGAGGCGGGCTGGGGTGTGCTTGACTCTGATTTTGATCCAGTTGCCTTTCAGGGCTGGAGGCGAAGGGCTTTCGATTGCCTCACCGCCATGTGTGGGCCGGATCATGTTTACATCAGACATTTCGAAAATTTCGTTCGACAAGGCGGGAAGAGAGACCTTCTTGCTGCCAGCGGCATACTGAGCGCCGTCAAAGAACAGGCTTCCTGCAACAGGCTGGGACCAGCCAAAGCCAATGGCAACGTGACGTCTGTCCCCCTGACTGAAAAATCGGAGACCACATAAATCGGAGACCCATATAAATTTTTGTGGTCCTTCTGCTTATAGGAACGCTACCGATCTGGAAATACAGTCGTAGCTGGGGGCGTCTCCCCAGCGATGTCTTGGTAATGGCTATTGTGTTGGTGCTCTTTTTGATGGGCCGTATTTGACGGCGATACGGGGAAATCCCGGCGAATTAAACCTACACTTAAGAAGGAGGGACCATGAACTGGGACCAGATTGAAGGCAATTGGAAGCAAGTCAAGGGCAAGATCAGAGAGAAGTGGGGCAAGCTCACGGACGACGACCTGGATGTCGTGGCAGGGAAACGAGATCAGTTACTTGGTAAGTTGCAGGAGAAATATGGCCTCAAACGAGAGGAAGCGGAGAAGGAGCTGGATGAGCATCTGAGCAAATGGTAGCTCGATCTATCCGGACGCTAACAACGTTAAGGGTAACGCATTGACAAAGGAGATTGGCATGAAAAAGAGCGGTTTTGGATTGTGCGCAGCAGTAATTTGCATCCTGCTTGCCGGCCAAGTGTTGGCTCAAACGGGTGTTACTCCCTTGCAGGGATGGCAGAGGTTCAGCCAGATAACTGGAATGACAGTCACCAACCCGCAAGGGGAAAAACTCGGGAAGATCGATGATATCCTGATTGACCAAACCGGCGCGGCGAAATATGCCATTTTGTCCCATGGAG
>Ga0247841_10013849_pt1 | contig 10218 bp, 6 predicted proteins | sample LaCruzMarch2015__2_FD_192410 | JGI IMG/M metagenome (GOLD analysis project Ga0247841, IMG submission 192410) | Freshwater microbial communities from meromictic Lake La Cruz, Castile-La Mancha, Spain - LaCruzMarch2015_18m | ecosystem: Environmental > Aquatic > Freshwater > Lake | place: Spain...
ATAAATTCCCAGTATTTTCCCGAGATTCCCGCCGCCGATATCGTCAATCTTCTTACCGATTACTTCAGTCTGCGCTATTCCGAATATTTTCGCGGCGCTCAGATTAAATATTTTTATTATACCGTTCTCATCTATTGTTATTATCCCGTGAGAAAGATTTTCAAGTATTTCCCCCGTGAAGGTCTGAATTTTTTTGTACTCATCGGAAACAATTCTGTAATTCTGATTTGATATTACCGAGGCGATAACAATTACCGATATTATTACCACGACGATGGACACAATTACTGCGCGGAGAATCATTCGATTCTCAACCGAATAGATTTCATTCATTGATAACCCGACGCGGAATATTCCGTATTTTTCGTTTTCAACGGTAAATGATTTCACTATTTCATAAACTTTCCTCCCGCCGAACCCGGTAATTCGCGTCGCTGGTATAGTATCTTTAAAAGCTGATTTCAGAAACTCGTCTTCGCCGAAAGGGGTAAGTTCATCTACGTTTTTATTGGCGGCAATAATTTCTTTCTCGTTCTGCAGTATTATATATTCAATTCCGCTTCCGTCACCGATATCGAGAATCATCTTTCCGAAACCTATTTTCTTCATGAATTCCACAAAAGATTCGGCGTCGAGATTTACTACTATAGCTCCTTTTCTGTTCGATGGTCTCGCAACGGCTACGGCGTATCTTTTGCCTTTTTCAACGCGGGCTTCCTTTAAACCCATGACAATTTCTTTTTCTTTACCTTCAAGAATCGGCGTAATGTATTCCGAAGGCGAATATTTGCCCTTCGACTTTTTGTGAATCGGGTCGGCACCTGAATTACTCATTATCTTTACACCTTTTCCGTCGAATACGTTTATCCTGAATACATCGTTTTCCTGCGCTATTTCGGTCAGCAGATTATCAGAAAGTGTACTTATACTGTCAATACGTGCCACGCCCCGCGCAACACCCAGCAGATGCTGTGTAAGCAGATTTTCAATCTCCATGTCGGATATAACAGTATTAGCACTGCTTTTATCTATAGTATGAATAACCGAGTTTGCATATTCATCAAGGAGGTGATACACCTCGCGTTTATTTTCTGATAGTTCATAGTAAGCCGTCGTAATCATAAGCAGTATTATTATCACTGATATGAATACAATGTACCGCGGTTTTACAAGCGCGAGCCTTTTTATATTTTTAGGTCTGTCGTACATATATGATGTGTAAGTTAAGACAAATAAGAATGAGTATAAATGAAGTTATTTTGATATACGTAATATAGAAAAGCCCCTTAAACTGAGTGATTAAATTAGTTGTATAAATTCATCAAGGGTTAATCCTGCTTGTCTTATTATTGTTCGCAATGTTCCTTTTGCAATCTCTCTATGATTCGGAACTGTTATTCTTCTGAAAGGATAATTCTTGTTTCTTAAGATGATATGACTGCCTGTTTGGTGGTCCCTATGATAATCAAACTTCAATAAAATATTTATTAATTCATTTGCAGATAGTACGGGCAGGCGGCTCACACGGCAATCTCCACTATTTCTTCAGAAATGGAAGGAGGAATAGGTTCATTGTGTTTTTTCAGACTTTCTATATATCCTTGTATCGCGTCTTTTGTATTTTCAATCGCTTCCGCTCTGGTTTTTCCCTGAGAAACACAACCGGGCAAAGACGGAACTTCTGCAACAAACATATTGTCCTCATCCTGCTCTATTAATATTCTATATTTCATTTTCTTTTTAAAAAAATTAACCAATTATTAATTAAATAAAAATATGAAAATTTAGTGTAACTACTACGCGGGAAAGTACTTTCTTTAATTCGTGTAATTCCAGCTAATTCGTGTTAATTCGTGTACAAATTATTGTTGCTGAATAGTTACGTATATTCATTATATCACTGAATTTTAAAATAGTTATCGTTAAATTCGGAGCAATTAAACTGATTATAAATGCAAAATTTTCTTACCGACGCTCAGCTTCGCGCCGAAATTGCTAAATGCGAATTCTGCGAAGAGAAACCCTGCAAAGAAGCATGCCCTGTGGATTGCTCGCCTGCCGATTTTATTATGGCAGTGAAAAGAGGTCTCCCGCAGGATTTTTCGCGTTCAGCCGCCATCATAATGGGAAGTAATCCTCTCGGCGGTATATGCGGCTCGGTATGCCCTGACTACCATTGCATGAAAGCCTGCGTCCACAGAACATTCGATAACGCCGTAAAAATTCCACCCGTACAGGCAACTATTATTAAGAAAGCAAAGGAATCCGGTAAAATGCCTGTATTTAATCTTCCTGCATCGAACGGATTGAAAATTGCCGTTATCGGAGCCGGACCGGCAGGACTCGGCGCGGCTTCCGTTCTCATACAAAAAGGCTATTCAGTTGATATATTTGAAAAAAATAAACTTGCAGGAGGAATGTGTAACCTGATTCCCGATATACGCCTCGATAAAGATACACTCAGAACCGATATTGATTTTTTAATGAATATGGGAGATTTAAATATTTTCACAGAATGTCCCGTAAAAGACCCTGCTGAGCTTCTTGAAAATTATTCAGCCGTGATTGTTACAACGGGACGGGATAAAGAGCTGACACTGCGCATTAAAGGCGAAGAGCATTCAATTCAATGGATAAACTTTCTGAATAATCAGAAGAATCTTTCATTTATTAATCTTAAAATAGCCGTCATAGGCGGCGGAGCAGTTGCAGTTGACTGCGCAATTACGGCAAAATTAAGAAGAGCAGACACTGTGGAAATGATATGCCTCGAAAAATACGACGAAATGCCGCTGACAGCCCATGAAAGGCAATTAATTCTTGATTACGGTATTGAAGTAACAGGCAGAACTAAGATTGAATCAATTCTTCCGTCATTAAAATATTTCAAGGGCGATAAGAATAAATCATTAAAAGGATTAAAATTATTAAAAGGCGTTAATACTCCGCGCGTTATTCTACACAAAGAAATTCTGATTCTGAAACAAGTTCAGAATGACAAAGTGAGCGGTAATACTTCGCGCGGGTTTCTACCCAAAGAAATTCTGATTCTGAAACAAGTTCAGAATGACAAAGTGCGCGTTAATACATCCCGCGTTATTCTACCAAAAGGAAAGAAATTCCATCCCGCAAATATGCTGTCCGATAAGGTTTCGGGCGTGCAGTTCAGGGATTTTGATGTTGTAATTATTGCAATCGGCAGTAAACCCGGAATTGAAATCAAAAACAATAAAAAATTGTTCTATGCGGGAGATATCGTTAACGGTCCGACAACTGTAGTTGAAGCTGTTGCCGCAGGGAAGAATGCCGCATTTTCAGCAGATGTTTATCTCCACGGTCAACCGAAACCAGGATTTAAAAATTCTGTTAAGAGCCGCATCGTGCTCGAAGGCAGAAATCTTCAGCCTGTTAATCTTGAAGCAGACTTTTTCGGACGGAAAATTATATCGCCGTTCTTATTATCTGCCGCTCCTCCGAGCGACGGATATGAACAGATGAAAAAAGCTTACGAAGCGGGATGGGCAGGCGGTGTTATGAAAACAGCTTTCGACGATGTTCCGATACATATCCCTGCGGAATATATGTTCGCCATTACGCAATCAACTTATGGTAACTGCGATAATGTTTCGGGTCATTCACTGAGCCGTGTCTGCTCCGAAATTAAAAAGCTTGTAACGGAATATCCTGACAGATTAACACTTGCTTCCACAGGCGGACCCGTCACGGGTAATGATGCCAGTGACCGGAAAGTCTGGGTAAGCAATACAAAGAAACTCGAAGATGCCGGCGTTATGGGCATAGAATACAGTCTCTCCTGTCCGCAGGGCGGCGACGGAACAAAGGGCGATATAGTCTCGCAGGATGCAGAACTGACGGCGAAAATAGTTGAATGGATTATGAAAGCCGGTAAAGCTGACATCCCTAAACTTTTTAAGCTTACTGCGGCAGTTACGGCTATTTATCCGATCATCACTGCAATAAAGGAAGTCTTCGCCAGGTACCCAAATAAAAAAGCCGGCGTTACACTTGCAAATACTTTCCCGAGTTTATCTTTCCGAACGGGAAATAAGAAAAACTGGGAAGAAGGCATTGTTGTCGGACTTTCAGGTGAAGGAGTAATCCCTATCAGTAATCTCACTCTCGCGAATGTTTCTAAACTCGGTGTAACGGTTTCGGGCAACGGCGGACCGATGGATTATAAAGCCGCGGCGGATTTCCTCGCACTCGGAGCAAAGACAGTACAGTTCTGTACCATAGCGATGAAATACGGTTACGGAATTATTGATGATTTGCATTCTGGATTAAGTTATCTGCTCAGTGAGCGCGGATATTCATCGGTAAATGAACTTATAGGATGCGCCTTGCCGAATCCCGTTACGGGTTTTATGGAACTGTCTTCCGTCAAAAAAATATCGGACGTTAATTCGGAACTCTGCCAGCATTGCGGAAATTGCACTCGCTGTCCGTATCAGGCAGTGGCTCTCGACAATAAAAATATTCCGTTTACGGACGCTTCAAAATGCATTGGGTGTTCAATCTGCGTTCAGAAGTGTTTCTCCGGCGCGCTGTATATGAGAGAAGTGTTAAGTGTTAAGTGTTAAGTGTTAAGTGAGAATAAGAGCAAGAGAAGTTACACAGAGAACCAGAGGAAATATAGAGAATATAGGTAACTACATAAATCATAATATAATTATATGGCAGATACAATTTTAATTAAAGACGGGATTATAATTACGCTCGGAGAATCTCCGGGGGTACTGTATAACCACTCTATACTGATTGAAGACGGAAAAATTACTAAGATAGACGAGACGAAAAATTTTACCGGCAAATATACACGTGTAATAAACGCTGACGGAAAAGTGGTCATGCCCGGATTTATTAACGCGCACATGCATTTCTACAGCACACTGGTCCGCGGACTCGGTAAGGCAAAACCTTCAAATAATTTCAACGAAGTGCTTGAAAATCTATGGTGGAAACTGGATAAATTATTAACAAAGGACACTACTTATTACAGCGCTCTGATTATGCTGTTATCAGCGATAAGACACGGAACGACAACGCTGATTGACCACCACGCCAGCCCGAAAGCTATTAACGGCTCACTTTCAATAATCGCGAAAGCCGTAAAAGAAACTGGATTACGTGCTTCATTATGCTATGAAGTCTCCGACCGCGACGGCGCTGAAATAACAAATGAAGGGCTTAAAGAAAATTCGGACTTCATTAAATTTTGCAGTGAAAATAACGATGAACAGCTTAAAGCATTGTTTGGTCTCCACGCTTCATTTACAATCAGCAATAAAACACTTGAAAGAGCAAAAGAACTCGCTGAGCAGTACAATGCCGGTTTTCATATTCACGTTGCAGAAGCAGAATCTGACCAGATACATTGCATGCAGACTCACGGATTGAGAGTCGTTGAGCGCCTCGATAAATTCGGAATTCTCGGAAATAAAAGTATCGCTGCGCATTGCGTGCATATTAACGAAAAGGAAATGGATATACTCGCCGGCAACGGAACAGCCGTCGTACATAATCCGCAGTCTAATCTTAATAATGCCGTCGGCATAGCCGATATTATAAAAATGCAGGAGAAAGGAATTCCCGTCGGACTCGGCACGGACGCTATGACAGTTAAAATGACAGAGGAATTGCGCGTCGCTTTGTGGGCACAGCATATAAGGAATTCGAATCCGTCCTGCGGATTTATGGAATCGGCAAATACACTGCTTCGTAATAATTCAATTATCGCAGGAAGATACTGGAATAATCCGCTCGGAGAAATCACTGAAGGCGGAGCTGCAGATATTGTGCTGATAGATTACATTCCGCCGACTCCTCTTGACGGAAATACTTATCTCGGACATATTATATTCGGGATTTCACAGTCCGCGGTTGATACGACTATTGCCGGAGGGAAAGTTCTGATGGAAAAGAAAATACTGACACTCGATATTGACGAAGAAGAGATATCACGTAAAGCGCGGGAACTTACGACAGTTCTATGGAATAAATTTTAATAAACAAGGAAGTGTTAAGTGTTAAGTGTTAAGTGTTAAGTGAGAGCCTCTGTGGTAAATAGTTACATAAATTTTAATATTTAAAGAAACAGAATGTATAATAATATTTTAAAAAGGGCAAAGGAACTTGAGCCGCGGACTGCGGGATTTCTCGCCGACCTGATAAGGACTCCTTCTTTTTCGGGCAAGGAAAAAGATGTGATTGAAATCATAAAAAATAAAATGCTGAGGGAAGGATTTGATGAAGTACGGATTGACGGACTCGGCAATGTTATCGGACGAATCGGAAACGGTCCGCGTGTTATTGCATTCGATGCGCATATAGATACCGTCTATGCGGGTGAAATGTCATTATGGGATTTCGACCCTTTCACGCCGAAAATCGAAGACGGAAAAGTGTGGGGACGCGGTACGGTTGACCAGAAAGGCGGTATGGCTTCAATGGTTTATGCGGGTAAAATAATTAAAGAACTCGGACTGAACGATAAATTTACTGTTTTATTTACGGGTACTGTTATGGAGGAAGACTGCGACGGACTCTGCTGGCAATATTTAATCAGAGAAGAGAAACTGAATCCCGAACTCGTAGTTATTACGGAACCGACAAATATGAATATTTACAGAGGTCACAGGGGCAGAATGGAAATACTCGTCAGCGTAAAAGGATTCAGCTGCCACGGCTCGGCGCCTGAGCGCGGTGATAACGCAATATATAAAATTTCGCGTATATCACTTGAGATCGAAAAGCTGAATGAACGCCTTTTAAACGATGACTTCCTCGGCAAGGGTACCGTTTGCGTAACGCAGGTATTCTTCTCATCGCCTTCGCAGTGCGCTGTTCCCGATGCCGCTAGCATTCAGCTTGACCGAAGGCTTACTTACGGCGAGACGAAGGAATCTGCAGTAAAGGAAGTGAAGGAAGCCGCTATACTTGCGGGATACACGGACGCCGTGGTTGAAGTCCTTAAATACGAAGAAAAAGCATATACCGGAATTACTTATTCAACAGAGAAATATTTTCCTACATGGAAAACTCCCGAAGATTCCGTGTATGTGAAAGATTCCGCCGAAGTATATGAAAAACTTTTTAACAAGAAACCGCTTATTGATAAATGGACTTTCAGCACTAATGCAGTTGCAATAGCCGGAATGCATAATATTCCATGCATCGGTCTGGGTCCCGGCAACGAGATATATGCTCATACGCCGAATGAAGCCTGCCCGGTTGAGCATTTAAGCTGTGCGGCGGCTTTTTATGCAGGACTTGTTTATAAATTGAATAACGAAAAATGATACAATATAAGTGTTTACAGTGCGGGAAAATTTATTCGCGCGACGAGGTCAAATATTTGTGTCCGGTCTGCTCCGTTGATTATAAACCGGGCGAACCGCTTAAAGGAGTATTGCTCGCTTTATTCGATTATGAATATATAGCGAAAAAGTTTTCTTACGATGCTCCCGACTGGAATCTTTTTTCTGCCGTCGAAGAAAAATATTTTCCGGAATACAAATGCGGTGACACTCCTTTTGTTAAAGTATCGCGGCTCGGAAAACAAACAGGTTTCCGAAATCTCTGGATTAAAAACGATTCTTTAAATCCGAGCGGCTCGCTGAAAGACAGGGCATCATTTTTAGTCGTTGCCGAAGCTAACAGAATCGGCGAGACGAAAATTGTCTGCGCTTCAACTGGCAATGCCGCAAGTTCGCTTGCCGCAGTCTGCGCCGCTGACGGAAAAAAAGCCGTGATATTTGTACCGTCTTCCGCGCCAAAAGCAAAACTCGTTCAGATTAAACTATACGGCGCCGGGATTACGGAAGTTGACGGGACGTACGACGATGCTTTCAGATTATCTATTGAATATACGTATAAAAACGGCGGACTTAACCGCAACACTGCATATCATCCGCTGACTATTGAAGGCAAGAAAACGGCGGGATTGGAGATTTTTGCGCAAAACGGATTCAAAGTACCGGACGCAATTATTATTCCGGTCGGAGACGGTGTCATTCTGTCAGGAGTGTATAAAGCTTTTTATGATTTATTGAATGCAGGGTTGATTAATAAACTGCCGAAATTAATTTGCGTACAGGCGGCATCGTCAAATGCTGTTCACAATTTCATTAAAACAGGTGTCTATAAGGATGCCGTGAATCCATCTACAATTGCCGATTCAATTTCCGTGAAAACTCCTTCAAATGCTTTTATGACAAAAAAAGCAGTCGAAGAATCAAAAGGGTTTTCGATTGAAGTTACTGACAGCGAAATAATGAATGCGCAAAGGACTCTCGCAGAGACAACGGGAATATTTGCCGAGCCTTCCAGCTCAGTGGCTGCGGCGGCTCTGAAAAAGATAAACGATAACAATTTGCTCGATGCTGATGAACAGATAGTGCTGTTGATAACAGGGCACGGATTAAAAGATATTGATGCTCCGGCTAAATATTTTTTCACAAAACAGCCGGACAATATTTAAAACATTTTTTACAGGTGTCTGTTAATAAACGTAAAACACGTTCTTCATTCCTATTCGTCACCCAGACAGTAGAGCCAGCCGTCTTTCGAGCCGATGTAAATTCTTCCGTCCCAGGCAATCGGAGTCGCTTCGAATCCTCCCTGCCTCTTATCAATCAATTCGAACTCTGCTTCTGCATTGTAACCGAATAAATACAGACCGGAATAACCTGCTGCGACTAATCTATTCCGCAAAATTATAGGCGAGGAAATCGAAGCCCCTGTTTTATATTTATAAACTAATCTCGGTTTCGCGTATTTTTGTCTTCCGTCAAATCCAATTTCCGTTTCTCCTTCTTCAAATACATTATGTTCAACCACATAAACATAACCGTCAATACCTGTGAATGCGGCGAGATGGAGCTCTCCGTCCTGCGTATAATTATCGTTGACTGCGGGACTCCCTATAACTCCGCCGTCCCAGTCGAAAAACGATTTGTTATTTACTGCAAAATACCAGACCACGGCTTCATCCTCCGTTTTCGAAGGATCAAGTTTAAGCACTCCTCCTCTTCCCTGTATATATTGCTTTTCAACCGTTACAAGAATACATTTATCGAATGTAGCAACGCAGGAACCGTTCAGGTCAGACCCGATATAAAAATCCCATGTGATTTCTTTTTTTATTATATCGTAACCGTACACATGCCCCGACCCCGCCGCCATGTACAGCATATTGCCGATTCTGCAGGGCGATGATTCTGTAATTACATTGCTTCCGTGTCTGCTCAGGTCGGATTTATCATAAAGTTTTATTTCCTGTAAAATTTCAGGCTCGTTATAATCACCGGAATTTTCCGATAATGAAACATCCGGATTAAATACAGTAAATATACCGTTTTCAAAGCCGACGTATGCCGTATCATTCACAACGGATGCCGAGCCGTCAACGTCACGACTGCCGCTCTCAGTTCTCTTCACATTGATTCTGTAAAGTTCTTTGCCCGTAATTCCTGAAATACCCCTGTAACTCCATATATATTTCGAGCCCATATAATATTTATATCCCTGCCGCGTTCCCTGTAATACGACTAATCTGTTATCTTCTTCTTTCCCGTTTGCATTATACCAGAGAGTTCCCGTAGCCTTTATCACATCATCAAATTCATATTCCCAGATAAGCTCTCCCGATTCAGCGTCAATTTTTTTTAGATTATGATCTAAAGCACCCTGAAATAAATATAATTTACCTTTTTCCGAAATTAAAAGCGGCTGTCCCGTCCATCCCGCACCGAAAAGTATTGCATCTCCGTTCGGCATACGCGACCTACCGCCGCCAAGCCAGTGTTTCCATATTAAATCGAGTTTAGAAGGAGCGGTATTTCCGTAATAATTTCTGCTGTTATTACCCAGAAATGTAGATATGAGAAGCATAATATCCGCATCCTGAGCTTTATCGGAATTATTGTTTTGTGTTATTGAATCTGCGGATTTATTTTGAATTGTTGAATCACGGGAACTCTCTGAGGTAATATTGTTATTATCCGGACTGTATTTTTTTTCCTTACACGACGAAAATATTATTAATATCAGGTATAGAACTAAGAAATAATATTTTATTTCTGCGCGTCGGTTCATTATTTTTTAATCACTTAACACTTAACACTTAACACTTAACACTTAACACTTAACACTTAACACTTAACACTTAACACTTAATCACTTAACACTTAATCACTT
>Ga0247841_10013851_pt1 | contig 10216 bp, 13 predicted proteins | sample LaCruzMarch2015__2_FD_192410 | JGI IMG/M metagenome (GOLD analysis project Ga0247841, IMG submission 192410) | Freshwater microbial communities from meromictic Lake La Cruz, Castile-La Mancha, Spain - LaCruzMarch2015_18m | ecosystem: Environmental > Aquatic > Freshwater > Lake | place: Spain...
GCTGATAAAAGCATGTCCGCCTGTTTTGAACATACAATTGCAATTACGGATAAAAACACATTGGTTTTAACGTAAATGTATGTTACAATATACTTTTTATGAAGGAAGAAACAGGTGAGTTTATTGTTTTGGAAGGAGAGGTACTTGAAAACCTTCCAAATACCCTTTTTAGGGTAAAAGTATTTAAATCTGAAAAGATAATTTTGTGTTACTTATCAGGAAAAATGAGGAAGAATTACATTAAGATATTGCCTGGCGACAAGGTGAAGTTTGAGTTGTCCCAGTACGATATGGAACGAGGAAGAATCATTTATAGAGTTTAATTGTTTTTGTATGAATGTGCAATCATCAGTAAAAAAAAGATGTGCAAAATGTAGTATGGTAAAACGAAATGGCAAGCTCTATGTGGTTTGTGCCAATCCTAAGCACAAGCAACGGCAGGGATAATTGATTATTATTTATTTTTTGATTATTTATGGTGCGTTTATTCGGAGTTATCATACCAGATCACGATAAAGTACTTTTTGGTTTAACTAAGCTGTATGGTATCGGCTGGGTGAATGGCGCTGCAGCTTTGAAAAAAGCGGGGGTCGGCACTGATAAACGAATGAAAGATCTCACCGAAGAGCAACTTAAAAAAATAACGGCAATTATCGAAAAAGAATATAGAGTTGAGGGAGACCTTCGCGAAGAAGTAAATGAAAATATTAAACGTCTTAAAGAAATTGTTTCATATAGAGGAATCAGACACATGAGAGGGCTTCCCGTTCGAGGACAGAGAACAAAATCAAACTCTCGTACAAAGAAGGGAAAAAGAAAGACAGTGGGAGCATTAAAGAAGGAAGTTTGGGCAAAAATGGAGCAGACAAAAACTGCAGCGCCCGCACCAGAAAAAAAATAATTAATAAACGTATTTTATGAACACATCAAAGAAATCAAAAAACAGAATAGTCGAAAGCGGCAGAATATATGTTACTGCAACGTTTAACAACACCCTCGTTTCAGTAAGTGATGAAAAAGGGGCTGTCATAGCAACTGGATCAAGCGGTATGCATGGATTTGCAGGGACTCGAAAATCTACTCCCTATGCAGCAACGGTTACTACAGAAACAGTGCTAAAAAAAGTCTCAAATGATTTTGGCATGAGGAAAGCAGTGGTGTTTATGAAGGGTATTGGGCCGGGGAGAGAAGCTGCATTGCGCGCAATCAAAGGTTCAACAGTAGACATTGATTCCATTATAGATGTGACACCAATCCCTCATAATGGGGTGAGGCCGCCCAAAATCAGAAGAGTATAACGGTTATATCAATTATAAATATTATAAAAATAAATGAGGTACACGGGTCCAAAAAATAGAATTGCACGAAGGCAGGGAATAGACCTCGGTTTAAAAACACCAGGATCTAAGTCCCAAGCACGTTTACTAAAAAAAATCGCCATTCCTCCTGGTCAGCACGGATTAAATAAACGTCGAAAGATATCTGAACGAGGAAACCAGATTCGTGAGACCCAAAAACTTCGTTTTATGTTTGGTGTAACTGCTAAGCAACTAAAAAATTACTTCAAGAAGGCCGTTGCAACAAAAGGAAACACCGCTCTTTATCTGTGCACTCTCCTTGAGAGCAGACTAGACAATACCGTTTATCGGCTGGGATTTGCTCCTACAAGGGCTGCTGCTCGCCAAATGACAACTCATGGACATATGACTATAAACGGAGCTGTTCTTACCATTCCCTCATATCAAGTAAAAACAGGCGACGTTGTTTCCTTCAAATCAGAAAAAACTCAAAAAATTCCGGCAGTAGTTAAAATGCTAGAAATAAAAGACCTAATTATTCCCCACTGGCTCGAAAGACAAGCAACAGTTGGCAAGCTTCTTGAAAAACCCAATATGGATGTCTTAAAAGATCAAGTTGATTTACGGTTAGTCATTGAATATTTTTCTCGATAATCATTATTATTTATTTTATTTTTGTATTATGTTGACACCACAATTCACAACAAAAAAGGGAGAATTATCTGAATCATTTGGTATTTTTACATTTGAACCATTAGCACAGAGTTTTGGAGAGAGTATGGGGAATGCGCTCCGAAGAACCCTTCTTTCATCTCTCGAAGGTACTGCTGCGGTGGCTGTTAAGATTGAGGGCGTTCCTCATTTGTTTAGTTTGTTAAAAGGAGTGAAAGAAACCGCACTTGAATTAACGTTAAATCTAAAGCAAGTTAATTTCAAAAAAGGTGCAGAAGGAGTGCACACTGTTACCTTAAATAAAAAAGGCATAGGAAAAGTATTCGCGGGAGATTTAGAAGGAGACATAGAAGTGGTGAATAAAGATTTATACATTGGTGAAATCACCGATGCAAAAGGGAAAATAGAACTTGAGGTACTTGTTGAAACGGGGCGAGGATATGTCCCCGCAAACGAGCAGTCACAAAAAGAATTTGGCTATATTCCCGTAGATTCTGCATTTTCACCAGTAAAAAAGGTTATTTATACGGTTGAAGAAGCACGTGTAGGACGCAAATCCGATGCAGACAGAGTCATTCTTTCCGTATGGACAGATGGAAGCATGTCGCCTGAGGAAGCGGTCAAACAAGCTGGTGCAATTTTGAGCGCCCAATTTGCACATATTTTTGCTCAAGTTGATTCCCCAGAAACAAAAAATGTCATCTCAGCAGAGGCAACGGGCATCATCGAAATGAATAAAAAATTCAATGATCTCATTATTGACGAACTTAATCTTCCTTCACGGGTTGTCAATGCACTTTTAAGGGAGAATATTGAGACTGTTGCAGACCTGGTAAAGATTGGAGAAGAAAAACTCGTCGCCTATAAAGGATTGGGAAGAAAGTCAATTGACTTAATCAAGAATGAGTTAAAAAAGTTGGGATTCGAGTGGAAATAATATGAAGCATAGAGTAGCCAAAAGAAAGTTTGGGTTTGGGTATGATGCCAACAAAATGTTAATGCGTCAATTATGTCGCAATTTCTTTTTAGAACAGAAATCAACAACGACCAAAGAGAAGGCAAAGGCTATGCAGATAGTCATTGAAAAACTCGTTTCCAAAGCAAAAACAAGGACTGAGGCAAATAAAAACCATATTCTGAGCTACTTTGGAGAACAGGCTCTTGTTGACAGACTTTTTAACACGGTTGGACCAGCTTTTGAAAAAATTAACGGAGGATATACAAAAGTTACCCTTTTAGATCAAAGACAGTCAGATGGGGCAATGATGGCTCAGATTACATGGGCGCATCCATTAACAAAAGAAGTAAAAGTAAAAACGCCGGCAGTTACAAAAGAAGTTGAGGCAAAAAAACCATGACAACACTTACAAAAATAACAAAACCCATTTCTGCAACCGAAATAGAAAGAGCATGGCATTTAGTTGATATGAAGGGAAAAGTATTGGGAAGAGAGTTGCCGCGAATTTCCACCCTTTTGCAGGGAAAACACAAAGTAACATATGTTCCCCACATTGATAGTGGTGACTATGTTGTTGTAATTAACACATCATATCTTACATTAACAGGGGATAAAATGGACACAAAAATGTACGATCATTTCTCAGGATATCCGGGAGGATTAAAAAAAACGAAAGCAAGTGATTTGTTAAAAAATAATCCTGCTCGCATGGTAATAAATGGCGTAGGAGGGATGCTTCCAAAAAATAAATTACGTGATAAAAGATTGGCCCGTTTGTTTGTATTTGCGGATGATAAACACCCGTACACGGCGGAGTTTGTACAAAAGGCATGATTATTATTTGAGAGTATCTTATGGCAAAAAAAACAAAAAATGTCCTGTATTACGAAGGAGTTGGGAGGAGAAAAACATCAGTCGCATTGGTTCGTCTTTATATACCAGGTAAAGAAAAAACAATAACGGTAGGGGAAACAAAAATAAAAGAAGGAGAAATGTGGGTAAATAAAAAAAAGATTGAAGAAACATTTCCAGCCCTGTACCAAAAAGTACAATATTTAAAGCCTCTTAAGCTCGTAAAAGCAGAAGATAGATTTTGTATTTCAATCACTGTTTCGGGTGGAGGATTAAACGGGCAGCTTGATGCAATAGTTCACGGACTTGCACGAGCACTTGAAAAAACTGATAAAGAAACAATGAGGCCTCTTCTCAAAAAAGAATTACTTCTTAAACGAGATCCTCGAGCACGTCAAAGAAGAAAAGTGGGGACCGGAGGAAAAGCACGCAGAGCAAAACAATCTCCAAAGAGATAATAGGATATAGTACTATTTATACATATGAAGAAAGATCTTTCTGTCATTATTCTTTCATATAATACAAAAGACTTAACTCTCCAGTGCGTATCCCAATTACAACAAGCCTTATCAAAAAGTTCGCTTCAAGCTGAAATAATAATTGTAGATAACAACTCAAAAGACGGTTCTTCAGATGTGCTCAAAAAAATGAGTGATAATTCGAATATTAAAATTATACATAATGCGGGTAATAGTGGGTATGGAAAGGCTAATAATCAGGGACTTGCTCTCTCAGAAGGAAGATATGTTTTATATCTAAACTCAGACGTATTAATTTCAGGAGAATCTTTTTTTGATACGCTCATTGGCGAGATGGATTCACATTCTCTCTATGGTGCACTTACTGTTCGAGTCCAGCTTTCCTCTGGGGGGATAGATCCTGCATCTCACAGGGGCTTTCCTACTGTGTGGAGATCATTTTGTTATTATGCAGGACTGGAAAAACTGACTGCAAAAATCCCTCTGATAAACAGGTTGTTTGGCGGATATCATCTCACTTATTTATCACAGAGCACAAAACATCAAATTGATTCGCCTACTGGGGCATTTTTTCTTGTTCGAAAAGATATTCTTGACACGTTAGAAGGATTTGATGAAGATTTTTTTATGTATGGGGAGGATATCGATTTAGCTTTTCGGATAAAACGACTAGGTTATGCCATAATCTATGACCCAACGTACACCGTTCTTCATTTAAAGAATCAAAGCGGTATTAAAATAAAAGATGATATAACTGTTCAAAAAAAAACGAGAAAATATTTTTATGAATCCATGGCTATTTTTTATAAAAAACATTATGAGAAAAACTATCCCCAACTGATTTCTACGTTAGTGTATGCCGTGATTAATCAAAAAAAAACGTCCTTATGAAACACATTGGCATAGATGCACGATTACTATTTCAAACGGGAGTGGGAACGTATCTCCAAAATTTGCTTCACTATCTTCCTCTGTATGCTTCACAAGGTGTTACCTTTACTTTTTATTGTCTTCCGTCAGACGCACCTTTTATTCAAAAAGAAGTTCCGAATGGGCGTATTCGGACCACAACTGCGCTATGGCATTCATGGAAGGAACAAGCAGATTTTTTGAGATGTATTAATCGTGACAATTTGGACTTAATGCATTTTACTTATTTTGGTCATCCTGTGTTATATAGGAGAAAATATATTTCTACTATTCATGATGTCACACCACTTCTTTTTAAAACTGGAAAAGCCTCTACCAAAAACCCTTTTATATATTGGACAAAACATATAATCTTCTCATTAGTTCTGAGGAATCAAGTTGAACAAAGTAAAGCGATTATCACTCCTACAAACACCGTAAAAGAACAGCTTGCGCTTGTATATGGGAGTTCTATAGAAAATAAAATTACTCCGATTTATGAAGGAGTTTCATATCGTCTTCTTTCAGGTGAAGGCGGAAAGAACACTATTGAAAAGCCCTATTTATTATATGTGGGGAATTTTTATCCGCATAAAAATGTCGAGTTTCTTATACGGGCTTTTGCAAAAAGCAAGTCACACTATTCATTAGTTCTCGCAGGCCCGCATGATTATTTTTTAAAACGGATTTTAATTTCTCTCTCGAATGAGGAAAAGAAGGACATCATCATTAAAGACAGACAATCGTTGAGTGAGTTGGTGACCTTATATAAACATGCGGATGCGCTTATCCATCCTTCTATATCCGAAGGATTTGGATTACCAATCGTGGAAGCGATGTATTTTGGGCTTCCTATAATAGCTTCTCATATTCCGGTTTTCCAGGAATTAATAGGAGCGTCATATTATTCATTCGATCCATTTGAGGAGTCTTCGGTTATACAAGCCATACATAAATTTAAGGATGAAAAAGAAAAAAGGACACCCATCTTGAGGCAGGAGTTTACTTTTACAGATATGGTAAAAAAAACAATGGATTTATATCTACAGCATGTTTAGCACAAAGAAAAAAATAGCGATTGTATATGATTGGATAGATAAGTGGGGCGGTGTTGAGCGTGTTCTCCTTCATCTCCATTTTCTGTTTCCTCAGGCTCATTTTTTCACTTCTGCGGTAGAATTTAAAAACGTCCAATGGGCACACAACCTTACTATCCACTCTTCATTTTTGCAGACTTTTCCGTCGTATGTGCGTTCCAATCGGGCACTTATGACTCCTCTATTTCCTCTCGCATTCGAATCATTTAAATTTGATGAATATGATTTAGTCATTTCTGTCACCTCTGCATTTGCAAAAGGAGTTATTACTAAACCAGATACAAAACATATCTGCTATCTTCTTACCCCTCCTCGTTATCTGTGGAGCCACACAGAAGATTACCTATCTGGGATAATGGAAGTGATGGGAAGGCCCATGTTAAAACATCTTCAGGAGTGGGATATACTTGCTTCTCAGCGTCCTGATGGGTATATAGCGCTTTCAAAAACAACTGCCGAGAGGGCAAAGCGTTATTACAAGATTGATTCTCCAGTAGTTTATCCTCCATTTGATACGTTTTATTGGGATGTGAAGAAAAAAATGATGAAAAAGCCGAGTGTTATTTCAGACGTAAAACCGTACTATCTATGGGTTGGAAGAATGGAATCTTATAAAAAACCCGAGTTGATTCTTGAAGCCGCAAAACAAGATAGTGTACACAACTTTGTTTTTGTGGGCACAGGCTCACTTGAGAACAAACTTAAAAAGACATCTCCTCACAACTGTCAATTTACCGGTGCAATATCAGACGAGGAACTATCCTATCTCTATTCTCACGCACACGCATTAATAATGCCCCAAAATGAGGATTTTGGCCTCGTTTCCCTTGAAGCTCAATATCATGGGTGTCCAGTAATAGCTTATCGCAAAGGGGGAGCCTGTGAAACGGTGAGAGAAGGGGAGTCTGGTATCTTTTTCGAGGAGCAAACCGTGCCTAGCCTTATGCTCCAGCTTGAAAGATACGAGCAAATATCATACAATCTAAGTCACTCAACAACTCAATTGCAAAAAACTGTTAAAGAAAGGTTTGGAATTGAGCGGTTTGACAAACAATTTATTTATCAGTTGAAGCAATATATTACTCTATGAAGGCAGTTATTTTTGCAGGAGGAGCTGGAACACGACTGTGGCCGCTTTCCCGAAAAAAATCACCAAAGCAATTTGAACGAATCATTGGGGATAAGTCAACTCTTCAATTAGCGGTTGAACGCTTAAAACCTGATTTTGCTTCTCAGGACATTTTTATTTCAACAAATGTCACCTATAAAGAAATTATCCAAAAACAACTTCCAGAAATTCCGGATGAAAACTATTTTTTAGAACCAGAAAAAAAAGATGTCGGCCCAGCCATAGCGCTTGTCATGGGTATATTGGAAAAGAAATTTCCTCATGACCCAGTGGTTATTTTGTGGAGTGACCATTTAGTCAAAGAGGTAACGCTCTTTCGCAAAATTTTGTTACTTGCGGGTGAACATATTGAAAAAAAACCCGATAGCATCGTATTCATCGCTCATAAACCACGTTTCGCAAGTGCAAATTTAGGATATATTCATATCGGAGAAAAGTCTCATGAAAAAGAGCTTGTTTCATTTTTTTCTTTCGAAGGTTTCAAATACCGTCCCGATGAAGAAACTGCCGAGCGTTATTTTAAATCAGGTGATTATGCGTGGAACTTGGGATATTTTGTGACGACCCCACGATTTATATGGAATGCATTTGAGCGTTTCGAACCGGCACTATTTAAAACAATAAAAAAAATCGTTGAGGAGCATGGAAAAAAAGAGTTTAATTCAGTCCTTAATAAAGAATATGTCACCGTTGATAAGATAAACTTTGATAATGCAATTTTGGAAAAATTAGACAAAGAAACCGCATCTGTTATCGTTGAAGATATCGGATGGAGTGATATTGGCGCATGGGAGGCAGTAAAAGAAGCGATGGAACAGTACCCATATGAAAACATTATTAGAGGGAAGGTATACGTGGAGCATGTAAGAGACACTCTCATTTACAACTATGAAGATAAAAAATTGATCGTGGGGATTGACTTGGATGAACACATTATCGTCAATACAAAAGATGTTTTGCTCATAGCAAAAAAGTCATCGGTGGGGAAAATAAAGACATTAGTTGAAAATTTTGAGGGAACGGAAAATGAGGTTCTTACATAATATCTATGAATTCTTTATTTTACGGCAGAAATTATATTGCACACCTCAAAAGATTGACTGATATTATCATGGCATGCATATTGCTTCTTGTATTTTCACCAATATGTTTCTTTGTAGCTATCGCAATCAAACTCGATTCTGAGGGTCCCGTTTTAGCCGATGTTCCAGAAAGAGTTGGAGAAAACGGCACTTTATTTAAAATGTTTAAGTTTCGCTCAATGATAAAGAACGCTCATGTGTTACTTCATACAGATTCTCGGTTTAAAGCATTATTTGAGCGGTATCAAAAGGATAGTTATAAACTTAAAGACGATCCTCGCGTCACTTTTGTGGGAAAATGGATACGAAAACACTCAATCGATGAAATTCCTCAATTATTAAATGTTTTGAGGGGAGAGATGAGTATGGTTGGTCCTCGTGCGTACTATCCCGATGAGCTAGAAAATCAACAGAAGAAGCATCCAGATACAAAAAAATTTGTAGCAGAGGTGTTATCTGTAAAGCCTGGCATTACCGGCCTGTGGCAAGTATCCGGAAGGAGTGAAGTCCATTTTGACAAAAGAATTGCACTTGACGCGGAATATATCAAGTCTATTTCACTGCAAGAAGATGTTAAAATTATATTTAAGACGCCTCTTATTATGATTACTGGAAGAGGGGCGGTATAACATTTATCATTTTATGATATACATATGAAAAAACGAATAGGGATTGTGTTTTTTTTGCTTTTATTAGCACTTTGTGCGTTTACTTATTATTCATTCTACATTCCCTATACGCGTATTCAGGCGAAAGGAATGGTGGCGGTGGGAGCGGCAAAAGATTTAAAATCCGCTTTTTCCAAAAATGACATAGATTTACTCTCTGCAAAATTGAAAGTATTCGACGAAAAATATGGGGAGCTGGAAAAAGAGTCTAAAACTCTTTATTGGGCTATTGCAATACCTTATGTTGCAGATTTTAAACTTGCAGTTGAAGCGGGGAGATATGGAGTTGAAGCTGCCAAAGCAACTGTTGCTTCGATAGCGCCCTATGCAGATCTTATTGGGTTTAAAAAGGGGGAATCGTCATTTGTAGATAAGTCAGCGGAAGGACGTCTTCAAACAGCTGTGCTCACATTGGACAAAGTGTTGAAAAATGTGGATGTTATCTCCGAAAATATTGATCAAATAGAAAAAAGGCTTGAAAAAATAGATGAAAATCGGTACCCAAAAGAAATTGGAGGTAAAAAAATCCGTTCAACTATCACAAGTGTCAAAGATCAATTCGGTGGCGTCTCCCGATTATTTGTTGACGCGAAACCTTTACTCAAAAAACTACCAGAAATACTTGGATCGAAAAAAGAACAGACATATCTTCTTTTGTTCCAAAACACTGCAGAAAGAAGAGCTACCGGGGGTTTTTTAACCGCTTACGCAGTATTTAAGATAAAGGACGGGAAAATGACCATCGACAAGTCGAGTGATATTTATACTCTTGATGCAAGCATTGCATCCCATCCAACTGCTCCTCCTGAGATATTGACATATCATAAAGGCGTGAGTCAGTTGTATATCCGAGACAGTAATTTATCTCCAGATTTCGTTAAATCACTTGAGTTATTTAATTCGCTCTACAAAAAAAGTAATCTTCGTGTCGATTATGACGGCATTATCGCGCTTGACTCGAAGATTTTAGTCGACATGCTTACTATTTTTGGGGACGCACAAGTAAACGGCATTACATTTAGTGCGAAAATAGATAAACGATGTGATTGTGCCCAGGTTATTTATCAGCTTT
>Ga0247841_10013852_pt1 | contig 10215 bp, 14 predicted proteins | sample LaCruzMarch2015__2_FD_192410 | JGI IMG/M metagenome (GOLD analysis project Ga0247841, IMG submission 192410) | Freshwater microbial communities from meromictic Lake La Cruz, Castile-La Mancha, Spain - LaCruzMarch2015_18m | ecosystem: Environmental > Aquatic > Freshwater > Lake | place: Spain...
TACGCGGGTAAAATTAATATGAGCCAAGGAGATTATTTACATGTAAATAATGTGAATTTTGCTGGGGCAAAATCAAATCTATTTACCACAGAAACTATAATATCCAAGAGCACAAAAGAAAATGGCACGACAAAACGTGAGGTTCAGGTAGAGTATCGGAATCCTTATCCGGCTTCCAATTGCAACCTTCTGCAAGAGAGAGTTCTCTGTTTAAATGCGCCTTTACGTAATTGGGTGCGCATTTATGTGCCAAAAGGTTCAAAACTTGTCGCATTTGAGGGTTCTTCGATGAAGGTTCAAACATATGAAGACTTAGGAAAAACTGTGTTTGAAGGATTTCTTATTGTAAATCCTATGGGACTTGCAAAGATAAATGTCACCTATACACTTCCCTCATCAGTTAATGCATCAAAACTCTTGATTCAAAAACAGGCAGGAGTGGAAGGCCAAAAGTATGAAGTGTCACTTAATGGAAGTACAGTCTTTAAGGGTGTTATGAGCAAAGATACTGAATTTAAGTAAGGCATGCCGTATCGAATACATAAAGAGTCGGATGAAGGAATCATTCTTGTGAAGAGGAAGATTCTTCACTCTGATGTCCTTATCGTTATTCTTACTCATCATTTTGGAAAGATTGCTGTTCTTGCGAAAGGGGTACAAAAGATTACCAGCAAACGAATCTCTGCTCTTCAAACAGGAAATATTGTCCGCGTTATTTTTTCTGAGAAACGTGACAGTTTTCGCTATTTAAATTCAGTTGAACTCATTTCGCACTTATCACCCATAAAAAAAGATCTCACTAAGCTACATTATTTGTACATTCTTCTTTCACTATTTGAACGCCTTTTGCCTGATGGGCAAACAGATCCACATGTGTATCTTCTTTGTAAAAATATTATTGTTCGGCTCGCGAAATCAGAAACTGGTCAATTTCAAATAACGAAAGCAATGAGTGAAATTATGACCATTATGGGATATGGCGAATGTCATTCGTATGAAGAATGTGCAGCAAGGGCAGAAGATATAATGGGCAAAAAATTACCCGTTGGTGTTATATAATTTGAGATATGGAAGAACTAGTTGCTCTGGCAAAAAGAAGGGGATTCATTTATCCCTCGTCAGAAATTTATGGAGGTCTTGCTGCTGTATATGATTATGGACATTACGGTATTTTGTTGAAGAATAATATCCAACAGGCATGGTGGAGCGATATGGTACTGACACGTCGCGATGTAATAGGACTTGATAGTGCTATTTTTATGCATCCGATGACGTGGAAAGCGAGTGGACATGTGGACAGTTTTAGCGATCCACAAATTGATTGTCGAGATTGCAAATATCGCATGAGGGCTGATCATCTTTTGGAAAAATTTGGATACGATGTAGACAAATGGCCCCTTGAAAAAGTTAATGAGATTCTTACTTCGTTAAAGGTGGAAGGAAAACTTTCATGTGAACATTGTGGAAAGAAAAATCTTACTGACGCCCGTGATTTTAACTTGTTAGTAAAAACAAATTTTGGATCTCCTGTAGGAAATCTTAAAGATCTTGCCGATGAAGACATTGTGTATCCAAGGGGAGAAACATGTCAGGGGATTTATCTTGAATATAAAAATATCATAGATTCTATGCGTGTGAAAGTCCCTTTTGGCGTTGCTCAGGTTGGGAAGGCGTTTCGAAATGAGATAGTTGCAAAGCAGTTTATTTTCCGGACACGTGAATTTGAACAGATGGAAATGCAGTATTTTCTTCATCCAGATGAAATGAACAGTAAATTTGAATATTGGAAAGAAGAGCGAATGAGTTGGTATGGAAAAGCGTTAGGCATTGACGCGGATAAGTTACGTTTCAAAAAACATGAAAAACTCGTTCATTATGCAAAAGCGGCTTTTGACATTCAGTATAAATTTACTTGTCTTGGAAAGTTCGACGAAATAGAAGGTATTCATCAGCGGGGTGATTGGGATTTATCTCGACACGCTCAGTTTTCGGGGGTGAAACTTGATTATTTTGATCCGGCACGCAATATCAGATTTGTTCCTCACATCATGGAAACATCAGTTGGGTTGAACAGGCTTGTATTGATGATTCTTGATAATGCGCTTCATACTGAAAAACTTGAAAACGGTAAAACAAGAACGGTTCTTCGCATAAAGCCGTCATTAGCTCCTGTTAAAGTTGCAATTTTTCCTCTTCAGAAGGATGAAAAACTACAAAAGATTGCTGAAGAACTTTATAATAATGTCAAGACATCATTTGTCACTGAGTATGACGATGCCGGAAACATAGGAAAGATGTATCGGAGACAGGATGAAATAGGGACTCCTTATTGTGTAACCATCGACTATCAAACAGCAGAGGATAATACCGTAACGATACGGGATCGTGATACGATGAAGCAGGAGCGAGTAGCGCTCAACTCCGTCCACGAAGTGATTACAAAACGAATTACCAATTTACCATAAAACTATGAAAAAAAATGTGATTTTTGGAGTTGTTGGATTGTTAATCTTAATCGGTATTGGGTTGGGAATATATTTTTCTCAACAAAAATCTAAGACAGTTGAACAGCCCCAGAAGAAAGAAGAATTAGGAGCCATTCCTACAGTGGATGCTTCAACAACCGTCACTCTTGCCGCTTTGCCAGGAAATATGGAGATGGTATTAAAAAGTGAAGGTATCCCTAATGGCACGAATTCCGTAGATTATGAGCTTTCCTATGACACTAAATCTCAAGGAAAACAAGGGGTTATAGGGACAATATCCAGTATTACCGGGAACAGTTTTGAAAAACAAATGACTTTAGGAACATGCTCTTCTGGTCGATGTGTCTATCATGAAGTAGTAGGAGCAATTCAAGTAACATTAAAATTTACGGGAGAATATGGGGAGAAGGTGCTGTCAAAAGAATTTACTTTGTGAAGAATGTCGCTTAAACTCATTTCAACTTTTGGATACTGTTAGATACTAATTTTCATTTCGAAGGAGTCCTTCAACAAGCTCAGGACGACTGATAAATCCCTGCCGGCAGGCAGGTAGCGAAGCGTATTTTATTTCGGCCCACCGGCCTAGATTTCTCACTTCGTTCGAAATGACAGATTTGATTAAAGAAGATTTCTGATAGGATTTTTAGATAATATGTCTTGTGAACGGGTTAGCTCTTAGGATATACTGTTATTAATGATATACATGAAGAGGGGGTGATTTTTTATATGCCAAATATACAATCTGCAAAAAAGAAAATGCGCAAAGATGTGACAAGGACAAAAAGCAACGCTGTTTATTTACGCGCAATCGAGAACGCGATAAAGGGACTTATAAAGCTGAAGGGGACAAAAGACGACGAAAAAGTACGTAAAACGGTTTCTCTTATCGACAAAGCGGCAAAACGAAAAGTATTTCATAAAAATAAAGCATCGCGTCTTAAGTCTCGCATTACCAAGTTGAGTTCCAAGAAGAAATGAAATACAAAATTAATCTTCTGCGCGAAAAAGAGCGAGATTTATTGGACAAAGGTATTTATTTTGTACTGCATTATTTGCGGTATGTTCTTGTCGTAACTCAAATTGTTGTTATCTCTGTCTTTTTTTATCGATTTAAGATCGATCAAGAAATTATTGATCTAAAGGATGGATTACAACAAAAAAAAGAGATAGTTGCAGTATCTAATCCTCTCTCAAAACAAGCTGAGATAGTTGATCTCAAAACAAAGCAAATTCGTGAAGTATTGGTAAACCAAGCTCAATTTTCGGAGTCTTTCACCTATTTTTTAAATGTTTTTCCTCTCCATTTAACGATAAAACGGCTTGATATTCAAAAAGGCATATATAGGTTTGATGCTACCACTACCGATCCTGAAACGATACGCTCATATTTAGCAAAGCTCAAGCAGGACAAACGGTTTAAGGAGATTACGCTTGGGAGTATAAAGCGAAGCGGAGCGGAATTTTTTGTTCCATTTGTCTTATCTGATTTTCAATTATATAAAGGAAAATAATGAATAAATCTGTCATAAAGCGAAAATTATTTGTAAAAAAGGCAACTGACTATACCTATACGATACTTTTTTTTATATCGTTTGCCTTTTTTACTTTTTTTGTCATTAGTCCCAATATACTTACGATTCTTTCTCTTCGAGAAGAAGCGGGGAAGTTGCACATTCTTGATACAGGATATGAAAATGTCATTAAAAAAATTATTGACATTCAGTCTTTTTTACAAGAAAACGGACAAGATCTTTACTTACTTGATGAAGCTCTTCCCACTTTACCGAGAATAAATAAGTTGGTTACAGATACACAGTTTTCCGCTTCCAGTTCTGGTTTAAACTTATCTACAATGTCTATAAATAAAGTAGACTTAAGAGATACGGAAAAGAAAAAAGTAAGAAGAACAATAAGCATCACTCTTAATGGTGAGGCAGACTTTGTGCAGTCAAAAGAATTTATTACACAAATAATGAATGATAGGCGCTTAAAAATGATACAACGGATTACGTTTGATCAAGACGATAAAAAAGGATCCATGAGTGGAAGTCTTAAGCTATTATTAGAAGTTGAAGGATATTATCTGTGAAAGGCAAAGAAATGCTGATTTTGTCTCTTGGCGTATTTTTGACCATTATTGCGTGGATGATGTTGGATATTTATCATATACAAACTAAAATAAGCGAACAGATAAACATAAAACCACCCGTAGTTCCCAATTATGTCATGGACAAGACAATTATTGACGTATTAAAACAAAAAAAAGAATAATATATGTCATATAGTGCGCTCTACATAAAAAAGAATCAAAAATTACTCCCGGTTTTAGGAATATTGTCTTTTTTATCATTATTTATGGGAACGTTATTTCTTTTCACACAATTAGGGAAACAAAATGGGTGGCGGAAGATACCGGGAATAGATAAATCATATGTAGTGAACAGATCGTCGCATGGGTTTGAGGTTGTATGGTCAACAAAAGACCCAGTGAAAGAGGCTCAGTGGGTGGAGGCGGGCTCAAAAAAGGACACATATCCCATAAAGGGCACAGTGGAAAATAACGCAGGAGTTTATCATGCGAGTATTACAGGATTGATTGCTGATACAACTTATTATTATCGTATTCGTGTCGGATCTCAAACATATATTCTTCCTGCTTTGTTGTCAGACACGGTGCGAACACCTAAAGAAGTAAAAGAAAAACCAATTTCACCTGCATATGGAAAAGCATTATTGCCTTCAACAAAACCATACGCAAATGGCCTTCTTATTTATGAGATTGACGGATATTATCCTCTCGCAGTATTCACAAAGCAAACGGGCGAGTGGCTTCTTCCTCTCACAGGGTTAATTGAGAAAAAAAGCAACTCTATTACTTCTGTAACCAATTCAGCCCCTGTTTCAATAAAGCTGTTTTCTTATCCTGAAGGGACTATGAGAACAATTGTGAGCAAAACACGCCCATTACGACAAGCCATAATTGCAGGGAAATCATTACAGCTTGCACAAACTTTACAGGAAAAAAACGAAGAATCAGTGCTTGGCGCAAGTTCTCAAAATTCTTTACCGCCGACAAAAACTCAATCAAGTATTATATACCCGAAAGAAAATGCTCTTATACCTGGCAATACGCCCCTTATTCGAGGGACGGGACCAATAGGAAAAGATGTGACCGTGCTTATTCAAACGCCCACCAATCAACTCAGTTATCGAACAAAAACTGATGAGAAAGGGGATTGGCTTATTCAGTATCCTCTCACACTTGCCCCCGGCAAATATGTAATTACAGCCACTATAGAAAATAATGTGGGCGCACCCACTAGTGTAAGAAGGGTATTTAGCATAATAAAAAGCGGAGAACAAGTGTTGGGAGTGGCTACGGGTTCCCCAACCCTTATTCCCACTATCCCCATCGTTCCAACTTATGTAGTTCCGACTCTCGCTCCAACAAGTGGGATTATTTCACCAACCGTCATAGTCCCCACTTTATTTATCCCCACAGCTACTCCGCCTGTGACAGGTGGCGGGATGTCTCAGTTTCTTTTCGGAGCACTCTTTTGTATTGTAATCGGGACAGGTTTGGTTCTTGCGTTTTAAGATGTATTCCTGATAGAATTGAATTATGGGTGGTTTTATCGACTTCGTTGTTTCTATAAATAAAATCGCATTATTTGCGTTCTTTGCCGTCTTGGGGTTTCTTATTTATGAAATAAAAAAGATGGTTGATGATAAGAAGAAAAAGGAAAATCCGGTTGTCCCACAGTTTAACGATAAAATACAAGTTCCTCCAACTGCAGCAATGAAAGGAGCTCTTCCCATTCCCTTAGCACCTGCAAAAAAGAATGAAAAAGAAGGAAGTCCTCTTCCCATGATTATTATTGGTACAACTTCTCTGATAGGGGTTGCGGTTCTTATATATATTTCATACAACACCAACCTAAAAAAACAAAAAATCGCAATGACAGCAGTCCCTATTGTGCGAGAAATTTCATCTGCGGGACTTATTGTCTATGATGCCAAGTGGGTAGATATTGAAAGCAAAAAAAATAATAAGGCAACACCAGGAGAGAAGCTGTACATTGGTATTAAAACAATTGTTGAAGCAGATATTGATAGAGCTCGCATTAAGATTAATGCGAGTGATTGGCAAATCTCTGATATTACAACGCTGTTCAATCCAGGACAGAAGGTGTATTATAGGGAATATATCGTTGCAACTGGTACAGCTCAGTTAACAGTTGACGCTCAACTTCACTCAGCAAGTGATGGGTGGTTGGGAGATTAGGTATGAAAAAAAAGAGAACGTTTATCACAGTTTTTCTTCTCCTCATGACAGTCGTTTTATTGGGAGCAACAGTTTATATCAGTACTCTTCTTTTATCTCCAAAATCCCCAACACAAATCCAAAAAACAAAAGCTGCAGACATAACCTATACTAGAAAGGTTGATTTATTTCCAACGGGAGTAACAGAGGATCAGCCACCAACAATAGCTCCCACCATCTCAAAAGCGGCAACGGCTCTTCCGACAAAAATACCGACGATACTCGCTCAAGCTCCCACAGTGGTGCCAACCGTTCTACCTACAATTATTCCAACAAGCATACCTGTGGCAACAATTCCAGTTGCAACACCCACATTACAACCTCTTCTTGCATATAAAAGCACAGCCATTTCTCCCACATCTGTTTCAGTGATAGATCCAACAACCACTCTATCACCAACAAAAAAAGTTCAACCGACAGGTGTACAGCAACTGCCGGAAACAGGGTGGATTCAGACTTCTTCTATTCTTTTTATCGTTGCCACCTCAACGATTCTCTTTTCTTTGTTGTTTTAAGATCAGAGAAGTATAATATAACCTCATACATGAAAAAGAAATGGGCTTTATACTTGTTGGTCATAGTTTTATTTATATTCTTTTACCGATCTTTGTTTGGGCCGGTTGGAGGCGCAAAAGAATCTCTCTTTATAGTGCCAAAAGACCAAAACGGGTTTGATGTCGTACAAAAATTAGAAGAAGGTAAATTCATTAAAAATAGTGCGCTATTTAAATTTTTTAAAAACACTTTTTTACTCCATATATCCATTGAGCCTGGTGGATACCGGTTAAATGGAGCTATGTGGGCGTGGGATATTCTCAAAAAGATCAATGGAAAACCAGACCTTTTGTGGGTTTCTTTTGGCGGCTGTTTGCGTAAGGAACAAATAGGAGAAATTCTTGGTCACGCACTCGGGTGGAGCGACGGTGAATTGGAAAAATGGAATACTCAGTATACGAATGTTCAACCGGAATATTTTGAGGGAGTGTACTATCCAGATACCTATCTTCTTCCTGTCAATGAAGCTGGCGATAAGATTGCAAAACGACTTATTGATAGATTTAATGAAAAATTTTCGCCCCTTGCCGATAAATATATTGCGGCGAACATACGATGGGTAACGGGGCTCAAAATTGCCTCGCTCATCGCCCGTGAAGCGGCGGGAAAGCAGGATATGCATCTCATATCTGGTATTATTTGGAACAGGCTCGATATTGGCATGCCATTGCAGATAGATGCAACCATGCAATATACGCTGGGAAAAAATAGTCAAGGAAAGTGGTGGGGAACAATTGATATTAACGAAAAACAAAATAATTCTCCATACAACTCATATTTGTATAAAGGATTGCCGCCCACTCCTATTTGCAGCCCAAGTATTGACTATATCGAGGCGGCGCTGAACCCGCAAGAAACAGATTGTTTATATTATCTCCATGATGGCGAGCAACAGATTCACTGCGCAAAAACCTACGAAGAACATCTGGAGAATATCAAAGCCTACTTAAATTAGTCTTACTTATCTTAGTCCGTGTTCCTGGAAGCAGGTGATATATTTTTGGTCTTCAGTCATCAGATGATCAATGAGCCAATCTTCCAAAAAGTCGGCCAACTTATAAGCAGTAGCTAATGAATTTTCATTATTTGATTGAACTATTTCTTCTAATTTCTGATTAAACTCTCTATGCTTTTTTTTATGTTCCTCTGCCCCTTGGTAATTAAATTCATCAAAATATTTTTCTTCAGTTGCAAAATGATCTTTCTTGTATTCAACTAATGATTGAATAATTCCGTCAATCTGTTCCTTTGACGGAATACCGCCCAACAAATCGATTAACCGATTAATTGTATTGAATAAATTTTTATGTTGGCCATCTATCAAACCTACTTTTACGCTATATTTCTCATTCCATTCTAATTTTGGTTTATCCATAATCATAGATATCATGTTATCAGAAATAAATGTATATATCAGCTAAACGGAGTGGTCTATAACATGATATAAAATAGTCGCGAGTGGAGAAGGCCCTGAGGCTATTTTGGCCAAGGATATGTTATCATGTCGTCTAATTTTAATTCTTGGATGTCTCCATGTTGATTAAAAAAAATAAGCACCATTGGTATACCCGACCTTCGTTGGCTCTCATAAAAAAGTTGTTTACACATATGGCACGAGTAGCAAAATTCGCCCTTCTTAAGCCCTTCATTACTTGTGATAGCTACGGCACTTATTTCTCCTTCGCCATGGGACGCAGCGTGGGCTAAGGCAGATTGTTCGGCATGAAGAGTGAGAGAATAGGTATCGGAAAAATATTGCGCTGATGAATATATATTTCCGGCTTTTGTCAAAACAGCTGCGCTGTAGATTGTTTTTGCATCTTTTGGGTAGGGGTTATGCAGAGCTTTTTTTGCCTCTTCCATTAATCTCTCTTTCTGCTGTGGGGTAATCATATGGAGTAATTATAGCAATAATAAACAATGTCATTCCGCGGTTTGACGAAAAGTACGCTTTAAGGGCAACGATATTCATTAAGTATTCAGGTTACGAAGGCGTCATTTACGAATAATATTGATTAAATTAAATTTTTCCAGCTTTATGCCATTCTATATATTCTTGCACACCTTTTAACCAACCACCTATAAAGTAGTTATTAGGGTTTATTTTCATTGGATCAGCCCACAGTAATTCTGTGTGGTGACTAGTCATGCAAATCTCGCCTTCTTTTAAAACAGCTTGATAGCCAATGGCAAAAATTCTAACAGTTGGATTTCCTGGAGTTGACTCTATTCTCTCGTGCCGCATAAATAGAATTGGCTTTCCGAGCCCATATTTAATATTGTCGCCGAGTTCCTCAGATAGTTTACGAGCGACAATCTGTTCAAGAGGAACATTAAATTCACTTTTTTTTATTCTTCCACCTGGAATATCCCATTGTCCAAAACCATCTTTAAATATGAGAAATTTACCTTCTTTTTCAAGAAATACCTTTACCGCAATAAAATAATTGTCTTTTTCATCTGTTTGCATGACAAAATTATATCAGGTTCATTACATGGCCAAAAGCTGTTTTTTTAAACAATGTTAATCCTTATGGGATGGGCAATTAGGTCTGTGCTGCCTGGATAACCGCAATAAACTGCATCGGGTCAAGACAGGCGGTGCCGATAAGAAAGCCGTCGATTTCATTCGTTGCAAAATAATCTGATGCATTTTTTTCATCTACCGATCCCCCGTAGAGAAAAATAACATCTTTAGGAAGTTTCATCTTTTTTTTCATTGCCAACGTCTGTTCAGGGGGTTCATTTTGCCCGGTCCCAATTGCCGCAACCGGTTCATACGCCACAAACCGCACTCCCGCCGGAATCGGATCTTTTTCATCACGGACACAATAAACCGGGACTATTCCA
>Ga0247841_10013853_pt1 | contig 10215 bp, 8 predicted proteins | sample LaCruzMarch2015__2_FD_192410 | JGI IMG/M metagenome (GOLD analysis project Ga0247841, IMG submission 192410) | Freshwater microbial communities from meromictic Lake La Cruz, Castile-La Mancha, Spain - LaCruzMarch2015_18m | ecosystem: Environmental > Aquatic > Freshwater > Lake | place: Spain...
AAAAGGAGCTATACCTGAAAACCGGAAAACGGCCAGAAATACCATAAACACTGCCCTTCAGGAAACAGCTCCTGCCGATACAACATCGGTATGCCACAGGAACAGCATCTCTGATGTTTCCTTTTATTTCCCCGATAACATAATAAGTACTGGAAAACTCGATCCTCTTAACCGGTTTCCATTCGAGTTCACCAATAAGAATCGACAGGCAGATTCGTTGAAATTGGAAATTCTAGTTAGAAAGCTGAAACCCGGTCAGGATCTGCCGGCAAGGACAATGCACGACGACTGGCTTATACTGATTATGGCGCTAGCCCTATTCCTTTTTTCCCTTGTTCGATCGACATCGAAAGACTTTATGCCGGAAATAAAGAAATTTTTTCTTTTCAGATCCATTAGCGACCCGTCAAAAAGGAAAGGCTCCGGCCTGGCTCAATGGCAGACTGTCCTGTTAAATCTCGACTCCTATATAATAATCAGTCTGTTTGTCTATTGCTTCGTATCTTACAATCAGATTATACCTTTGGGATTCAGCAGAATTCTTATATGGCTGATTATTCTTTCCGGAATAATTCTTGCCGCGGGAATGCGCTATGTAGTATGCAAAATGACTGGTCACATAAGTGGTTCAACAGAGATCTTTCGCGATTATCTGTTTGGAGTCTACCAGTCGTACAGGTTTAGTTCCCTGTTTCTTTTTTTCCTCATAATGCTCATCAGATATACCCTCTTCTTCCCACCCAATGCAGGTTTCGTGGCCGGAGCAATCATTATTGGTGTTATGTATATTTTCAGGATAACCAGGCTATTTATAATTTTTCTAAACAGTAATATTTCAATATTCTATTTGATTTTATACCTTTGTGCGCTGGAAATTCTGCCTGTTTTGATAACAATAAAATATTTTTCCGGCCTTGTTTAGATTGGCGAGTGTTACTATAAGGGTGTAATTTAAACTGTAAAGAGTTGAAGATAAAGAAGATATTAGTATCTCAGCCAGAACCTTCGAATCCGAAATCACCATATTTCGAACTGGCAAGAAAATACAATCTGAAGATTGATTTCAAACCCTTTATACAGGTTGAAGGAGTATCGTCGAAGGATTTCCGACAGCAGAAAATCAATATACTTGATTTTACTGCCGTGATTTTTACAAGCAAAACCGGAATAGATCATTTCTTCAGGATATGCAATGAACTACGGGCTGTCGTTCCCGATACAATGAAGTATTTTTGCATTACTGAGAATGTTGCTTTTTACCTTCAAAAGTATATTGTTTACAGAAAGCGTAAGATCTTTCATGGTAAGGCAAAATTCCAGGACCTTATTGATATTATAGCAAAACACCGCGAAGACAACTTCTTTGTACCTCTTTCGGAACCACATAATGCTGAAATTCCTGAAATACTCGACAAAAACGGTATAAAATACACTATAGGAACTCTTTACAAGACTATCAGTACCGATTTCTCAAACATTAAGGATTTCGATTATGACATTCTTGTCTTTTACAGCCCTTCAGGAATTAAGTCTCTGAAAGAGAACTTTCCGGATTTTAATCAGGGAGAAGTCAAAATTGCTGCTTTCGGTCCAACAACTGCCTCAGCAGTCGTGAATGAAGGGTGGCGGCTCGATATTGATGCTCCTAATCCCAAAGCTCCATCGATGACTATGGCCCTCGATGATTTCCTGAAAGAACACAACAGGAATCTAAAATAGTTTTTCATTATGGTTTTTTAACTGAGATCCGATGCATATTGCATTAACCGGATTTCAAGGTATGCTGTTTGCTGATGGATATTACAGGGGAAAAATTTGAGAAGTCGGAAAGACTCTGCAGCACAAAGGTCATATCAGAACTGTTCGCAACCGGAAAACAGTTTCATACTTCTCTTTTTAAGATAGTCTGGGACTTTAATAAATCCGGTATCGCAGCCCCTGCTCAGGTTATGTTCAGCGTTCCTAAAAGAGGTTTCAGGCATGCTGTTACCCGAAATCTCATCAAAAGAAGACTCAGAGAATCGTACAGACGAAATAAAAAAGTCTTATATGAATATCTGTTTTCCGCTGACATCCGGGTTTACCTGGTAATTATTATAAAGGGCAATTCTGTTCCCGATTATTCTACTATTGAAAAAACCGTAGCGGAGTTACTTAATACACTTATTTTCAAAGTTAAAGAAAAACATCCGGCACCCAAGGGGGATAAAATAGTATGACCAATAGTTTTATAACAATAAAACACTATTCGTCATACAGTTAATTATTTAAAAAGTTAAATTCTTTTAGCAGAATCATTAAAATTATTTTAATTATTTCTTTATAAAAGGAGTTACCGGTTTTAATTCTTTAATTTCGTAATTCTTAAATATGTTTTAATTTTATGAAGAAGGCAGGCATAGGTAAAATCACAATAATTATTTCACTGATACTGCTCACAGCAGTAACGTCAGGATTTCTGATAAGCCAGGAGACACGCGATTTCAGGATCGCAAAAAATCTGGATATTTTCTTTTCAGTCTTCAGGGAATTAAACACCTTTTATGTTGATGACATTGACCCTGATAAAGCCATAAAGGAGGGTATTGACAATATGTTAAAAACTCTCGATCCCTATACTGTTTATTACCCCGAAACGGACGTGGATGAATTCACCTTCATGACAACAGGGAAATACGGTGGTATCGGATCTCTCATAAGAAGCAATGGTGATTATGTGGTTATTAGCGAAATTTATAAGGGTTTTCCTGCCGATCAGGCAGGAATAAAAGCAGGCGACATCCTCAAAAAAGTAGACGAAGTCTCTCTTAAAGGCTACACATCCGATAAGGTAAGTGATAAATTGAAAGGTAATCCGGGCACTGAACTCACCCTGACAATTGAAAGGAACGGAAAAGAGAGTGATCACAAGCTAAAGAGGGAAAAGATTGCTGTTCCACCTGTTCCCTATTATGGGATGATCGATTCTAAAACAGGATATATCCGTTTCACAAATTTCACCCAGAACTGTATTGAGGATGTCAGGAATGCCCTTATTCAGCTGAAGACAGGCAACCCGCAACAAATAATTCTTGATCTAAGAGGCAATCCAGGTGGCCTGCTCACAGAAGCTGTTGAAATTGTGAACCTTTTTGTTGGTGCTGGAAATGAAGTCGTTGCTACAAAGGGAAAGGTCAAGCAGTTTGACGAGAGTTTTAAGACAACAAAAGGCGCCATTGATGAGAAGATACCATTGGCTGTAATAATAAACAGGGGTTCTGCTTCTGCTTCTGAGATTGTGGCCGGGGCTATTCAGGACCTCGACCGGGGTGTAATTATAGGCCAGCGTTCCTACGGCAAAGGCCTAGTACAGATAACCAGGCCTCTTTCATACAACACCCAGTTAAAAGTGACAACGGCGAAATACTATATTCCCAGCGGCAGATGCATTCAGGCCCGCGATTTCTCGCATCCGAATGAAGACGGGAGTGTGGGATTAATTCCCGACTCCCTTATCTCGGAATTCAAAACTAAAAATGGCCGCACGGTAAAAGATGGAGGAGGAATTGCTCCAGATATTGAAAGCATACCAGAAACACTCAGCCAGATAGCCGGCGAACTTTATCTCCGCAATTTTATTTTTGACTATGCAACGACCTATTTCTGGGCACACCAGCAGATAAAATCTCCCGAACAATTCAACTTTACCGATAAGGATTATGAAGATTTCAGGGACTTTCTTTTAAAACGTAATTTCAGTTATAAAACTGTCACCGAAGAGTCGCTTGGGGAACTTATTGCAAATGCCAGAAAAGAAAAATATTATGAAATGAACAAAGACCTCTTCAATGCCCTTGAAAAAGACCTTGCCCATAGCCTTGACGGGGATCTGAAAACATTCCGTCATGAGATCATAAATCTGATAAGTAATGAAATAATTAGCAGGTTTTTTTACGAAGAAGGTGCCATTGCGTCGTCAATTAAGGATGATGCGCAGATCGCAAAAGCAGTGGAAGTACTTAACAATAAAAACCTGTACAGCTCTATTCTGAAAGGAGAAAACGGAATGAACCTTGCCTCGGCAAGAATTGGACAAAAACGATAATACTATTGCTTCCACACCTGTGATTCATTATCATAATGTTCCTTTTTCCACACCGGAAGTTTTTCCTTTATAAGTTCTACAGTCAGGCTGCAGGCATCAATTGCATGACGTCTGTGACCTGCAGTTACCGAAACGAATAGAGAAATCTCCCCCGCCCTTACAATACCGGTAGAATGTATGATATTTACTGACTTCACATCGGAGAATTTAGTTATAACAGCCTCATTTATAGCTACAATAACAGTATTTATCATTTCTTCATAGGCAGAATACTCAATTGCAACAACATAATTGTCACCTGCCCGATCGGCTCTGACTCTGCCAATGAAAACAGAGATCGCACCAGCATCGTTTTTTTCGTCACTTATACTTATAATCCTTGTAATTAATTCCGGATTAACAGGGCCATTGATAAGATATTCCGACATTTCGAGATCAGAAAAGTTAAATACTATAAGATACAAAAGAACAAAAAGGACCAGACTCAGGGCATGCTATATTTAAATTACCAGGTCATCCTCCGGCAAAAGGAGGAAGATATGCCACTTCGTCTCCATCGGTTAGTGGAGAATCTTCGCTGATTATCTGCTGATTAAGCGATATTATAAAATTATAATGTACAATATCCGGAAAATCGTCCTGTATACTTATCCGAAGATCTCCAAGAGAACTCACATTGCTATAGTATTTTACGCTATTTCCGGTTATTTCAGTCAGAACACCAAAGAAGAGTACTTTTACCTGCATATTTCAAAATAGTCTATTTATTCAGACCTTTAAACACAACTTACTCTAAGGATTCTTTAAAGGAACTCTAATGTAAGTGATCCACATAATATATAGTCATGACGGCCAACCAATTACAATATTCACGGGTCAATGGGCTTCAAACCAGTTCTTGCCGGTTCCCCAGTCAACCACAAGCGGAACATTGAGTTTTGCCGCATTCGACATTTCAAAAATGACCATATCTTTAAGTTTTTCGAGTTCAGAGTTTTCCGTTTCAAAGATTAGTTCATCATGTACCTGAAGTATCATTTTCGAAAGAAAATTTTCCGACTTCAGTCGTTCATGGATCCTTATCATGGCAATCTTTATTATATCGGCGGCACTTCCCTGGATTGGTGCATTTATTGCGTTCCTCTCCGCATTACCTCTGACAACCTGATTACGCGAGAGAATATCGGGAAGGTATCTCTTACGGCCAAACATTGTGGTGACATATCCCCGATCGCGGGCTTTTTTGATGCTTTCATCCATATAAATCTTTACTCCTGGATAGGAATTGAAATAGCCGTCGATAAGATCTTTGGCTTCCTTGCGGCCAATAGTGAGCCGTTCGGAAAGTCCGAAAGAAGAGATGCCATAAATAATTCCAAAGTTGGCGGTCTTTGCCCTGCTCCTCATCTCCCTGGTAACGTCATTAATGTCAACACCAAAAATCTTGGAAGCAGTTGCGGCATGAATGTCATTTCCCGAGAGAAAATCGTCAGTCATGCTTTTGTCTTTACTCAGGTGTGCCATCAGTCGTAATTCGATCTGGGAATAGTCGGCCGACAGAAAAACATGACCTTCCTCTGCAACAAAAGCCTTTCGTATCTCTCTCCCCCTTTCGTCCCTGACAGGAATATTCTGCAGGTTTGGATTATTTGAACTAAGCCTGCCGGTTGAAGCAACTGCCTGATTGAAGGAAGTATGTATTCTGCCGGTTTTCTTATCCACCAGTAGTGGCAGAGCTTCTACATAGGTCGAGAGTAATTTTTTAAGTCCTCTGTACTCAAGTACTTTGTCAATTATCGGGTGTTTATGTGAAAGACGCTGAAGGATCTCTTCATTTGTCACGAACTGCCTTGTTTTGGTAACCCTGGCGTTTTCGTCGAGCTTCATCCTTATAAAAAGTATGTCGCCCAGTTGTTTCGGAGAAGAAATATTGAACTCTATACCGGCCAGATCGTAGATTTCCTTTTCGAGCGAAATTATATCCTCCCTTAGATTTATTGTAATGGCCTTAAGGTCGTCGCTGTCGAGCCGAACCCCGTTCCTTTCAATTGAAGCAAGAACCCTGATAAGAGGCATTTCAATATTCTCAGAAAGATCTCTTAGTCCCTCAGAAATTATGCGGGGTTCAAAAACATTTTTCAGCTGAAGGGTAACATCGGCATCCTCAACAGCATACTCTTTCAGTTTCTCAACGGGTACCGATGACATATTTTTCTGGTTGTTTCCCTTTTCACCAATGAGTGATTCAATATGAACCGGACTGTAGGAAAGGTAAGTCTCTGACAGCAGGTTCATGTTATGCCTCATATCGGGTTCGAGAAGGTAATGTGCAATCATTGTATCGAAAAGAGGACCCTTTACTTCAATCCCGTAGTTGGCAAGGACCTGAATGTCGAACTTAATATTCTGGCCAATTTTACGAATATCGTGGTTTTCAAGCAGAGGACGGATAATTTCAAGAATCTGTCTTGTCTCGTTTTCCGGTCCCGAAAAGTGAATCAAACACCCCTTTCCTTTTTCCCATGAAAAAGCAATTGCGACAATTTCTGCATCGAGAGGGTTAATACTTGTGGTTTCGGTATCAAAGCAAAACTCGTCAAGAGATGTTAATGTTTTAACAACGTCTCCAATTGCCTCAAGGCTATCGAGAAGGACGTACTTATGATCGGTATTTTCTATTGTGTATTTTACTTCATGGGCTGTTGCCATGTACTCATCGCCGAATAGGGTACCCTGTTGTGAAGCGGGCCTAGATTCGGTGATCAGTGAGATCTCAGCTGGCTTTTCTGTTTTTTCAATCCCTGAAAAAACTCTTGCAGCAATCGTCTTGAACTCAAGCTCATCGAACAGAGCCCTAAGCTTAACAGCGTCGGGGACATCGACTACAAGGTCCTCTTCATTAAGTTCAACAGGGACATACTGTTCTATCGTTACAAGTTTTTTCGACAATTCAATCTGTTCCCTGTTAGTCTCAATAATCTCTTTCAGTTTCCCTTTCAGCTTTTCGGTGTTTTTGAAAACTTCCTCAACACTTCCGTATTCTGAAATCAGCTTCATGGCTGTTTTAGGTCCTACACCTGGTGCTCCTGGTACATTATCGGCGGTATCGCCCATAAGAGCGAGCACGTCAATTACCTGCAACGGATGCTCAACACAAAATTCGCGTTTTATATCATCAACACCCCATACAATCGATTCATTTCCACTTCTGGATGGTTTTAGGATGAACACATTATCGGAAACAAGCTGAGCAAAATCCTTATCGGGTGTCATCATATAAGTTATAAAATCCTTCTCCGAAGCTTTTCTGGCGAGGGTTCCGATAACATCATCAGCTTCAAACCCCGGGTAATCGATCACCGGTATATGGTAGGCTTCAAGAAGCCTTTTAATATAGGGTACGGCTGATCTGATATCTTCAGGTGTCTCATCGCGGTTAGCCTTGTAAGCCTCGAACATAACATGCCTGAATGTAGGTGTGGGAGTATCGAAAACAACAGCAATATGAGTAGGCTTTTGTTTCTGCAAAACCTCTTCAAGGGCAAGCAGAAAACCAAAGACTGCGGAAGTATTAAGGCCTTTGGAAGTAACTCGGGGATTCTTAATGAAGGCATAGTATGCCCTGAAAATTAGAGCGTAGGCGTCGAGGAGAAATAGTTTTTTTGGTGTATTACCGGTCATTTGTATCTGTATTGGTAAAAGTATTTAAGTTGGTAGTATCGGAAAAGTTTTGACACTCCACTAAATCTCAATCATTGTCGGAAGAGAACCATTCGGCAAAAGAAGTGGCTGTTTCGTGAAGTTTAAGATTATGAAGTTTAGTTCCTGCCGGAAGCCTGCCTGAGATTCTCCCGGCAAAATCAGCAACAAGGTTTTCACAAGTTGGCTGATAATCAACTAATACTGCATTACCAAATAATTCCGAGAAAAGGGTGGTCTTCTCTTCGCCAAACCGGCTGTTAATAACAGCTGCATGGTCGAAGACATCAACAATCTCTTTCTTTACGATACTCTTCAAATCGGTAAAATCCATTACCATCCCGTTCTTGGGATTTTCCTGATCATCGACCGGAGTACCCGATATTGTAACAAACAACCGGTATGAGTGGCCGTGTACATTTCTGCAAGGTCCGTCGTAATTCCACAGGACATGTGACATTTCAAAAGAGAATTCCTTTGTAACTCTTATAATTAAGGCCATAATTTACAGATTAAAAACAGTTCACTAAATTAACCATTCTGCACGATAAAGGTTGAATGAGGAATGGTCCTTTTTGCAATTTTATGTTAATATTAACAACTTTTGAACCATTGAAACCAATAAATCAGTACCTTTGTAAGGTATAAACAGCTAAAGAATAGTGCATAATGGAAGAAAATGAAGGTAAGTTAACTTTTCCGGCAAAGTTCCGCGAAACTTTAAAAAAGTTCGGAAAATCCAGTGCTTATGCATTCGCTGGGGAAGAACCAATGAGTTTTGAAGAGGTAGACAGGAATATTAAAGCTGTCATTGCCTTTCTCGAAAAAAACAAAATAGAGCCCGGCGATAAAGTGGCTATCCTGAGTACGAATATGCCCAACTGGGGAGTGGTTTATTTCTCGATAACCTTTATGGGAGCTGTTGCAGTTCCTATCCTGCCTGATTTTTCAGCGACAGAAGTAAGTAATGTAATTGAACACTCGGGAGCAAAAGTTCTTTTCATATCGACTCAGTTGCTTTCGCGCATTGAAGGTTTAAAATCTGAAGAACTCAACATGATAGTCCTTTTGGAAGATTTTTCTCTTCAGAAAGCTGAAAAAGGCACTTCAGAATATAATTCATCTGCAGTACCCACGCGCAATTATGAAGTGGAAGAAGAAGATCTTGCCTCAATAATATATACTTCAGGTACCACGGGGCGCTCTAAAGGGGTTATGCTAACTCACAGGAACATTACTTTCAATGCTATGAAAGGGAAGGTGATACAGTCGATGGATGATAGCGACAGGTTTTTATCGGTATTGCCATTATCGCACACCTACGAAAATACTCTTGGCCTGATACTTCCAATGATATGCGGAAGCTGTGTATATTATCTCAGAAAGCCTCCTACCCCTGCTGTACTGATTCCTGCCATGGCAGAAGTTAAGCCTACAGTAATGCTTACGGTTCCCCTGATAATGGAAAAGATATATTTTAATAAGATTCTTCCGGCTTTCCGCGATAATGTGGTATTAAATATTATTTATAAACTACCTCCTTTAAGAAAAATCCTTAACAAGGCTGCCGGTAAAAAATTGTATGCAACATTTGGCGGATGTATAAAATTCTATGGTATCGGCGGAGCAAAACTCAACAAGGCGGTTGAGAGATTTCTTATTGAGGCTAAGTTTCCTTATGCAATAGGCTATGGACTCACCGAGACGGCACCTCTTCTTGCCGGTGCTAATCCAAGTAAATCGGTTTTTGACTCAACAGGTCCAAAAATTGAAGGTAGTGAACTCATAATAAACAACCCTGACAAAAAAACAGGCGAGGGAGAAATCTGGGCCAGGGGGCCAATGGTTATGAAGGGTTATTACAAGGAACCGGAGATGACAAAAGAGGTTATTACGAGTGATGGCTGGTTTAAAACCGGTGATTTGGGAACCCTCGACAGCTCTGGCAACCTATTCATAAAGGGCAGGCTTAAAAATATGATACTTGGAGCAAGTGGCGAGAACATCTATCCCGAAGAAATAGAGTCGATAATTAATAATTTCCGGTTTGTTGTAGAATCGCTGGTTGTACAGAAAAAAGGAAAACTGGTTGCCTATGTACATATAAACATGGAAGAACTCGAAAAGAAATATAACGATCTCAGGCAGGACGTTTCGAAACAACTTGAACTCAAAGTGGAAGAGGTTCTTCATGAACTACAACATTATGTAAATTCGCATGTAAATAAGTTCAGCAGGATACAGGAAGTTGTTCTGCAGCCCGTTCCATTCCAAAAAACAGCAACACTTAAGATTAAGAGGTTTTTATACACCTAGGACCTCTGAAGTATATTTTAAAAACAAGCCCCTTTGCCTGGTTTCAAACAGGAAAGGGGCTTTGTGTTAATTACCTTCTAAGCAAAAATATAAAATCAATTCTTATCTTTCACACT
>Ga0247841_10013854_pt1 | contig 10214 bp, 8 predicted proteins | sample LaCruzMarch2015__2_FD_192410 | JGI IMG/M metagenome (GOLD analysis project Ga0247841, IMG submission 192410) | Freshwater microbial communities from meromictic Lake La Cruz, Castile-La Mancha, Spain - LaCruzMarch2015_18m | ecosystem: Environmental > Aquatic > Freshwater > Lake | place: Spain...
TATTTTGATCAGTTTCTGATTCCTGCAGGCGGGAAACTCTTTGTGTATAACCCGGGTCGAACCCAGTGGCTGGGAGCATTTACATCGTTGAACAACAATACTTTGCTGACATTTGCAACCGGCTTGATCCAGGGAGATCAGGTGACGCTTGAATACAATGCCCCGGATGGTTCACCTGAGCCGTTGCTTCATATCTCTGAAGTCGCTTATGCTTACCGGGGAATCGCTGAGTATTCATCGCTGAAGACCGGTTTCGGATCTGCAGGAAAATGTATGGTCAATGTGAATTGCAGTGAAGGTCAGCAATGGCAAAATCAAAAACGCAGCGTTGCAAGGATCGAGGTGAAGAGGGGATCTTCAACCTCCTGGTGTTCAGGTTCATTGGTAAATAACACCCTGAATAATGCGACACCCTATATCCTTACGGCCGACCATTGCGGAATTTCTGCAACGGCAACAGATATAAGCAAGTGGGTTTTTTACTTTAACTATCAGAGCGCCGGTTGCCCTAATCCGTTAAATGAACCTTCGTCAAGGTCGATAACCGGAGCGACCCTTGTGGCGCATAGTGGAGGCAGCGCCTGGAAGGGTTCTGATTTTTTCATGGTACTCCTGAATACCGCCATTCCCGATACATTCGATGTTTATTACAATGGATGGAGCCGTGAAACGACGCCAAGTTCTTCCGGCACCGGGATCCATCACCCGCAGGGGGATATCAAGAAAATTTCAACCTACACCGCTCCTTTGCAGCCGACGTCGTATCCCGGGAACCCTGACCTGGCGCACTGGCTGGTTACCTGGTCGGCCACTGCCAACGGGCACGGGACAACCGAAGGCGGCTCGTCGGGATCGCCGATTTATGATCCAATGGGAAGAATTGTCGGAACGTTGACGGGTGGAGACTCATCATGCGATTCAGCCTACCTTGGTTTACCTGATTATTACGGAATGTTCTCCTACCATTGGGATCAAAACGGTACTGAAAGTGATAAAAAGCTGGAACCATGGCTTGATCCCATCAAATCGGGAGTAACCACATTAAATGGCTGGGCCCTGTCAGTCGATGAACCGCAATTGAATGAGTGGGTGACCATCTATCCGAATCCCGCCACGGATCATATAAACATCGTCACAAACCGGCCTGATGCAAAAAGCCTTGAGGTAAGAATCTGTGATATATTGGGGAATCGTGTGCAAACAGGGACAATAAAACCGTTTGATAAACAGGCCATCCCGGTCAGTTTGTCAGGATTGAGCAAAGGATTGTATCTGATATCTGTCAGTGATGGAGATAACCAGGTGGTTCGGAAGGTGGTAAAGAATTAAGAATTACGAATTACGAATTACGAATTACGAATGACAATTGACAAATGACGAAGAGTGAAAACTCCTCCCGCGTCCCGTGTCCCGTGTCCCGTGTCCCGCGTCCCGCGTCCCGTGTCCCGTGTCCCGCGTCCCGCGTCCCGTGTCCCGTGTCCCGCGTCCCGCGTCCCGATAAAATAACGACCTACGTATGAACGAACAACTTTTAAATACAATCCTTGATCATGCAGGGATTTCGGATGTTTTATCGGAAATCGCGCGCAAAGTGGCGCATGGGGAGCGGATTTCTCCTGACGAAGGCATTATGCTCCTGGCGAAGGCAGATTTGGGTTTTCTCGGGATGCTGGCCGACTTGGTACGAATCAGGAAAAACGGAAGCAATGCATTTTATATCCGGAATTTCCACATTGAACCTACCAATATTTGCGTGAACAAATGCAAGTTTTGCTCCTATTCACATCATTTCAGCCCGTCGAAGTGGGAACTTAGTGTGGATGAGATAATTCAAAAAGTTTTATCACAGGATGAAAACGTCACAGAATTGCATATTACAGGCGCGGTTCATCCCGAGCGGGATATTTATTATTATGGCGGACTGTTGATGAAGATCAAAGCCATCAGGCCACGATTGCATGTGAAGGCATATTCGGCTGTTGAACTGGATTATATGTTCTCAAAATCGGGAATGAGCATCCGCGAAGGATTGGAGTACATGAAATCATGCGGACTAGATTCCATCCCGGGGGGAGGGGCTGAAATTTTTGACGAAACGGTCCGGAAAAAGATCTGTGGGATGAAATCAACATCACAAACCTGGCTTGAAATACATGAAACGGCTCATCAGCTGGGCATTCCATCCAATGCCACCATGCTGTATGGTCATATGGAAACTTTTGCGCATCGTATTGATCACCTGGAGCGGTTACGACAGGTGCAGGACCGAACCGGGGGGTTTAATGCCTTCATCCCTTTGAAATTCCGCAACAGCAACAATGAAATGTCAGGTATTCCTGAAGTGTCGGTAACAGAGGATATGAAAATGTACGCTGTGTCGCGTATCTATCTCGATAATTTCACCCATCTGAAGGCATACTGGCCGGCAGTAGGCAGGAAACTGGCGCAAGTTTCACTTTCTTTTGGTGTGGATGACCTGGATGGGACCATCAATGATTCAACCCGGATATATTCACTGGCCGGCGCTGAAGATCAAAATCCGGTTGTTACTGTTTCCCAGATGATCTCCATGATCACGGAGGCAGGTAGGACACCTGTTGAAAGAGATTCCTGGTATCGGGAGGCGGGAGTGTTATAAGGTCATAATGTTATCGTGACACGTGACACGTGACGCGGGACACGGGACACGGGACAACTTTTTTTTGACCTAAAAAGTGGAATTGCTGGTGAAATACTTCAAAAGTTTTCCACTTATCGGATTCGTTTGGCTAATGTTGGAGACTTTTCCAAATACACAAGCAAAAGCCTGAATGATTTTATATTTGAAAGTAACAATGGGTGACATATTAACTTTGTATCAACTTATTCATAAGCAATAAAAATTCTTTCTGCCAAATGAATGATTATGTACCAGAAAGCATAAAATTTTACTCAACCAAAGTTTCAGTGACTTTTTTTAAAACACAAGAAGATTTTAGAAAATGGTTGGAAAGTCACCACGAAAAGGAAACAGAACTAATTGTTGGATTCTATAAAGTGGATAGCGGAAAACCTTCTATGAGCTGGTCACAATCGGTTGACCAGGCACTTTGTTTTGGTTGGATAGATGGAGTTAGAAAATCCATTGACAAGGAGAGTTATAGCATTCGTTTTACACCACGCAGGAATACCAGTAACTGGAGTGCAATTAATATTAAAAAGATTGAAGACCTCACAAAAACAGGACTCATGAAGCCTGCTGGATTAAAAGCATTTAGTTTAAGGAAAGAAAACAAATCAGAGGTTTACTCTTATGAAAATGATACAACTTTTCTTGATTCAAACTATGAGATACAATTTAGAGAGAACAAAAATGCGTGGGACTTTTTTTTGAAACAAGCACCTTCGTATAGAAAGGCAATAATGCGTTGGATAATGAGTGCTATGCAGGAAAAAACCAGACAATCACGATTAGAGAAAACAATAAAAGAAAGCGAACAACAAAAACGAGTCACATAATTAGATCTTTACTTTGTAACCCGCTTAACTTAACAGTTCATTACGAATAAGTTCATGAACTTTCGCAGCAACCTGCTTTGAATCCATATTCTTGATAGAATCATAGGGGATCGGATCAAGCACTTTTGCCTGTATTTCAAAATTCTTATTGATTAAAAAACCGCCTTTCCTGATGGCTTTCGTGGTGCCTTTGATGGCAATGGGCAGGATTGGCGTGCGATTGCTCAGCGCAATATGGAAAGCTCCTGTCTTGAACGACTGGATGTTCCCATCTTTTGAACGGGTACCTTCAGGAAAGATCATGACCGAGTTCCCGGCATGGATTGTTTTTGCTGCATCTGCAATCATTTTACGCATGCTGCTGCCTCTGGCACGGTCGAGTGCGATGTACCGGTTCAGCCACATAGACCATCCGATAAATGGATAATAAAAAAGGGATGTTTTTGCAACCCATTTAAAATGAGCCCAAAGAAGGAAAAGCACCAGAATGTCGGCCCCCGATTGGTGATTGGAGATCATTACATAGGTCTGCTTAGGGTCTATTTTTTCACGCCCGGTTACTTTTATCCTCCACATAAAGTTCATCTTCAGTACGATGAATGACCAAAGACAGGTACACTTGTGTAAGATAAACAGGCGTTTATCGAATAAAAAAGTCAGAAGAAACACCAGGATCATAAAGGGGAAAAGCGCTGCAGAGATCAGGTACATTTCTACCCAGAAATAGATGGATGCAAGATAGCGTAACAGTGTCTTCATAATTCGGAGTTTGATGAATTATCCAGATTTTGATGGATGCTGTAATGACGCCATTTCTCAACGACCGATTGCAGATCTTCAGGGTATTCGGAATCGAAATGAATGAACTCCCTGGTTGATGGATGAATGAATCCCAGCGATTTGGCGTGCAGGGCCTGACGCGGGATCATTTTAAAACTGTTTTGGACAAATTGCCTGTATCGGGTAAAGGTGGTTCCCTTCAGAATTTCGGCGCCCCCGTAACTATCATCATTGAACAAAGGATGTCCGATGTGTCTGAAGTGAACCCTTATCTGGTGGGTCCGGCCTGTTTCGAGCCTGCACTCTACGAGGGTTACATACCCAAACCGTTCCAAAACATGATAATGCGTCACGGCATGGCGTCCCTTCTCAGGGTCATCGTAAACAGCCTGGATCAGCCGGTTACGGATGTCGCGGCCGATGTTGGCATCAATGGTTCCCTCATCGTGGTCAATATTCCCCCACACGAGTGCAACATAGGTGCGGTCGATGGTGTGGTCAAAAAACTGTTTGGCAATTTTTGTCTGTGCCAGTTCATTTTTTGCTATCAGCATGATACCGCTGGTATCTTTGTCGATCCTGTGAACCAGAAATGGTTTTGCATCGGGATCCCCGGGATTGGTTAGCTGCAAATGGTAAAGCAGCGCATTTTGAAGGGTCCCGGTAAAATTTCCGTGTCCGGGATGTACCACCATTCCCGGCGCCTTATTCACAATGAGAATATCCGCATCTTCATAAACGATTGAAACAGGAATATTTTCAGGATATACCTCTGTATCGCGGGGCGGAAAAGCCAGCACGATTGAAATGACATCACGTGGTTTAACTTTGTAATTGGGCTTGATCACGATGCCATTGACCAAAATGTTACCGGCATGGGCCGAATTCTGTATCCGGTTCCTGGATGCATTCTCAATTTTGGCCATCAGATATTTATCGATGCGCAGCGGGCTTTGTTTTTTATCAACAACAAAGTGAAAATGTTCATATAATTCACCAGCATCTTCCTGGATTTCAATTTTCTGATCTGCCGCCGCCCATTCTGAGGAATTCCATTGATCATCAGCCAGGGATCCCGGCTTATCCGGGTTTCCGGTATTTTCATCCTGGGTGTTCGCTTTTCCGCGATTTACTGGTGTTACAAGCATGGTACGCGGCTAAATGAGTACTTACCGTGAAATGATGAACTTTTTCATGCCGATGCGCAACCCTGAGCGGTCTTTGAGTTCAAGGAAATAGAGCCCGCCGCGCAGCGAAGAAACATCAATTTCGTTGTTAAACCGTGATGTTAACCGCACACGGCCGATAATATCTGAAATGGACAGGATAGCTGTTTCAGAATGCCGGAAGTTCTCAGCCTTCTCCGGGAATTGTATGTATAATTTACTTCCTGAACAGGGATTCGGGAAAAGGGTGAATGCTAAATCACCGGCAGAGATATCCCCGATTCCATCCACAAGCGGGATTGGTTTCCCAACTATTGGCCGGATCATAAGTGACCCTGTGAAGGCCGAATTATTCCACACGCCGGTGGTGTTATAAAAAATCTCATTCTGACTGTTGTTGTAACGGTCGAACCCGATATTCAGATTATCATTCGTGGTTTGTATCCAGCCCACGTAGAAAGTCCCGGTTATTCGCAGTGGCGGATCAAGGTGATAGGTGTAAAACTTGTTTAAATTGTCGGCATACCAGGGATATCTGAGATCGGAATAGATGGTATCGCCAGGCTTTCCCGCATTGTCATTCCATACGCACAGATAAAAAAGCTGCTGGCTGTCATTTCCCAGGGTTTTGTTGAAATACATGCTGATGGCACGCAGGGTATCGGGCGATTTATTGAGTTTAAACCGGTAAGCAAGTTTTGAACCTGTAAACGATAGTCCATAACCGGCTTCCGGGGTGCCATCGTCATAGGCGAAATAGTTAAAGAATTTTTGGTAAGCCTGCATGGTGTCGCCGATCGTGGACCCCGGTGTTACATCATACACCACATGTTTCACCAGGAATGCGGCGCTGTCGGCCTGACTGATCGGGATCAGGAACGGAACTGCAGGATGGGCAAACTTCTGCCAGGTTACATATGGATTAATGGTAAAGGGCTGAATTTCGTAATTACCACCATCGTAGGATTTTGAAAAACTACCGCCAGGCTCGGTAACGTAGAACTTGTAAGATGACATGTGTTCAACGAGGTCGCGGTTGCTCATCAGAATGTCGAGTGTGTCAAGTACTTCGTTGGTCGGATCATCACTGTACTGCGGATAGGGCATTGATTCATAACGTTTCAGCATGGATGGAGGCCGGTAGATAAACCGTAGTTCGGGATAAATTGTATCATTCTCTGAACGTCCGGCATTGAGATAAACATTGTCGAGGTTCCACTGGTCGGTGTTGCTTTGCCAGCTTGGTTCCTGGGAACTCGCAAGGCTCACATAATTGAAAAACCGGAAACGGAATTTCCTGGTAAAGTAAATGGGATCTTTAATTGGCAACATGACCTGGACAAACCATTTGTTGTTTTGTAAAAGAAATGTGTCAAGCGCCATTCCCTTGGTGACCCAGATTTTTGCCCATGAATCGGGAACAACAATGGTTGTATCGGGGAGGATGCTGTCGTGCGCCGGAATAGTGAGGAATTGCAAAACCAGTGAATCAGCTGTTTGCGGTGGCTTTCCCCGGCCCTGGGGTTGGTAGAAGAAGCTCAGGTAGACCGAATCGGCGGGAGTCAGCGCTCTGGGGAATGGTGTAAACACAGAATCAAGCCTGATGTAGCGTGAAGTAAGATGATCGGCAATGAATGCCTGAGGACCAGGCACTGCATCAGGATACATATTTCCTGAATCGTTGATGGCATCAAGGGTCATGGCGCCGATGTTGACCGGGTACATCGGCATGTCGTTATTCTCGAATGCAAAACGATCAATCCATCGCAACGCTGACGGGAATACATCATTGGCTGAAAAATCGTCAAAGAAGGGAAGAGGAATTGGGATCGTGTCGGAATCGGCATTCAGGTAGTCAAATGACTTTTCGGACTGCAACCGGCTCAGTTCCATCGCCCGGGACTTTACCACCGGATTAACCTGCAAACCCGTAAGAACCTCCTGGGTAAACCCTGAAACCACGGTGAAAAGGAAAAAGAATGATATTAAAATTACGCGCATTAGAAATTAATTACGAATTACGAATTACGAATTACCAATTGCCAATTACCAATTACCAATTACGAATTACCAATTACCAATTACCAATTACCAATTACCAATTACCAATGAGAGGTGACAAATTACAAATATTAAATGGTTTTCTTACATCAATTAATCCTAAATTCTTCACTCAGTCAATCAGTCAATCAATCAATCAGTCAATCAATCAATCAGTCAATCAATCAGTCAATCAATCAATCAATCAATACTATCCCTTCCCGCCACCGAGTCAGCCATTGCTTCAGCTGCTTTTGCTCCCATCCCGACAGTCAGGTCGATCACTGATCCTTTTTCAATCACGGTCCCTTCCCTGATTGATCTGCCTTCAAAAAGCTGATTCTGTACGGCATCTTCGTCAAATGACCTGATATAGAGCAGTCTGCCCAGTTTTAGTCCCGCCGACTCCAGCATGGTTTGTGCCTGTCTGAGTGTCAGATCACGCAAATCGGGCATGGTGGTTTTTTCGGGTACCAGCGTGGTGATCGTCAGATAAACCATGCGGTTCTTCTTGACTTTTGAACCAGGGAAGGGATCCTGTGATAATATGGAGCCATTGGGCTTGTCAACGTCAAAAATGGAATCAACGACAGAGAACTGGTAATTACGGTTGTCGGGACTTCCGAGAACTTCATGAATATAGAGCCCCCTGAAATCGGGAACGATCAGGTAATCACTGTGTTTTGTATACCATGACAACGATTGCAGTGTCAACCAGATCAGCATGATCGTGATCCCGGTCGCGATGAGAAAATGCTTAAGGAATTTCTTCGAAAAAAGGAATTGTAAAAAATCCATTCGCTGGTTTAAATAAATAACCTGAAAACGACCGTTTTATTGTCTTTTATAAAAGAGTTGACAAACTTACGTAAAAATTGAATTTTGAGCAAGGAGCAATGATTTTGTACTAATTTTGTGCCTCAAAATTTGCATTTTATGTTGAATGTTGCCATTGTTGCAGGCGGTGATTCCGGTGAATACGGAATTTCAATGAAAAGCGGGAAACAGGTTGAATTACACATGGATCGTTCCTTGTTCCGGCCATTTCTGATCGAAATTCGGGGAAAGAAATGGAATTACCGGATTGGGAGGAAAAACTTCCCGATTGATAAAAATGATTTCAGCCTGACCATTGGGAAAAGACAAATACACTTTGATATTGTTTTCAATGCGATTCATGGAACCCCCGGGGAAAACGGCAGGTTGCAGGGCTATCTTGATATGCTAGGGCTACCCTATACATCATGCGACGTGACAACGTCGGCCCTGACATTTAACAAGGGTTTCTGCAAAGATGTAGTTGCATCACACGGCGTTAAAACAGCAAAGTCGATACACCTGTTCAAAGGTGGCTCCCACACCGAAGCCGGCATCCTCGGCGAGTTATCTCTTCCGGTTTTTGTCAAGCCAAATAATGGAGGATCCAGCGTTGGAATGTCGAAGGTAAATCTTAAGAATGAGCTGAACACTGCACTGATCAAAGCTTTTCATGAAGACAGGGAAATTTTGGTTGAAGAATTCGTGAAAGGTCGCGAACTTACATGCGGAGTTCTTAAAACCAATGGAACAATCGTCACGTTCCCCGTGACTGAAATCATTCCGAAGAATGAATATTTTGATTTTGAATCAAAATACAAAAAAGGAATGGCTGCCGAAGTTGTTCCGGCCGATGTTACCCTGCATCAGTCAGCACAATGCCAGGATATTTCCCGATTACTCTATGCGAAGTTAAACTGTAAAGGCGTTGTGCGGTTCGATTACATCTTTACGGGCGAGGACTTTTATTTCCTGGAAGTCAATGCGGTACCCGGGTTAACTGCGGCAAGCATCGTTCCGAAAATGGCCCGCGCACATGGCTGGAGCTTCACCGAACTGATAACAAGGTTGATAGGGGAGGAGAAAAGCAGGCAGTAGGAAGTTGGCAAGTTGGTAAGTTGGTAAGTTGGTAAGTTGGCAAGTTGGTAAGTTGGCAAGTTGGCAAGTTGGTAAGTTGGTAAGTTGGCAAGTTCAACAAATAAATCGTAAATCGTAAATCGTAAATCATCATGTCCGACCTTCTTTTCGCCACCAACAACCAGCATAAGCTCCGTGAGATCCAGGAGATTCTGGGAAATGATTTTCGCATTCTGAGCCTAAGGGATGCAAACCTGGATATTGAGATTCCGGAGACCCAGGAAACCATTGAAGGCAATGCGGCTCAAAAAGCCCGATTCATTTATGAAAAAACAGGGATAAACTGTTTTGCTGACGATACCGGATTGGAAATTGATGCGCTGGATGGACGTCCGGGTGTTTATTCGGCAAGATATGCCGGTGAGGGTTGCAGTTTTGATGATAATGTTGAAAAGATCTTACAGGAACTAAGTGGTACTCTCAACAGGAAAGCCTGTTTTCGCTGTGTGATCTGCCTGATTTCCGATGGCGCCGAACATCTCTTTGAAGGAAGGGTCGATGGTGTAATTACGATGGAACGCCGGGGCTCTGATGGTTTTGGGTACGATCCTGTATTTCTCCCCGACGGTCACCGGCAAACCTTTGCAGAAATGCCCCCATACCTTAAAAATGGTATCAGTCACAGGGGAAGAGCGGCAGAAAAGATGAGGAAAGCGATGGGAAAGTGAGCGGACAGGCGGACAGGTGGACAGGTGGACAGGTGGACAGGTGGACAGGTGGACAGGTGGACAGGTGGACAGGTGGACAGGTGGACAGGTGGACAGGTGGACAGGTGGA
>Ga0247841_10013855_pt1 | contig 10214 bp, 11 predicted proteins | sample LaCruzMarch2015__2_FD_192410 | JGI IMG/M metagenome (GOLD analysis project Ga0247841, IMG submission 192410) | Freshwater microbial communities from meromictic Lake La Cruz, Castile-La Mancha, Spain - LaCruzMarch2015_18m | ecosystem: Environmental > Aquatic > Freshwater > Lake | place: Spain...
TCGAACCGGCGGAGAAAACCGCACTGCACCTGAAACTGGTGTGCGGGCAGCGCATGACTGCTCGTGTTGGGGGTGGTCCTTTCGCAAACGGGGGGAGGGATTGTCCTATAAACTCCCCGTGTTTTTAGAAGGACAAAAAATGAAGAAGATCAAATTGGCAGCTTTGCTGCTCGTAATTGGTGCCCTCGGGGCAAAGGCGCAGTTGGTGGAGAGTTTTAGTGACATACAGTTCTGGACGGGGAGCGGGGAAAATCGATCGGCGCTCGTGCTGCAATGGAATGATGGTGGCACGCCCGCCTCGCTGGCGTGGGGATATCGATGGAGCGGGAATGCGACGGGTGTCGGAATGCTGAAGGCGATTGCGGGCCAGACGACCGTGTCACCAGCTGGCGACTCCGGCACGGTTTTCGAGACCTCCAACGGTGCGGATGCTCGCCTGACGCTCTCGATCGAGCGATACGGTTTCGGGGATGCAATTTATGCAATGAGTTTTCATGACGGCATTGTCGCCCGCACCCGCGCCGATTGGGCGAGTGGCTATTGGGCGTATAGCATTTTTGGAGGGAATTTCGACTACACCAATTGGGGCGATCCAACGGTCCTCACCTACAATACTCCGGGGTCGGCGACCTATTCTTCTGTCAGTTGGTTTAGCTCGCCGATTGGCGCTTCGGATCGTGAATTGGTGGATGGGTCGTGGGACGCCTTTCACTTTGCTTCGGGTTTTGTCACAAACGCCGTTTTGCAGCCGGATGCGGTTTCGGTTCCCGAGCCATCGGTGGTGGTTCTTGTGGCGATGGCACTTGTTTTTTTTATGTTGAGACGGCGAGTCAATGAGTGAGGGAAGGGGCCACTGGTCTTCGGGCACATTTGTTACAACCGCCCCGCGAGGGCGCATGGCGGGGCGCCCGAGGGCGGGCGCGCTCCCCGGGACTTTTTGTCAACAGAGGGGCACAGGCGTCCCGCCTGTGTGTGAGGTTGGCTTTGCTGTTGAAAACAGATTGCGCCTTGCAAAGGCATCGAGTGTCTGCACGGCTGGGACGGCCATGCGCCCTTCTCACGGGCGTCGTGCAGCCTTGCAAAATCGAGATACTGCGTTTTCGCTGCTGGAGCTGATGGTTTCGATGGCGATCGTGTGTGTGTTGGGAGCGATTGTTTTTGTGGCGGCGAGGCAGGCTTATGCGAGTTCGTCGCTGGCTGTTTCGGCGAACAACATCCGTCAACTGGCAGCGGGCGGCATGGCTTATTTAGGTGACCACAATTATACTTTTTGGCCCTATCGGACGAATGATGCCGCAAATGGCATGGGTGCGACTTGGTGGTTTGGATTTGAGAGTGCGAAGAGCCTGAGCAGCGCGGAGGGGGAAAGGAATTTCGATCCAACGAAGGGTCCGCTGGCGAACTATGTGCCGAAGGGATTCCGGCCGGATCCCAGCTTTGCGCTGGGCGGGCGTGCGTTCAAACCGAAATACCGGAATGGCTATATCGGCGTAGGCTACAACACGCTTCTTGGCGGGGGCTTCATGGGAAGCGGCGCGCTGAAGAGGCAAATGACGCTGGCTGATCCTTCGCAGGTGGTGGTTTTCTTCACCGCGGCCCAGATCAATACTTTCCAAAGGCCGGCGACAGCTCGAAACCCGATGCTGGAGGAATTTTACGGCATTGATGAGCGTGAGGTCACGGCGCACTTCCGCCATGGGGGCAAAGCCATGGTTTCTTTTGCCTCCGGAAGCGCAGGTTTTTTGCCGATGGATGAGTCGACTCGCGACATGCGAAGCCCGGAGGCGAATATCGGGAGATTTGCTCCGAGGGGAAGCGGGTTGTTTTTGGAGTGACTTCTGCAGAACACGGATCAGCACATTCACCGCATGAAGGATGAGACCTACTCCTTCGGCGGGACTTCGCCGACTTTGCGAGCCGCGGCATCGCGGGCGGCTTGGGCGGCCAGGCGAAGCTTACCGAGATTATGTTTGGTGAGAGAGGTCTGGGGATTGCGGATGGCTTCGAGGTTTTGAGCTTTGATTTCCTCGTAGATTTCCCCTCGATAGATGGGAATGGACTTGGGTGCCTCGATACCGATACGCACATTGTCACCGTCGATTCGTTTAACGATCAGCACAATATTATCGCCAATCTGAATCGTTTCGTTTATTTTTCGAGAAAGTGTAAGCATCGAGTCGGTCTTTTCTATGTATGCTTAAACGGTTTCGTCGATGAGGACGTGTGACGTCGAGTAACTCTGATAATTGAGCAAGACGACTTGTTTGCCGACGCGTGTGCGGCGATTGATGAGTATAGGCGCCGCGAGGTTGAGTGTCACCTTCTGAGGTTCGTAGGATTTGATGGTCGCTACATTAAGAATGAGGGGATTTGCGTCTGCTCCGACCAAGCCGAGCATTTCGGCATCCGCGTCTCCGATATCGAGGCGGTAATTTTCGACTAATCCAACTGGCTCGACGGCTGGAATTTGAATTTTGTCGCCATCAACCGCTATGAGCACCACGAAGGGCAGGCTCTCGGGATCCACAAAAAGTTCAAACTTCTTGAAATCCGGAAGACCGATGAGCCCTTCTGGCATAAAGAATTGGTTGTTCGACTCATCAGGAATAAATTCCTGCTGACCCGAGATCGAGGCTTCAACGAGCATGATGGAAGATATCTAAAGAAATCAGCGCAGATAGTCGAGCAAAGAGTTGCTCTGAATCATCGCGCCACTTTGGATCGCCGCCTGATAAGCCATCTGCGCACGGTTAAGGCGCACTGTGGCCTCGGCGAAGTCGATATCGGCATCCGTCGAAATGAGCCGCTCGGTTCCCTCGTAGCGGACTTCCAAATCCTTCATGGCCGTCTCGAGGCGATATTGGATAGTGCCTTGGCGAGAGAGGGCAGAAAGAATCTGATCCTCTTTAGCAGCCAGATCGTCGCGCAGGGCCATGACAGAGGCAGCCTTGGTAGCAGTGCCAACGGGCGTATCAGACATGGCATCTCTCATAGCAATCATTTTGTTTAAGAGATCGGCAACCTCCCGATTTTCACGAGGGGTAGCAAATGCGGAAATCTTCGTGTCCTCACCGATGTGCATCTGGGGACTGGCGTCATCGGCTTGGTTAGCGACAGAGTAGCGGTAGGCTATGTTGGTCACCTTTCCATTGGCAGAAGTCGCTGTGAATGGCGCATCCGGAGCTCCAGTGGCTTCGCCTGCCAGAAGGTAACTGCCGCGCAATTTCGTATTGGCCACATTGAGCCCCTGCTGGATGAGTTGGTCGATTTCGGAGGCCTTGGCTTTGAATTCCTGCTCGGAGGTGGCCCCACTCACATTGGCGGATAGCTCAGAGGAACGAACAAGGAGGTCTTTGATTTGTTCAAGAGACGAGAAAGTGACTTTGCTGACTTCCAACCCATCTGTGGCATTGCGGTGGTATTGCTGATTTTGCTTTTTCTCGACACGAAGGTTCAAAATGCGCTGCATCGCGGGGGCATCGTCGCTTGGGGCAGCGATGCGTTGACCGGTGCTGAGCTGTGTGAGAGCTTTGTTCTGCTCACTGCCGAGCGACTGCAGGCGGCCGAGTAGTGTGTCTGGAAAGGAATTGAAAGTAACTCTCATAGCGTTTTAGATTCTTAGCCTACTCCAAGGCGGTTGACAACTTGTTCGAGTAATGTGTCGATGACATTGACATGACGAGCGGAGGCCTGGAAGCTGCGCTGGAACTTCATGAGATCGGTCATCTCCTCGTCTTGGGAAACTCCGCTGTATTGATCCCGATTGGATACTGCCATTTCCTCGCTGAGCTTCTGGTCTTCGAGGCGGATGTTTGTGGTGTTAAGCTTTTGCCCAAGAGTGGTAACAGTCTTGTTGAAGAAGGACGTGTAGGTGCCGGTGATTAAATCTGGCGGCGTGCCATTTGCGGTGAATGATTTAGTGGCGAGAGATGCTATTTCGAGGGCAATACGATTTCCACCAAGGGTGTTTGAGGCTTTCAGGGTATCGGCGGTTACGGCAGGTGTGCCCATGGGCGAATCTCCAAGGCGACGGAAAGAAGATTGGGCACTGAGAGCGGAGGTGATTGTAACAGGAACGCCATTCTTTGTTTCGGAAAGTTTGATTGTGTCGCCTACGACAGAAGACACAAAATATGTCCTTCCTTCGGAAAGACCCGAACCTTCTGATCCTGTGGTGTTCTTCAAATCTACAAGACGGATTTGATCACCGGTTGCAAGGCCATGACCCGCTTGCAAGTTCAGGGTGTCGGTGTCCGCTAAAGTTGCGGAAAAAGCCTTTGCGTTAAAGAATTGAGGATTTGCATTGGATACCCCTGCATAGAGATTGTTGACCGAATTTGTAATTTGGTCGGCCAAATCGGCAATTTCGGAGCGTGCAGCTTTAGTGTTGATGTATGCGGCGTCAATTTGGGCTTGGAGTTTGCCGTTGGCAGAGAAGTTGACAGCCGCCGCTCCACCAGAGCCGTCGGGGTCGTGTTGGACTATCTGGGTAGCCGAGTTGTATGAGAAGGGACCGACAGCAGCGCCGTTGGCATTTAAGGTTTGGCCGGAGACATTTTTGCGATCGAGCAAAATGGTGGTTCCGGAGCGAACGATGATTTGGCCTAAACCATTCGGGTCGGGTTGACCTGGGTTATTGGGGTCCTCCACGGGGCCGAACTGGACATCAATGTATTGAGCCAATTCTTCGAGTTTGGCTTGTCGCTGATCGCGAAGATCAACAGCGGAGAAGGGTTTAACAAGCTCTGCTTTGGCGATATATTCGTTTGTCTTAGCTATTTCAGCCAAGAGGCCGTTCACAACACCCACATCTGTTGTCAACTGCGCATCGGCATCTGTCTGGACTTGTTCCAACCGTTTATCCGTCGAATTGATTTTATCGGCCAGAATTTGAGCCTTGGCGAGAAGAAGTTGTTTTTCACCCGAGTCATTGGGCTTCACGGAAAAACTTTCCCACGCGTTGAAGAAGTCTGTGAGAGCATCACTGATGCCTCCACCATTTGCTCCCGTGGCGTTTTGAATGGAGGTCGAATCTTTGGTGCGGTCGAGGAACTGGCCAAGGGCGGTTTCGGCGCTTTCAAGCACTTTTTTGGCGGCTTCGAGGGAGCTGGTGGAAGTGATTTCCCGCATAACGCTCTTGTCGAGGAGAGGATCGCGGTTTTGGCGGAGGCCCATGGCTTCGACGCCCATGCTCTCGGTGGCGGTACCGGCGTTAATGGATCCACGATCGCCGATTTCGACACGCTCCTTGGAATATCCTCGGTTGTTGATATTTGCAAGGTTTTTGCCAGCGACTTCCAGACCCTTGGAATGGACGCGGAGGGCGCTGCTGCTGTTTTGGAGTGATCCGATGAGGCCTGACATAGTTATGACTTCCTTGTTTGACTTCCTTGTTAAACTTCCGTGTTTGAGTTTCGAAGGCAGCTTGGCCTGAACTCGTCAGGCAACGGCTGCTGTGTATTTTTCTTGATTAAATGATGTTCTGATCTGTCCGTGAGCCCCATAGGTGCCTGGCATGGCCCCTGGGTTTCTTATGGCGAGCAATTGTCGTGCCGAGTCCACGCACTGGGCGAGGAGCATCCGGTTTTGACGAGTGCGGCGCTGGGTGCGGGTGATGAGGTCGTTGATCTCATCGATGAGGGCGCGCAGAAGGGGTTGGTGTTCTGGCTGGAAGTTATGCGTGAGGGTTGAGAGTGTGATTTCGGCTGGTTTTCCGATTGCAAGAGCCGTCTGCCGAACGAGTTCTTCGCGCTCTTCTCGGATATGGGTGAGCTTGGCGATTTGCTCATCCACATCGACATTAATATCCAGAAATCCCGTCGGATCTTGGTGAACGATGCACTTTTGCTGGCGATCGAAGAGGTGGAGGAGACCACCATACTCTTGCAGCTCGTTTTGCAGTGCGGTTACGATCTCTTTGAATTTCTCTTGGATGTTCATAAGTTCTTAAAGTTAAGATTTTTTCAGAAGCTGGGCTTGGAGGAGGGAGGAAATGCCGTTTGGACCACCGCTAACGGACTCGGACATAGTATTTGTGAGGAAGTAATTGTAGGTTCCCGTTTTATCGGCACTGGGGGCATCTTGATTCATCATTGGCTGCAGAGCTTTCTCGAGCATGCTGCGCCAGAGGATCGACTCAAACTGTTTGCAAGAGTCGGCAATTTTTGCATCCTCTGGTGAGGAGAATTTACCGTTGGCTTGCGCAAAGCTGGGCAGAGTTCTGGGAGTGAGTGCGGAGATTTCCATAATTAATTTAAGACGAGTTCGGCTTGGAGAGCTCCAGCGCGCTTCATGGTTTGAAAAATAGACATCATGTCTCGGGTGGAAACGCCGAGGGCATTGAGGGCTGTGGCGACTTTTTCAATCGTTGGGGCTTCCTCCACGACTTTGAAAGAGCCCTTTTGCTCATCAATACCGGTGGTCGTGCTTGGCAGAACGACGGTTTGCCCAGCACCATTTCCGATAAGCGGGGCATTGGGTTGACTGGCGGTGAGCGTCGAAGCGATCGAAATGGTGAGCGAACCATGACTGACGGCTACCTTGGAGACTCGAACATTGGAGGTCGCCACGATCACACCAGTGCGTTCATTAATGACGACGCGGGCGACGGAGTCGGGTTCCAGCTCGATGCCGCCGAGACTGGCAAGGAAATTGACCTCGTAGGCGCCGTATTCTGGAGGAATGATGACATTCACCGTGCGTCCATCGCGCGCCACGGCAGTATTCGGAAAGACGCGATTGATCGCCTCGGCCATGCGGGCTGCTGAGATGTAATCTGCCTCGCGGAGATTGAGGTTCATGGAGCCGTTTTGAACAATCTGCGTTGGGACCTCGCGTTCCACAATGGCTCCATTAGGGATCGTGCCCACAGTCGGAAAATTTTTCTGAACGGTGGCTCCACCTGGGCCGCCTTGACCACCCAAGAAGCCGCCCACGGCGATAGGACCCTGTGCAACGGCATAAACAGTCTTGTCGGCACCCTGCAAGGGAACTTGGAGAAGCACGCCACCTTGGAGCGTCTTGGAATCTCCTATGGAAGATACTGTCACATCGATGCGCGAGCCTGGCTTGGCAAATGGTCCGATATCGGCTGTCACCATGACTGCGGCCACATTGCCAGACTTAATGTCATCGCTGGGCACATTGATTCCGTAAGTTTTAAGAGCATTGGCAATACTCTGCAGCGTGGAGTCGATCTTACTATCACCCGTGCCGGCGAGACCGACGACGAGACCGTAGCCATTTAATTGGTTATCCCGTGCGCCTTCGACATCGATGAGGTCTTTGATGCGCGACCCGCCGGAGTAGTTCAGAGTGATCGGGGAATCACCTACCTGGGCTGGCAGCGGGGAAGCGAGCAGGGCTGTGAGAAGTGGAATGAGGATGAATTTTTTCACGATTTTCAGAACATTAAGGCATCGGCCGGATTGAGTTCCAGATGCGAACGAGCCAACCCTTCTTTTGAGCGTCGGAGAGTTCCCCCTCGGGAATGAACTCGACTTGGGAATCCGCGATTTTTGTGGATGGGATGGTATTGTCCGAGGCAATATCGATGGGGCGAACGACGCCGCGCATGTAGGCATACTGGGATTCTTGGCCCGCGCGGATGATCTTGGCCCCTTCGACAACTAAGTTGCCGTTGGGCAGAACATCCACGACAGTCACAGCCGTGCGGTTTGTGATGGTGAGGGTGTTCTGAGTATCACCACCACCGTTCCACTCGCTCTTCGCGGCAATGTCGAGTGTGGGAATATCGACATCATTTTCATCCACCGATCCACCGGACTGTTTGCTGAGCCAGCTTGGGAGGGCTTGAACAAAGCCATTCAAAGTGGCATTGAGGGCTGGGAAAATGCCCGTTCCGCCTTCGGTATTGGCATAGGTCTTTATTCGGGCTGTCTGCTGTGTCGAGGTATCTTCCTGCACCACGATAGTGAGAATGTCTCCGATATTTCGGGCGATCTTATCGGCGAACATGCTCTGCTCATTGGAGCCCTCTTTGAGCCACAGGGAGCCGGCTTGCGCGATACTCCCGGTAAGGATGCAACCAGTGAGAGCGAAAGCGGAGAGGAAAATGGGTGAAGAAAATTTCATGGTTGAGCTCAGAATTTGACTTGGACGGTATTGATTCCCACGACCTTGGCCTGAAAATCCTTGCGGCTATCGGGATTTCGGACACTTACCATTTCCCCAGCACCAGCCGTGCCAAGTGCGAGGCCCTTCATGGTGATGTTGAGTGCGCCATCGGAGACAAGCACATCAACGAGTTGGTTTTTACGGACAAGGGGGCGCAGGCTGAGGTCACGCGAGGTCAGAGGGCGATCCTGCCCAACACCTTGAGCCACCTCGTAAATAGAAAGGTCGGTATCCGCTGAAACGAAAGAGAGGTTTTCTGCAAGGGTGTCCATGTTTTTCAGTGCGCATGACGATGCATCGGGCGTTGCTCCGCGATCCAAGCGGCGCGTGGCGACCCATACTGGACGCCACAGCGAGGCTCGGAGGCTTTCCTGCCACGAGCCGATTTCTTTCCCGGCGGATTCGATGTGGAAACGCACTTGGGGTCTTGAGGAAAGCCCTCCCTGCGGAGCCTGGTCGATAAAAAGCTTCCAATCTCGGCTGTTGCGGATTTCAAGAGGCTTCCAGGCTTGGGAGAGCGAGAGTTTAAGATCGCCTTCCAAGGAATAACGGGCGCTAAGTTCGCGCTGCAGAGCATTGAGAACCTCGCGCTCGCCCACAGTCACGGTGCCTACAGATGTCACCACAGAGGGTGCGGAACCTTGGGAATTTTGAAAAGTAGCAGAGAGGGGATTTGTCGGCGCATGCGCGAGGGGCGCAGTGATACCTCCCAGTTCGGCAGCCTGCAGAGTGGCTGCCGCCGCAATGGAAAGAAAAAATGCGGAAAAAGGGATCATTAGCGTTTGAGATTGTTCGCCTGCTCCATCATCTGATCCGAGGATTGAATGGCCTTCGCATTCACTTCGTAGGCCCGCTGGGCAAGGATCATATTCACCATCTCCTCAGCGACATTCACATTCGAGGTTTCGAGGTGACTTTGCAGAAGGGAACCGAAACCTGCTTCGCTCGGATTGCCAAGGTTGGGCGCGCCACTCGCAGGAGTCTCATCAAAAAGATTGCCACCCGCACTGCGCAGACCTGCAGGATTGTTGAATCGGACTAATTGAAGCTGGAAATTTTGCTGCCCACCGGGAGTCTCGACAGTCACCTGCCCAGTCGACGAGATGGTCACATTTTGCGCGTCCACTGGGATCGGCTGAAAGCCTCCGAGGACCGGTAGACCGTCATTGGTCACCACGGCTCCGTCGGCACCCAGCTTGAAGCCGCCATCGCGCGTGTAAGCCGTCGTGCCGTCGGGGCGCTGGACTTCGAAGAAACCATCGCCTTGGATGGCGACATCCATTTTTTCACCGGTCTGGGTGAGTTGCCCTTGAGTGTAGACCTTAGCAGTGGAAACCACGCGCGTGCCATTGCCTACCTCCACTGAAGTGGGTGTGAGATTCCCTGCTCCCTGCTCGGCTCCAACCTCACGCTTTTTTTGGTAAAGCATGTCTTGGAATTCGATTTTATTTTTCTTGAAGCCTGTTGTGTTCACATTTGCGAGGTTGTTCGCAATCGTGTTCAGGTTCATTTGTTGGGCTTCCATTCCAGTGGAAGCAGCTTGTAGGGCTCTTAGCATAATATTTCAGGGTTAGGCGGTTGCACCAAGGGAGTTGATGGCTTTTGAAATCAGGTCGTCGTGAGATGTGATGGATTTCTGGGACGCCTCATAGGCGCGTGAGACGGCGATGAGATTCACGAGTTCCGCCATGGGCGAAACATTACTCGACTCGATGGCACCTTGGCTCATCTGCACATTTTCCATGGGTTGTGGGACGGCGCCTTCGGGCGGTTCAAAAAACCCTCCCTCGACGCGTGTCAATTGATCCAAGTTATCAAAGTCAAAGAGATTCATTCGACCAAGAAGATTGTCGCCTTGAGAAATCGATCCGTCTCTTGCGATCGAAAGTTCGCCTTGGTCGGGGTCTATGGTGATCGGACCTCCATCGCCTAAAACGGGTAAACCCTGCTTGGTGACAAGGGTGTTGTCTTGGTTTATGTGGAATTCACCATCTCTGGTGTAAAGATTCTTTCCATCAACATTTTGAACCTGAAAAAAACCAGGCCCCTCGATGGCTAAGTCTGTATTTTTTCCCGTG
>Ga0247841_10013856_pt1:5000-10214 | contig 10214 bp, 4 predicted proteins | sample LaCruzMarch2015__2_FD_192410 | JGI IMG/M metagenome (GOLD analysis project Ga0247841, IMG submission 192410) | Freshwater microbial communities from meromictic Lake La Cruz, Castile-La Mancha, Spain - LaCruzMarch2015_18m | ecosystem: Environmental > Aquatic > Freshwater > Lake...
TGCTATAACTGATATTTTGCCTGAAATAGAAGTTGTGGAAGATGATTTTTTTAATTCCCACCCTAGCGATTTTGAGTTAATGAGTGATGAGATACGTAACAATATTGAACGAGGTATAAAGCCTATTGTTGTTTTGAAAAAAGTGCTCATGGTCGATTTACCTTTAGGAGCCACAGAGGACAGAGTTTGTGGAACGATTGATATCGAAAAAGCATTGACAGATGGAATTAAGGCGTTTGAACCAGGCTTACTTGCTAAAGCGAATAGAGGAATTCTTTATGTGGATGAAGTTAATTTGTTAGATGATCATTTAGTAGATATTTTATTGGATTCAGCTGCTTCGGGTTGGAATACTGTGGAGCGTGAAGGTATTTCTATACGACATCCAGCTCGCTTTGTACTTGTAGGATCTGGAAATCCTGAAGAAGGAGAGCTTAGACCTCAACTGTTAGATAGATTTGGAATGCATTCTGAGATACGAACTGTAAAAGATCCTGAATTGAGGGTTCAGATTGTAGAACAACGAGCTGACTTTGATAAGAATCCACAAGAATCATTGGCAAAATATAAAGATCAGCAAGAAGCGTTTAAAAATAGGATTGTAGACGCCCAAAAATTATTACCACAAGTGAAAATTGATTACAACATTAGGGTTAAAATATCACAAGTTTGTAGCGAATTGGACGTGGATGGTTTACGAGGAGATATAGTTACAAATCGAGCATCTAGAGCATATGCGGCTTATGAAGGTCGAGATCTAGTGACTTTGAATGATGTAAAATCTGTTATAACTATGTGTCTAAGACATAGGTTACGTAAAGATCCAATGGAAACTATTGATTCTGGAGATAAAGTACAAAAGGTTTTTTCAAAAGTTTTTAATGACTTACTCTAGGTATTTATATATCCTCTCGAGAAAAAATTAATAGGCTCAGTAGGATTCGAACCTACATTAGAGACTTAGAAGGTCCCTGTCCTGATCCCTTAGACGATGAACCCTAGCAAATTTTTATGTAGAAATACATTGGGCGGTACTGGATTTGAACCAGTGACCACCTGCTTGTAAGGCAGGCGCTCTACCGCTGAGCTAACCGCCCTTTCTGGTCATTTTTACTTCCAACAAAAATATACTAACACTTCATATGTAATTTATGCAACTTCTTTTTTAGAATCTTCAAAATTCTATTACATAAAGTTTCTTACATAAATTTTTCCTCATTTTAATCTAATTTATTTTAGTATGGGATTTAATAGATAATGTGATCTATATATATTTCATCTTTATCTTTATTGTTCAATGCATATGTCGAAAATTTTAAAACATTCAACATATACAGTAAATTTCTCCGATTAGAGTAGTCTAGAAATCGATTTTCCTAAAATTTTTCTTTTTTTGCGTTATTTGAGAAAAGATATATTCTTTTTTAGTGTAATAATAAAATTATATCTTTGTTGCTTATGATTTCTTATACTTTTTAGTCTCCAGTCTAATTTAATACATAATTATAACAAACATTTTTACTGAAGACTCTTTTAGATTTTTTATATTTGCAATTTTTTCTAGCTGGTAAAGGGACTTGAACCCGCAACCTACTGATTACAAATCAGTTGCTCTACCAATTGAGCTACACCAGCATTTGGAGCTTGTTGTTAATATACAACAAAATTGTCTACATAGTAAAGTATTTTTTTGTTTAGTAGACATAAGTTATTATATTTTATGTAGTCAATTTATCTAATTCATTTAATAATACCATAGGTTTAGTTGATTAGGATTTATGATTTATCTCCTATTCAAATCTTATTTTTTATAGTTCGATATTAATTTAACATGGAGAATTATTTTGTATGTCTAGATATAGAGGAGCAGTTTTAAAAATTGTACGTCGTTTAGGGGAACTACCTGGTCTTACTAGAAAAGTTACAAAACGAGTTACGCGTCCTGGGCAGCACGGGGATCAGAACAGAAAACCTTCCGAATATTCAATACGATTGGAAGAGAAGCAAAAAATTAGATTTAATTATGGTCTTACTGAAAGACAATTGATAAAGTATGTACGAGATGCGAGACGGATTAAAGGTTCTACAGGTGAAGCTTTACTGCAGTTATTAGAGATGAGGTTAGATAACATTGTATTTCGATTGGGTATGGCACCTACTATACCAGCTGCAAGACAGCTAGTTAATCATGGTCATATTTGTGTTTATAATAAACGGGTGTCTGTCCCTAGTTATCAGTGCCAGACTGGTGATCTTATTTCGGTTAGAAATAATACAAGATCAAAACACTTAATTGAAAATTATGTATCTTTTCCTGGTTTGGCTAATATACCTAGTCATTTAGAAATAGATAAAATTAGTTTGACAGGAAAAGTTACTAAAATTATATCTAGAGAATGGGTAGCTTTGCAATTAAATGAATTATTGGTAGTCGAATATTATTCTCGTAAAGGTTAAATCTGACTTTTTATTATTTTATTATATGTAAATTACAATTTTTTACCACGAGTTTTCTTCGCTTGGTAATGTATCTGAGGTAAATAACCAGATTAGCCCTTTATAAAATCTGTGTAAATTTTCTAATCTTAATTTTGTATTGAAAATATATTTTTCCAATTTAGAATAACTAGAAGAACTCTTGGACACTGTATTCCAATTTATATTTTTGTAATAGTTATAAGGAGGTGCAAAAATAATGTCTAAATGATTTTCAACCCTTCCACATTCTTTATCTAAAAGTAAACTCTCAAGGTTATAAATTTCTATATTCGGTTTCTTAATTGTAAAATTTGGGTTTTTTGATTTATAGACTTTCCACGCTCTCATTGAATCTTCTATATTGAAAAAGATGATTTTTTTTTCTGGCATATTTTTGAAGGAGTATTCAATCAGATTTTTCTGGCTTGTACTTTTTTGAAGTTTTATTATGTAAATTGGATTCCCTTGGAACCAGGTATTGGAATATTTTTGTTTTGGGTGCATGGAATAAAAAAAATTCCGTGAGGGAGACTTAAGGACTAGATCGATTTCTTTTAAATCAGCTATCAGTCGTGTTTGATTTTTAGGAGAGGAGGTTCTATTAAGTCTGTAAAACACATCTAGTCCAACAGTTTTTAGTTTTAGTCCTAATACTTCTGAGTCTTTTGGTTCTTTTTTGCATATCTCATGTAGATAACTACTTGCATCCTCTTTATTCATAAAAAACAAGCTTACAGATATTGGTCCATTATCTTCAGACCAGAAAAAGATTTCTTTATATTTATTTTGAACCCAACTTAGAGAATTATTTTTTAAAGCGTCCCGGGTAGAAGATGTTATAACTTCGTTTTTGTCATTTACTACCGTATAGACTGGTATATATTTTAATTTTGTTAGTAAATATTTTTGTTCTTCAGTTGGAAAATTTGGTGAGCGTTTGTTAGAAAGTATGTGAACGATTTTATCTATTTTTGGCAATTGGAAGACTTCATTATCAAAATTAGATGTTATTAAAAATTTTTCTTTTTTGTTATTATCGTTTATAAAAAAATTATCATATTCGTTCTGAATTTTGATTTCCATACCTTCACTAGATGACAATTTATTTATAAGGGTAGGGACTGGATCATTGGTTGTTTTTAAATTTATATTTTCTACGTTTTGTTGTACTAGATTTATAATATTGTTCATGTTAGTTGGTAATACAGCCATATTTTGAATTTTGGTTATTCCTTAACAGGTGTTATTTGTTATATTTGAAGCAAGAACTTTTGTTCTGAATATACATAATAAAGTTATTTATTCGTAGAATCGTTACTTTCACTAAAATTTTTCCTTTTTTATTTTTATAAGAAATTTTTCTATTTTGTTTTTGAAGATTTCTCTAATAATTTATTTATAGCTTTGTAGCGTATAAGCTAAACTTATAGGTACTATAAGAAAAATCTTAGCTCTGGTGTGCATTTTCTTGCTACTATTAAATCAGGGTATAAATTAATCAGCTACAATATCTCTGCATATTGTTAGCTACAAAAAAGATGTGAGCCTATTAAATTTATTTAATATAAACACATACTAAATTTTATCGACTATAACCTTTACAGGAGGAATGTATGTCTCAATCCGTTGAATCACGGACTCGAATCAAAAACGAACGTTACGAATCAGGCGTTATCCCTTACGCAAAAATGGGTTACTGGGATGCTGATTATAATATTAAAGATACTGATGTACTAGCTATGTTCCGTATGACTCCTCAAAAAGGTGTAGATCCGGTTGAGTGTGCAGCGGCAATAGCAGGTGAATCTTCTACGGCAACTTGGACAGTTGTGTGGACTGACCTATTAACAGCATGTGATCTTTATAGAGCTAAAGCGTATCGAGTTGACCCAGTACCTGGTGCAGCTGATCAATATTTTGCTTACATAGCTTATGAGTTAGATCTATTTGAAGAAGGTTCCCTTGCAAACTTGACAGCATCCATTATTGGTAACGTTTTTGGTTTCAAAGCTGTAAATGCGCTACGTTTAGAAGACATGCGTATTCCTGTTGCATACTTAAAAACATTCCAAGGTCCAGCTACAGGAGTAGTTGTTGAACGTGAAAGACTTGATAAGTATGGACGCCCTCTTTTAGGTGCTACTGTTAAACCTAAATTAGGTTTATCTGGAAAAAATTATGGTCGTGTTGTTTATGAAGGTTTAAAAGGTGGTCTAGATTTTCTTAAAGATGACGAAAATATTAACTCTCAACCATTCATGAGATGGAGAGAACGCTTCTTATTTGGTATTGAGGGTGTTAATAGAGCAGCTGCTGCTGCTGGCGAAGTTAAAGGTCATTATTTTAACGTTACAGCAGGTACAATGGAAGATATGTACGAACGTGCTGAATTCTGTAGAGAAATAGGTTCTGTTATTTGTATGATTGACCTTGTAATCGGTTACACGGCTATTCAATCTATGGGTATCTGGGCTCGTAACAACAGTATGATTTTACATTTACACCGTGCTGGTAATTCTACATATTCCCGTCAGAAAACTCATGGTATGAATTTCCGTGTAATCTGTAAATGGATGCGTATGGCTGGTGTAGATCATATTCACGCAGGTACTGTAGTAGGTAAGTTAGAAGGTGACCCTCTAATGGTTAAAGGTTTCTATAACGTATTACTACAAGCTAAAGTAGATGTTAACCTTCCTCAAGGTTTATTCTTCGCACAAGATTGGGGTTCTCTAG
>Ga0247841_10013857_pt1 | contig 10214 bp, 7 predicted proteins | sample LaCruzMarch2015__2_FD_192410 | JGI IMG/M metagenome (GOLD analysis project Ga0247841, IMG submission 192410) | Freshwater microbial communities from meromictic Lake La Cruz, Castile-La Mancha, Spain - LaCruzMarch2015_18m | ecosystem: Environmental > Aquatic > Freshwater > Lake | place: Spain...
CGATCTTCCAAGGCCGGCGCCGAACGCCAAGCCCGGAGTTCACTGCGATTGTAATGATCAGGATCGGATGCCGCCTTGTACCAAGCAAACCCTGACAAGGTCGGCCAACTGAACGCGCCTACCCTTCCTTTATACCCCTGCCACCAGAGCCGCTTGAAAACGGTCGCCGCCCAGCGGTCTTTTTCCCATTCCTCCATATTCCACCCGTGAACAAACAGCAGATATTGTCGGCCTTCGGGTTTATATGTGCTTGTATTCGCCACCACACTGGCGGCGTTGACCAAATCCCCGGTGCCTACGGCGGAAACCGTAAACTTGTCATAAAACGCGGTAATGGGCCGCAATTCCAATTGCATCGCCTTTTTCAATATCAACCGGCCGTTCTGCTTGATCAGGAATGTCAAATCGCCTTTTCCTGCATTTCGCCCTTCCAGGAGAAAACAAGTCTCCTGACCGCCGCCTTTTAACAAATTGGCGGGCAAGGGGGTATCTGCCGCCCCAATGGTCGCTATATTGGTAAGATTGGTTTGCTGGGCGGCAATGGCCGGCATTTTGATATAATTCAGCGATGGATTGACCGCCGGGAACAGATTGACCATGGGCATACCATCGGCAATGTTTTCAAACCGCAAACAATAGGAAACATTGGCAGACTTGGCTATTTCGCCTTCCACCTTAAGATACAACCGGGTGAAATCCTCCAGGTCGCGTTTACAGGATATGATTTTATCATCGCAATCTTTTTTAGAATCATTTGCATCGTCTTCTTCACCTTTGACCATTACATCATGGTCGTCATTAACCCAAAACACATAATTTGTGTCGGCAGGGTCCGTAAACGATATTGTCCCATCCCGATTGCCGTCCATGGCAATGCCGATTTTGGTGACGGTAATTTTCAAACGATCACTAAAACCGCCGGGGCCGGTGATCGTCAGGAACGTGGCGCCCGGGGAAATACCTTCCACATAGACAATTTGGTTGTCATATCCCTTATACGACACATTGCCGTTGCCCATCAATGAACTGTATTCCCCTTTATATTTTTTTGTGAGTGTTTTGTACAGGCGTACGATGGCCGGGTCCCATGTCAGGCTGACGGGGACACCCGGCGGATGCTGAACCGTGAACCGCATGAGTTCGTTGTCCTCGCCTTTATTTACTTCATCTTTCCAGTCCGCCCGCCCATTCTGGTCGTCATCGTCATCATTCAACGGGATCAATGCGCCGGTAGTTATTTTTTCCATCGGCGGAACCGGATTCATATCGAGATTCACGCAAAGGGGAACGGGATCGCTGACGCTGATTTTAGGCCATCTCAGCTTTGTTCGTTTTGTGTTGCCAGGTTGCTTGTTTCTCGCTTTTTTCTTTGCGTCCCAGGCCTTGGCACGGGTTGCTTTCATTTCAACCGGTTTTAATCGCTCGGTCACGACAATGCGCCCACCGCTCAACGGGACTTGAAGACCGTAAACATCTATGTGGGGGGTGGAATAAACACGCTGGGCGCCCGATACCTGGTATTCGTAATGACAATAATCGCCCCGGTAACTTCGATAAACCATGATATACACGGGCACGGATTCAACCACATTGTGAAAATTAAAATAATAGTCTCGTTTGAAATCCTGCACAAAATGACCGCTTGCGTCTTTCTCGTCATAAGGCTCCGCGGTGAACGAAAGAGCGCGATAGGGATTATAACCAAGGAGGGGATGGGCCAGGAGTCCGAAAATAAAAAGCCAACATATAACCAGCCGCCGTTTTATACCATTAGGCAAAACCAACCGGTATAACCATCCGCAGGTAATAACTTGCGCATGGCATATATCCGCATGGATGTGTTGGTTAATGCGCTTTGCGGTGATGTCCATAACTGCGTGTGATACGACTTTGGCCGGGCCCTTGGATTTGGAATGAATCCCACTGAACCGCCCCGTTATCTAACGATTGATATTCCGTTATGGGAATGGGTACGGCGGGCGAACTATTTGCAGAACCCGGATCATAGCCCCTATTCTGTTCATCAAGATTAACAAAACCATCCTTGTCGCTGTCCCGTTGTCCATCGTTTATTCCATCGCCCTGGCTGTCTTTGGCGCATGGGTTGAGCCCCAGCCGGATTTCCGTGCTGTCCCATAATCCATCACCGTCGGTGTCTTTCCGACGAGGGTTCGTGCCCAAGGCGCGTTCTTCATTGTCCAGCAGACCGTCGCCGTCGAAATCCGGCTCGTTTGGGTTTGCGTAGCGCCGTACTTGCATCGCATAAGCTTTGTCATGCGCGTCAAGATTGCGCTCGTACGCAAAGCGCGCCATGGCGAAAAACTCATTACGCTGATAATCAAGCGACGGGCCGGTCTGATTCGGAGCCGCCGATTGCGCCATGATATTGACGGCTCGCCACCAAACAACGACGAAGAATAAAAAAGCGCAACAAAGCGCTATTGCCGCACCAATAAGAAGGATTGGAATGTCACACCAATATGAATGGAAGCGGGGAGATAAATAGCGGACGCTTGTAGTCCTTTTGGCGACAATGGCTACAAGCCGTCTCAGGGCGGAATTGAAATGTAACGCAGGCCGCATCATTCATGAATATCCCGGGTAGGGAACAATTTGCGGGTCAATGCAGGACAAACCATGGCAAGAAAACTCACGTGTCCCTGCAGAACACAAGCGGGATCACAGGATCGCCCGCGCTTAAATGGAAGGCGGATTGCTGTAATTCCCCTGGTTTTCAAGCGATGCGCTATGGCACGAAGCCGACGGATATAATCCCGGCGCAGGTTTGGTTTGGCGTTAATTACCAAACCGGTCACCGCTTGCCGATGGCCTTGGCGCATGATTTGAAGTTTGTCTTCGTTAACGGCAAATCCTTCCTCCCTGATAATTTCTTTCAAAAACGGCACTAAGCACGGGAATTTGGGGTTGTTCGACGAGAAAACAAGATCATCGGCATAGCGTGAATAACGGAATTTAGATTTCCGCGCCAGAGCCGCAAAGCGGCGATCCAGTTTGACGCAAACAAGGTTTGAAAGAGACGGACTGGTGGGAGCGCCTTGTGGTAATCGGCCTTCCAAAGTGCATAAGTTGGCAAATAAGACGGCTACCCGATAAGGGTACCCGAACCGCTCAAATACTTTGCGCACCTGCTTATGCGTAATCGAGGGAAAGAAATCCTTCAAATCAATTCGGATCACGACTTTTCGCGCCGCGTGCGGACGACCATTATCCAAAATCGACCGCCCCTTGATAAAAGCGGTAGCGTACTTATGGGGTTTCCCGCGGTTAAGAATCCGCCGTAGAATCCATTGTTGCATTGTCAGGAGCCGCCCAGTCGGAGCGTCTATCGCGCGCGGGGAGCCGTCTGCTTTTGGAATCTCGTAGTGCGAATAATACGACTTTTGATTATAGGCCATCCAAAGCAGATGGTTCTTGCTCATCTTCTGCTTGTGGGCCAGATGGGCCGTGTTATATGCCGCGGGCAATCCGCGGCCGGCCATGCTCCGGCTATAGGAAACCAGAAAGCTTAAAAACCGGGAATCCACCGCGGTATTTTTGTCGAATAGCCAACGATGAAAAGGTTGCCCGGCAAGCATTTCGGGCGACATGGCATTGTGGGAAAAGTCCAGTTCCTGACCGGAATCAATCTTGAGACGCGCATAAGCACAAACCAGATCGCTTACCTCCGGATCAACGCCCGCTTGCCGTTGAAGGAGGCTGAGGTTCTGTAACGCCAGGACCGGATCATCCGTTTTCATGCGTGCAATAGAGAAGAGAGGGGCGGCGGCCTTTACGATTTCCTGGCATACTATCGCGCTCAGAGTCGGCGGGCAAAATGTTGCCCGGCGAGTCCAGCGCTATTGTTCGTTAACGAAGCGCATGGCGAAGCGCCATACCCTGCGTCTTGCAGTGCTAAATAGCTCGCCGCCCCTCATATTTGCATTTCCGAAAAAGCAACCGCCGGTTTATCGGATTGACGAATCAGCCTGGCATTGGGAAATGGGACCTGTGCCCACTCCCAAACCATTGCCCGTTTATTTCGTCGCCTGGGTTTTAAGACAAGATGGAAGCGATCATTCGGAGCAAGATTGTATGCTCGTTTGGTGAGTTCGATACCGCAGTTGGGGCAGTATATGCCTGATGTGTGTTTGCCCTTGTGCTTGTGGGACTGGGTATATAAGGCCTTGCATTTCTGGCATCGCCCCTCCGCCGGAATCCGATCGGCGATAGAGACATGCAAAAACTCCATGAGTCCAACGGCCGCCGCGGTTGCGCCCGTCAATAATAAAAAAGCGCGGCGTGTATATAATCGGATCATTTAACGCACTCGCTTGACATCGCATTCATTGGTTATCGTAGTTAGCCACTATAGTAACGTCGCGTTCGCATGCAAGAACAATTAAACCTTCATTATACCATCAATCATTGATAGGACTGCGTCTTTTTTTCAGCGGCCAGCAAGATCAGCAACAAGCAGAAGAACGCCAGCAACATGCCGATCAAGAAGGCGATAAAGGAAATCAAGGCAAGAATGGTGGGCCGCGTGGAATAGACGTTCGTTGCACGGAAATCCGGCGTCAACATTTTCCGACGTTGATATTCGGCCACCACGGCCCGCATATCGGGGGCTTTTTGCGTCTCCGCCTCCTTGATTACCGCCGTCAGGTTGGCCACAAAATCGGCGCGTCTTTCCGGGTCTATCTTTTCCAGCCATTCAAGCAGTTCCCGCAAGTTACGACCCGAATAATACTTTTTGATGTTATCGGAAAACTTTATCTCAGGGACTAACTTGGGTCTCTGCAATTGCGCGGTTGCGGCCGCCGGTTGAAGTGTTTTTTGAATGTCCTGGTAAGTAACATGGTTGGCGAGAAGATGGCGGATTTTTTGAAGATGAATGCCGGCTATAATAATACTGAAAATCATTCCAAGCGATATAATGGCAACAATCAATCGAACAAGTGTAAACAGACGTTTATCTGCAATGATTAGCTTGCCTGGCTTGGTCACCACAGGCGCCTCCGCCGGGTGATTCCGGCTACCGGAATCGGAATCATCCGAAGTCCTGGTTTTACGCTCATTTGACGGAGGGCGCCGCTCTAATGGTTCGGCAAGAGCTTCAGGAGGGCATCCCATTGAGGCTTCTGGGATTACAAGTTGTTCGAGGCATTTCGGGCACTCGATTTTCGTGCCTGCAGCACTGTCTTCAATGGCCAATGGTTGACCGCAATGCGGACATGTGAAAAGAATGTCGCTCATGACGGGAGACCATAAGCAATATCGTTTTCCACCGGGCAGTAAAACTGCGCCACTGTGATTCAAGCTACTTGGAAGGTCTGCCCAAGAGGATGAAACGATCCCGTTTCCTGGCGTTCAAGTTTATCGCGAATCCGGTCGAATTCACGGACAGTTTCGGGTGAATATAATTTCTCGCCGCAATGCCGGCAAACCTCGGCATTTACCCTGATAATCGCCGTGTTATTACCCCCACGAATAATTTTATCAACCGCTTTCGCAATCATTTCGCCACCGCAAACCGGACATTTTTCAAACGGCTTCATTATGTTTTCCTCCTGATGCGCCAGTTAATCCACAAATCCGCGGTCGGACGATAAACAGTTATGATAACGCACCATTGATTGGCCGGATTATAAGCCCATACACTATGAATCGGTTCCCCTTGTGCGCTTTTCCCAAAAACCAAACAGCTCGGATATGGTTTATCGGAAGGATAATCTTCAATTATCTCTCCGCTGTCCACAGAATAATAGATGTCATCCCAAGCCAAATGATCATCAACAGCCGCCTCTTCCGCGTGATCCGTAATACGAAGCCTGCCATCATAAATGGCCGATATAATATCCTGAATATCCATATCAATCGTCCATTTACATTATCTATCTGAAAACATGCTACTCCATGAATGCAATCCCGTCAATGGACTTTGGCGGCAATTTGCATTTTTTCACCGACTATCATGTCGCCGCATAGCGGCAAACAACCGCTTACCAGACGACGCGGGGACGATGGTCGCGGATCGCAATGGGGATAATGAGCCGTTCTGTCTCGCCTGGGCGTAGTCCGGCAACAGCCGGAGCGGAGCCTGGCGAACGGCCCCTACACGGCCGAGTCGTCCGGCGTCACGCATCAGCCCACAATCTACGGTCTACAGCCTTCTTCAGCCTATAGCCTGTTCTCATCACTGATGACTGATTACTGATCACTGATCACTGATTACTTCTAAAATCTCCACCGGGCATTCGGGGATGGCGCCGAGGAAGAGCCGGCCATACCACTTGCTAATAATCCGCGCATCCAGGATCGCGATGATGCCCTCATCCGTGAGGGTTCGGATCAGCCGCCCAACACCCTGCCGGAATTTAAGAATCGCCTCCGGCAGGGAGTACTCCTTGAACGGATCGCCGCCCTGGGCCTTGATCCGCTCCATGCGGGCCTTGATTACGGGCTCATCCGGCACGGCAAACGGCAGGCGCACGATGATTACGTTGCTCAGCGCCTCGCCGCGCACGTCCACGCCCATCCAAAAACTGTCCAGACCGAACAGGACAGCGGAATTGATGATTGCTGATTTCTGATTGCTGATTTCTGATTGCTGATTTCTGTCGTCTGGCGTCCCGCCGTCGCCCAAAGGGCTATGGCGGGCAGGCCGGCGTCCGGCGTCTGTCGTCTGTCCTTCGGCGTCTGTCGTCTGTCCTCCGTCATTGGCCTTTCGGAACCGGTCCAGCATCACGTGCCGGGAAAGCCCTGTGCCCTGTACCAGGGACATAATGCCCTCCGCCTCAAAAAACGGCGCCAAGTCCCGCGCCACAGCCTTCATCATCGCGGCATTGGTAAAAAGCGCGAAGGCCCGGCCCTGCGATTTTTTCACAAAATAGCGGATGGCCCGGGAGGCTGCGGCCGTAAAGGCTTCTTTGTCGTTGGGATCGGGCATGTCGCCGGCAATATAGACCCGCATCTGGCGCGTGTAATTGAACGGCGAACCTACAACCAGCTCCCGGCACCGCGTAGCGCCGATTCTCTGCCGGAAATAGGCTAATAGCGAAGCGTTCTTCGTTCTTTGTTCTTCCACGTCGGCGCATAGCGCCAAGTGGCCACTTGCCCCGTTGCGGGGCGACGTGGCGTTCTTCGTGCTTCGTTCGGCATCCGGCGTCCGTCGTCTGTCGTCCGTCGTCCGTCCCCCCGCCACGGCGAGCGTCGCCGAGGTCAGGATCACGCAAGGGTAGGCCTCAAACAGGGTCTTTTCCAGGATCGGCGCCACCGCGATCGGCGCGGAATACAGCACCCACTGCCGGCGGCGCGCCCCCTCACAGGCCACCCAATAGACATGATTATCGGCCGTCTGCTTTAAAAACATATCCAGCGCGGCGCACATATCCAGTCCGCGTCTGGCAACGGCGTTCAACTCAGCTTGAAGATCGGCTTCGGTTATGGCTTCGGCCAGGCGCTTGACCGCGCGCGCGATTTTTTCCTGGCGGGCCCCCAGGAGCGTTGCAAACACCAGCGGCGCGCGGACGATGCGCCGAGTGTCTTTCTCCTCCAGGCATGCCCACTGTTTGACTTCCAGGAAAAAATGCTCGACGTCCTCCCACATCCGGGCTGCCTCGTGGGCGACCTCGCTTTCCTTCAGCACGGCCAGCAGGCCCCTGCCGGTCTCGGGGGTATAGAGGCGCCGGAGCCAGTGCTCGAAGGCGCCCTGGGAAAGCCTCAATCCCAAATGCTCGCTGGCCGTATCTTCCAGGCATTGGGCCTCATCCAGCACGAGGGTGTCGAAGGCCGGCAGGAGTCCCTTGCCGTTTTCGCGCAAGGCCAGGTCGGAAAAGAACAGGTGGTGATTGAGCACCAGCACATCGGCCTCAAAGGCGCGGGCACGGGCCTTCATCAGGAAACAGCGCGCGTAATGCGGACACTTGCGCGCCAGGCAGTTATCGTGCTCCGAACAGACCTGGCTCCAAAGCGCGTGCGGCGCGCGCTCTAATTGCGGATTGCCGATTTCTAATTGCTGATTGCTGATCTCTGACCGCTGATCTCTGACCTCTGATTTCTGACCTTCGGTGTTCGACTCGCCTGGGCATAGCGCTTCGGCGGAGCCTGGTGTTCGATGTTGGATGTTGGATGTTTGCTTATTCCCCTCTTCTCCGCCATCCGTCGTCTGTCGCCCGTCATCTGTCTGCCAGTCCGAGAGGCTGCCATCCTTGGTTTCATCGGCCCAGCGGCGCAGGCGCGCGAGTTCGCGTTCCTGGGCCTTATTAAAGAGGTCGCCGCCGGCATGGCGCGCGCGCCCCGAAGTATGCGCTTCGCTTAACTTCAGGGCGCGCTCCAGCCGGCGCAGGCAGAGATAATTTGCGCGGCCCTTGCACAACGCAACCTTGAAATCCAAGTTCAAGTGGCGCCGGAGAAAGGGCAGGTCCTTAAAGACCAATTGTTCCTGGAGGTTGATGGTATAAGTGGAGACGGCCACCGGCCGCTGCTGTTCCTTGGCCAGCAGGATGAGCGGCACCAGGTAGGCAAAGGTTTTGCCGACACCAGTGCCGGCCTCCACCGCCAGGTGTTCCGGCTTGATGATCGCCGCGGCTATCGTCTCGGCCATGGCTATTTGCTGGGGCCGGACTTCAAAAACAAATCCGTCGGCTTCCGTGGCGCCGGATTTGGCCAATACTCCGCCGGAGCAAAAAAAAGCGCGAACCTGCTCCGGAATCTGCGAGCATTCATCAGCTATAGGATCCGGATGCGCAATCATGGGAAATAAATCCTGGTAAATAAATTCTTGCTTGTATGAGTTGTTTTTTGATATGAATATACATGTTTATCAAGCGAGCGTAGCTCAGTGGTAGAGCTCTACCTTGCCAAGGTAGATGTCGAGGGTTCAAATCCCTTCGCTCGCTCCCTCCTACGCCAAAGCGCTTCGGAGGGCAGGCCAGCCTTCGCAATAGCTATTGGCTGTCGAGGGTTCCCCGCCGGAGGCGGGTCCGCCTATGGCGGAAAATCCCTTCGCTCGCTCATTATTTCTGATTCCCGCATGACCCGGTGTAGTTGCCGTTCGACAGAACGGCCCCATAACCCCCACGGTTCTATCGAACCACGCCTACACCAAAACAGAAAATTCGCGGTTCTATCGAACCGCCTCTACACCCGATCAATTCGAACGATTTCACCTTGATACGGCCATTCTTCCGGATGTGCAATCAATTTTGCCCGTACAGGATTCTGCCTCACATACTCCCACTTCTGCGAATAACTTTCCGCATTCCTGAGGAGATGGTCAAAAAAGCCGAGTTGCCAATATGGCCCCTTTACGGCATTATGACTCAAACATAAAGTTAACCGCTGTTTCAATAATCTTACAAACTGACTCAGCGACAAATCGCCACCGATTCTCACAAATAAATGAATATGATCCGGCATGATCACATAACGACCAATTACACACTGGCGCATTTCGGCATGACGGGCATAATTACAAAATACTTGATAAATGTCAGGATCGTTCAATATGGCCTTTCTTTCATACGTACAAATCGTCACAAAATACAATGGCGGTTGATAACGATCAAAAACAACCGCAAGTCGCTTCGGCCGGTTATGAAAGACACGGCTCATAAATCCATTTACACCGCCAATATGTTGTAGAGGCCGTTCGAGAGAACGGCCCGGTGTAGTTGCCGTTCGTGAGAACGGCTTCCTGCGGTTCTATCGAACCGCATCTACAACTCAATAGCCTTCCTGTATCTTCGAATCAGCGCATTGGTTGAGGAATCGTGCCGCAGATCCGGCTCGGTCTTCGCAATCAACTCCGGCAGAATTTTGCCGGCGAGCTCCTTGCCCAACTGAACGCCCCACTGGTCAAACGAAAAAATATTCCAGATTACGCCTTGCGTAAAAATCTTGTGCTCGTAAAGCGCAATCAGCGCGCCCAGCACGGCGGGCGTTAATTTTTCCGCCAGGATCGTATTGGTCGGCCGGTTGCCCTCAAAGACCTTGTGCGGCACGAGCTCGGAGAGCGTCCCCTGCCCCACCACCTCTGTGGCAGTCGCCACCTCTGTGGCAGTCGCCACCTCTGTGGCAGTCGCCACCTCTGTGGCAGTCGCCACCTCAGCGGCAGTTGCCGCCTCGGCCGCCATGCGCCCGAACGCCAGGGCTTCCGTCTGCGCAAAGCAATTCGCCATCAGCTTGGCATGGTGATCGCCTACCGGATTATG
>Ga0247841_10013859_pt1 | contig 10212 bp, 16 predicted proteins | sample LaCruzMarch2015__2_FD_192410 | JGI IMG/M metagenome (GOLD analysis project Ga0247841, IMG submission 192410) | Freshwater microbial communities from meromictic Lake La Cruz, Castile-La Mancha, Spain - LaCruzMarch2015_18m | ecosystem: Environmental > Aquatic > Freshwater > Lake | place: Spain...
TAACACAACCGACGTAACCAGCTTAACTTCTGTGTTCGGAATGGGAACAGGTGTGACCAAGTTACTATGGCCGTCTTCAAATTTATCCAAGAAAGAAGGTATTTAAGCTTTACTATCCAATCCCTATAATGAAAACAAAGCTCTCCAAGACAGAGGCAAGAACAAAAATAGATGATTTCTTCAAACAAGAAACATTAGACAAAGAAAAACTAAGGAAGATAAGACGATTGGCAATGAAATTCAAAATCCCTCTAAAAGAAAAAAGAAAGAGATTTTGCAAAAAATGCAAAAGCCAGCTAAATGGTTCAGTAAGGATAACCAAGACTCACAAGACAATCATCTGTAAGGAATGCAGTTTCAGAAATAAATTCAAACTTAATTAACATGAAGACTCTCAAATTTAAATCAAACCTAGTTCCCCTAATTCTTAATGGTTCCAAAACAGTTAGCTGGAGATTATTTGATGATAAAAATTTATCAAATGGAGATAATTTATCTTTTATAAACTCCGAAACTCTCAAAGAATTTACAAAGGCAAAAGTTGTTTCAGTGGTCGAAAAAACATTCGATGAAATTTGGAAATACGGATATTCTGGGCATGAGATATACTCTTCAAAAAATGAGATGATTGCCAAGTTCACAGATTACTATAAAATACCATTAGACGGCAAAACAAAAGTTAAGATAATTAAATTCAAGTTACAATAAGGTTTATAAGTGCAGTTTTTCCGGCTTCTAAATGACATTCACTAGAGATAAGAAAGAAACTCAACTAAGAGCAATTAGAAGAGCTGTAGATCTGGGTGCAGAAATGCAGTCCATTAGTCCATATATCTCTGATTTGTATAGGGCAGGACTTAGTCATTCAGCAATAGCAAGATATCTCAAAGCCCAAAGCCCGCCAGGATTGGAATTATCAATGTCAAAAGGAATTTTAGAAAATGCAGTAAGATATGCTCTTTCAGGAAATGAAAATCCCGATTTAATAGGAACATCAAAACCAGTAAGAACATATGAAGGACTAATATCTTCAGAAGAGTATGCTCGTTTATCCGAACAGAACAGAGTCTCAAGCGGAGAGGCTCGTGTAGCAGATAACAAAAAAAGAAACATTGGTGCACTATCTCTTTCGACAGCCAAATTATCAGATGCCGCCAGAGCAAGCGCAATAGCAAGAGGATTTACCCCTTTCTCGGACGAGGAAGCAGTTTACACAATGTGGTTGTCTGTAGATCCAACTAATCACAAAAATGGACAAACTGTTAATTTCAAGATAGCCGAAGACGTTAACAGGCATTATAATAACAATAGAACTTTTACAGTCATAAGAGAATTACTAAGAAGAGAAAGAACAAGGGCAAGAAATTCCAAACAAATTGGTTCTAATTTCTAGATATTGATTAAATTTAAATAATCTCCAATTGAGACTTTTTAATGCTAGACAATATTATAAAAGTCCACCGAGAAGGTAGAAGTTATATAGTTACAGAGCCAGGATTTCCATTCGATAGCAAAGAACGGCTTGAATTCGCAGCAGCACACTATGTTCGAGTCGATGGCGGTTTTCTTGTTCTATCTGAAAATTATGATCGAGACCATATAAGGACTGGAACATTAAAAGAACATATTCTAAAAGCAAATCCAGAATTCTTAACAGATGAACAGGAAGCACGAGAAACAGCAAGACAGAGAGCTTTAGATCTAGCAACAGAACTTCTAAAGCAAAGACGTGGAGCAGTTTTAGATGATTTCTCAGGATTGATATAAATCCCAAATTATCTAACAAATAGAGTTAAAAATTATTCAAAAAAACACAGATAAAGAAAGCTTAAGCTTTCTTAAATCTTCAACTTGTAAGAGTTGAATGAGACAAAAAAGCATTTATGCTTTTTTGAATTTGGTAACAATCGGCAACATATCAGCATGTCCTAAAAGAGCAGCTCTGCAGCAATATCTTTCCAATCCAAGCTCATCAAGAACCTTTCCTGGATGCTCTCCAGCGTCTACTCTTTTCTTGTATTCTTCCCACATCTGTCCAATGGGTTTACCACATCCAAAACATCTAACAGGAATTATCATGTATATATTGGTAAAAGTTGGTTTAAAAAGCTTGCTATGCTCTTTTCCAAAGAGGGGGAAACCTTATTAAACAAAAAAATCTACATTCTTGCATGACTGAAATCATCAATTTAAAAAAAGTAACCAAATATTATCACATGGGGGATAACATAGTAAAAGCCCTTGATGGAATAGACATAAAGGTCAATCTAGGCGATTTTGTAGCAATAATGGGCCCTTCTGGTTCTGGAAAAAGTACTGGAATGAACTTAGTAGGAAGTTTAGATCTTCCCACAAAAGGAAATATATTTCTAGATGGAAAAGACATCTCCCATCTGAGTGAATCAGACCTTGCGCAGATAAGGGGAAAGAAAATAGGATTTATTTTCCAGAGTTTTAATCTTATTCCAAACTTAACAGCCAAAGAAAACATTATGCTTCCAATGCTTTTCCAATCTATTGAAAAAGAAGATAGAGAAGCAAGAGCAGAGAAACTTTTGAAAATGGTCGAGTTGGATGACAGAATGGACCACTTTCCAAATCAGCTCTCCGGAGGACAACAACAGAGAGTTGCAATTGCAAGAGCTCTAGCAAATGACCCTGAAGTTATTCTAGCAGACGAACCAACTGGAAACCTTGATACAAAAACAGGAGAGAAAGTTATGCACTTCCTAGAAAAGTTCCACAAAGAAGGAAAAACAATAATCATGGTCACTCACGATCCACAAAAAGCACTTAATCACGCAAAAACAATATACTGGCTTAAAGACGGTAAAATAGAGAAAGTTACAAAGAAAATAAAGAATAAGTGGAAAGTGGTGAGATAAAAATGATTAGAGATTACGTTTCTCTAGCTTTTGACAATCTAAAGCACAGAGGTCTAAGATCCTGGCTCACCATGCTTGGAATTTTTATAGGTATTGCAGCCGTTGTTGCACTAATTTCTCTTGGACAAGGCCTGCAACAAGCAGTTCTAGGACAATTTGATGCATTATCTGCAGATAGATTAATAATTCAAAACGCTGAAACTGGATTTGGCCCTCCAGGAAGCACAGCAGTAACAAAACTTACAAATCACGATTTGGATATAATAAACCGAGTTGCAGGAGTAGAGATTGCAGTTCCAAGACTTATCCGAATGGGAAAAGTAGAATACAATAAGGTTGCAAGCTTCAAATATATAGGTGATCTTCCAGACGATAAAGAAGAAGCCGCAATGGTCTATTCAACAATGAATGCAAAACCCGTTGAAGGACGACTTCTAACTCCAGACGACAGAGGAAAAATTGTTCTAGGAAATGATTTTTTAACACAGGAAGAATTTGGAAAAGATATTAGAGTAAGCTCAAAATTAAATATTAATGGAAAAGATTTCGAAGTTGTTGGAATAATTGGTAAATTAAATAATATTATTTTTAATTCAGTTATAATCATGCCCAGAAAAGATATGAAGGAGCTATTAGATATTGGAGATGAAATGGATACAATTGCAGTAAAAGTCTCATCAACGACCCTTATTGACAGCACCGCCAAGGAGATAGAAGATAGATTGAGAAAGGACCGAAATGAGCAAGTAGGGGAAGAGGACTTTACAGTTCAAACACCTCAGCAAGCACTGAGTGCAGTAAATACAATTCTCAATATAGTCAATCTAATAGTAATAGGAATTGCTGCAATCTCTTTGGTAGTAGGAGGAATTGGAATTATGAACACGATGTACACTTCAGTTCTAGAAAGAAAAAAGGAAATAGGAATAATGAAAGCAGTGGGTGCAAAGAACTCAGACATCCTAACAATCTTCCTTCTTGAATCTGGTCTTCTTGGTTTAACAGGAGGAATTATTGGAGCAATTATTGGCTTGTCTTTATCTTTCCTTGTTTCATTTGCAGCATCATCCTATCTGGGGATGGATCTTCTAAAAATCTCAGTCTCCTATCCTCTTTTAATTTCAGCAATATTATTTTCACTAATTATAGGGGCAATTTCTGGGCTTTTCCCAGCAAGACAAGCTGCACAACTAAGACCAACGGAGGCACTGAGGGGATAAAATGATCTCAGATTACATAACTCTCTCATTTAGAAATTTGAAGAAGAGAAAACTCCGTTCCTGGCTTACCATGCTCGGAATTTTTGTTTCCATCGCAACTATTTTTGTCCTCATTGCAGTTTCCCTTGGTTTCCAAGAGGCAGTGAAAGAGCAATTCGAGATGCTTGGAACAGATAAATTCTTCATAATGCCTAAAGGACAATTAGGAGGTCCAGGAACTTCAGGAGCAGTTTCTCTTACAGAAGCCGATGCAGATGTAGTTAATCGAGTTTCAGGGGTAAAAGATATCACTTCAATATATATTGTAAATTCAAAAGTAGAATATAGAAATCAAAAAAAATATTTTATGGTAGCGGCGTTTCCTTCTGATGAATGGCAGTTGTTTAAAGAAATGAGCTCGCTAAAACTTGATGAAGGGCAATACCCTGGGATGAGAGATAGGGGAAAAGTCTTTCTAGGGAGCCAATACAAATACAATAAAATCTTTAATACTCCTATAAAAGTTGGAGATACCCTTAATATTAGCGGGATGAATTTTAAAGTATCTGCAATCCTGGCTTCTTTAGGAAACCCACAGGACGATAGAAACATATACATGTACTATGAAGACTTCCAAAAGATTTCAAACTCAACTGCAATACAGCAAATAATCGTCCAAATAAACCCTGGAGAAGACATAAATGAAGTCGCATCTAGAACCGAAATCAAATTAATGAATTTCAGAGACGTTACCGAAAAAACAAAAGACTTTACAATATTAACTCCAGAAGAACTTCTTGCGAGCTTCGCCTCTATTCTTAGCATAGTCACTGGTTTCCTTCTTGGAGTTGCAGCAATATCATTATTAGTGGGTGCAATAGGAATAACAAACACGATGTACACTTCAGTTCTAGAAAGAACAAAAGAAATAGGCGTCATGAAAGCAGTGGGTGCAAAGAACTCAGACATCCTAACAATATTTCTCATAGAATCTGGCCTTCTAGGGCTCACCGGAGGAGTTATAGGCGTTCTTCTGGGAATGGGAATAGGCAAACTAATAGAATACATCGCCGTGCATTATATAGAAACAACTCTTCTCAGAGTAGTATTCCCCACATATCTTATTCTAGGCTGCCTAGCCTTTGCCTTCCTAGTTGGAGCAATTTCAGGAACCTGGCCAGCATACAGAGCAAGTAAGATTCGTCCCGTAGATGCTTTGAGATATGAATAAATTTATTTTATAACTGATAAGCTGAGTTGCTGTGTAGACTTCTTGAATGAAGTGGAGTAACAAAATCTCCGTTAACTGGCATTACTGCTTTTCCTCTAAGTCTAAATCTATCCATCTCATAGAATAAAAATTTAGCAACCTCTTCCCTTGGAAAAGCAGGATCTCTTATGGAGGATTTTACCATATTTCTCAAGTTACCCAAGGCAGTTCTTCTAGCAATCCTCGGATGTTTTTGCGCGTCAACTACACTCATCGCCGAGGCAGTCATATCCTCCATTTTTTCAGGCTTACTATTCCGTCCATTATTCTCTTCCATAACTCCTAGAGATTTGCATAAAAATAGTGCAGCCTGATTTGGCAATCCCAATGCAAATGCTGCCTCTGCAGAGATTTGGAAAGCATTTGCAGCAAGAACAGCCCATCTCTCAAATTCTTCATTATGAAGGTCAAATTCAGGTGCATATCCAGTAGCAATTCTTCCAGCAGCAAGTCCATATCGAAGTGCAGCATCATATCTTTTAAAATCAGGTTTTTCAGCCGCCATTAGTCTTTCAACAACATCATACATTTCACCAATACCTCTAATATCAAATGGACTAAACTCCCTTTGTTTTTCTTTTAGTTCCAAACTAATCTGTCCAATTGGGCGAAATAGAACCCTTGCTAATTTTCCAGTGTATGTCTTATCAACGGAATACATTTTTGACTTTCTTCCAGTCCAAGCTCTCGATTCTTTCCAACTCATCCAATCCCATTATTATCTTGCCTTTTAAGTATTTCTATAGAATCCAATAACAATTATCAATTTAACTAAACTTACTTAATTTTTCCATTTCAGAAAATGGAAATGGTCTTTTATTAGAAACAAAAGTGATATATCTACTCAATTTATAATATTCTGTATTCCAATACTCACAGAACTCAGCCATCCCTCTATTTCTCTTTCCAGAGAAAACAACAACCAACCAATTAATAACTACTAGAGCACAAACGAGGTATCCCCAAAGACCCAATATTATCCCAGATACAATCGCCACAATAATTCTCATCCATGCTTCTTTTCTTTCTTTATTCATTTTATTTACAAAGAATTTTTCTTCTTCTTGTTTTTCTTATAATGTCTGTAAACCAAATATACCACTACCAAAATAATCAAGATAATTACTGCATAATAGGTTGCACTCTTTCCAGTGCTTGCCTTTGTATTATCAAACGCACCAGTTTGGAAAACTATTTGAGTGTCTAATGTTCTTCTATTATTAGTCTTATCATTATAACTCAAAGTGATGTTTATTGGTCCAGCTTTCGGAGTGGCACTAAAACTAACAGTTGTATCATCGTTTGATGCAAGGCTTCCAATAACCTTTTCGCTTGCTCCACTAACCACAATATTTACCTGCTCAGGAATGCTTACAATCAAAGACTCGGCATCATTCTTGCCCACATTAACAATTCCAATGACGAAGTTGTTTGTGGCATATGAATAATCATTCAATATTACGTCAAAATTGGCTCTAACATCCTTTACAGAAACATTAAAATTCTCAAAAGAATATTTTGAAGTATCCGTTGTTCCAACAGTTAACTTTGTCTTTATTACTGCATCTCCATCAACAGCATCCTTATCCACTCTTAATTTATATGGGACGATTACAGTCTGCTTAAAATTATCTATAAATGAGATTTCATTCACATTCACCGCAAGATTCTGTCCAGGGTCGGATGAGAAAGGATATTCAGGGGCAATCTCAAACATGCTTCCCTGGCAACTAGGATTGTTTACTCCAGATAACTCAAAAACCAATTTAACATAATCTCCAGGGATTGCAGGATATGGATCCTGGCTAATTAATGAAGTAGAAATATCGCATCCAGTTGCACTTACAAAACTCAAAACAGTAAAAACTGCAAACAAACAAATCAAAATGCTCTTTTTCATATAATACCTTAGAAAAGCTAGTTTAAAAATGTTATTTCCCCCATTTCCAAAGCAAAAAAACAAACATCGCGGCACTATTTAAAAAAATAAAAAACAAATTTTAGAGAATTTTTATTTTCTCTTTTTACCGTAGCTTCTTTGGAACTTTCCAATTGCTACAACAAGAACACCAATGCCTACAACCCACAAGAACCAAGAGCTAGTTATACTAAACATGCCAAGAGCAGCTAGTATAATCAAGATTCCAATGATTGCAAACACCCATGCGGTTACTTTTGCCATCTCACACCTCCCATAATATATCGAGGACAAACCCCTTTAAATAGCTTACCTTTTTTAGAGGGTTATTAAGATTACTTCTAGAGAAGAGTTCCTTGAAAAAGAAGGGTTTTTTAAAACTAGTTAAATTTATTCTCAGGTAGCTTCTCTTAGTCCTTTAGGTTTAGGTGGTTCACTTACTGGTCGACCTTCACGATAATCAAAACAAACTCGCCCTAAACATACCATATTGTCACATATCTCTCTAAAGGCACAACCCCCTCGGTCATGATAATCAACTCCAGAAATCTCTTCCCGAACTTCATAAGGATCCATCTCCTAAAAACCAGTTTAACGTATTTAAATATTTATGAGTTCAATTGTCTATCAATATCTATGATACTGGACCCATCGGGAATTGAACCCGAATCTAACCGACGCGAACGGTTGATTCTACCGTTGAAATATAGGCCCTTAAAAAACCACAGGAAAAGACTTAATAAGCTTATTTAATTCAATTATATATGGTGAACGCTTTAGACCTATCATTCAACGCATTTACATCAAGCATTCAGAGCCCAGTTCTAACAAAGATTATGATTGCAATAACTTCTGCAGGAGATATAGCCACAATATTTCCTCTTTCTGTAATTCTAATCGCCTTTTTGATTTATTTAAAGAAATTTCAACACGGAGTAATTGCTTCTCTTTCTCTAATTATAGGTTTATCCTCAAGTGAAGTTCTAAAAAGAGTAATCGGGAGGAGTCGCCCATCCGATGCACTCATGTTTCTCAGAGATCATAGTTTTCCATCAGGACACGCAATAATTTCCACAATCTTTTTCTGTTTATTATATTATATCTATCAAGATAATATAAAAGATAAACTCTACAAAAAATTATTCCTTGCATTTTGCATAGCAATGCCAATCTTAATCAGCTTTTCAAGATTATATCTCAATGTTCACTGGCTTACCGACGTTATCGCTGGAATGCTAATCGGAATATTTTGGGCAGCCCTATTCATAAAGATAGATAAGCAAGTAGCCCAAAGATAACTTTTAATTGAGGGCTTTGAATAACCGCTATCAGTTCAGTAATCACAAATGGTTTTCAAAGCACTGCTTTGAGAATTTAGGGTTTTTCTAAATTCTCAATTATTTAATCTTAAACTTAATATTCTTAATTCCAAACCAAATTAAAAATAGAGCAATCAAAATATACATTCCCAAAACCCAAGGGCTACTGAATATTAACCAACTCAACAAAGAAGACTTTACTTGAACACTAGCAAGAGAATTATAATTTACAGTCTGATAAACTGGAATAAAATATGAAATAATTAAAAAAATTAAGATTAAAATGCCAATCCACAAATATAATTGCTTATTCATCTAATAATTAATAAGAAATCATATAAAAAACTATCTCTTCAAAATATATCTAGTTGAATACTAATATTTATATACCTCAACTCTTAGATAGTATAAATTCAAAAGAGGAAACATGGCAAAAAAATGTATTTATTGCAAAGAGGAAATTCCACAAGAATCAGTTATTGACTTCTGTAGAAGATGCGGTGTTGGCGTTTGGGGAGAAAAAATGTTCCAAGCTATTCTAGATAACATGGAAAAATCAAGAACCAACGGAGATCTTTTCCAAGGTTCAGTTACAGATAGCATGGACAGATCCAGGCTAAGATAGTTTCTGAGGCTTAAAAACATTTAAAAACTAACTTTTTCAACTACTAATATGTTAAAACATCGAAGAATAAGAACAAAGGGTAAAGTACCATTCAGCAAGTACTTCCAGCAATTCAAAGAAGGAGACGTAGTCGCAGTAACTCAGGAATTAGGTTTTATATTCGGTTACAAGCATACTCTTCAGGGAAGAACTGGAAAGATAATCTCAAAGAAAGGAGAAGCCTATGAAGTCGAAGTTAAGGACATAAATTGCCCAAAAACATACTTCCTTAGACCAATTCATCTAAAAAAAATACAATTGGCGAAATAAAATGAATCTAATAAATAAAAAACCAGTAACAATTGCAGAAGTCAAAGAGCATGTAAAGAACCTAGACGAAGCTGCACCAATCCACATTTACATAAAGAAATTTTCATCTCTTTCAAAGGCCGATGCCCTAAAGCTTATAGAAGAATTAAGAGCATTAAATAATGTAAAACTTAAGGAAGAGAATTTTATAAAGATAGCAGACTTTCTTCCAGTTGACGCAGAAGACTTGAACAAAATTTGTAATGAGACAAGCTTATCAGAAGAGGAAATTCAAGCTATTCTAGCAATAGTTAAAAAATATTCTTAACAACATGACAGACAAAGAAGATTATGCAATCATCCTAGATTACTTACCTTATGGCTATCCAATGGGTGGGAAAATGAATCCCGTAGCTCAAGCCATCGGTGTTAACTCATTAATTCTATTGGAGTTAGTCCCAAGAAGAGGAGTTACATTGGAATCAAAAGAAAAGGTTTATATAGGACAAGATAAGAGAGATAAGATATACTTCATCTCTGGAAGACTTCAGAGGGAGAAGTTGACAGAGACTGCAAAGATCCAACTACAGGAGTTTGTCTCCAATTTAGTTGCGGAGCAGGAAAAGAAGTTCGTAGATTTCTTTAACCACGCTCAGGCAATGAACTTGAGACTTCATCAATTGGAACTACTTCCAGGCTTTGGAAAGA
>Ga0247841_10013860_pt1 | contig 10212 bp, 9 predicted proteins | sample LaCruzMarch2015__2_FD_192410 | JGI IMG/M metagenome (GOLD analysis project Ga0247841, IMG submission 192410) | Freshwater microbial communities from meromictic Lake La Cruz, Castile-La Mancha, Spain - LaCruzMarch2015_18m | ecosystem: Environmental > Aquatic > Freshwater > Lake | place: Spain...
TTGAAGGCGTAGTCCCATTCTCAGTCGGGCACGTCTTCATGAGGAAGGGCGTCAAGACGTTTATAGATGTCGCCCGGTCTTTTGACAACCAGTTCGTTTGGTTTGGTAATGTATTTGGCGGCGCGCTCGTGAGCGACAAGGATCTAGAGGCTGCGATAAAGAATAAATCGGGCAACGTGAGGTTCACAGGCTATGTGGACGACATCTTCGCAGCGTATTCAGCAGGCGACATATTCTTCTTTCCGTCAAACGCCGAGACACAAGGCATCGTCATCTTAGAGGCATGGGCCATGGAAAGGCCCGTGCTGATACGCGACCTGCCGGTATTCAGCGACTGGACACACGACGGGAAGGACTGCCTGAAAGCAAAGGATGACGGGGACCTCGTCGAGAAGCTGCATATGCTAATAGAAGATGACGGGCTTAGGAAAAAGTTAGTCTCAAACGGCAAGAAGACTGTGCAGGAGCACTCAATGGAGAAAGTGGGCACACAGCTGAAGGGGATGTACGAGAGGGTTCTTGAAGGCTAACACTGTTATCGCGATTTGTTTTTAGGCATTTCGAGTATAAAGAGGGTCAGAATGGTTAAGATTGAAAAAAGAAGCGCGTTAATCCTGATATTTTTATTAGCTCTCGCCCTGGCCATCCGATTCTACCCGCCGATGACCAACGACTTCTTGGTCAACTTCGACTCGGTTTACCACGCTAGAATAGGCCAGATGACCGCGGACGCTGGTTGGGTCCCGTCGTGGGACTATGCTGCTGGGGGAAGGCCACAGCTTTATCCACCTTTTTACCACCTTGTCTTGGGTTATCTGAGCATAGCCTCAGGGATTCCAGTTTTTGAGATAATAAAGTACTTGTTGCCACTGATAAGCGCGCTTTTCATACTGCCTGCGTTTTATCTTGCCCGCACGTTCCGCGACGAAGAGACTGCCCTGTGGGTGGCCGCTTTCGTCGCATTGAACCCTGTAGTAGCATCACAATCCTATGACAGCCCGCAGCTCTTCGGATTCCTCTTATTGCCAATAATAGCTAGGCTCTTCCTGAAGGGAAGCTATCTGGTGTGTGGCGTGCTTCTGGGCGTCTCGCTCCTGTTCAACTATTTCATAGCTGCGACTATCGCAGTGGTTCTTTTGGCCTACGGCGCTGTGAAGTATTTCTCCAAAGACAGGAACTTGATAACCTATGGCAAGGCTAAGATGCCGCTGGTTTATGCGGGACTGTCTATAGCTATAGGCATCGGGCTCGCTTCACCCTGGCTTTTCATAGCCGCTTCAAGGGCTGGGGAATGCCTGGACGTCTCAACAGCAGTCTCGAGCATAGCGGCGGCCGGCATGGGCAACCTCTTAGTGATGGTGCCCTTTGTTGCAATCATCGGATTTGTTTTCCTGTATATGACTAAACAAAGCAAAGATGATTATGCGCTCTTCTGGAAGATCTGCGTTGCGCTCGGCGTTGTGGGTTTCTATGCCTCGCTGGCATTCCCGTGGCTGCACTCATATGACCAGATCCTGTTAGCCGGCTTCGCGCTCCCGTTCCTGCTGCCCGAGATGAAGCTCAGGGAGAGCACGAACATCGCAATACTAATCCTGGCTTTGGTAGCAAGCGTATTTGCAGTAGCTGCGATAAGCCCCTCGCTTTCAGACGGCGACCTCGGGGCAGTGTACTGGATTAAGGGTAATGTAGCAAAAGGGGACATACTGGCAAATCCGGAGATATCTGCTTCAATAAACACGCTCACGATGTCAAAGTCCTTGCGCACGGAGTTTGACCTCTTCCTTGAATGCGTCCCGGACAGCCAACGATGGACGGATATGTACGGCACGCTCATGACAGCAGATAAAACTGAGGCAAGAGCTATAATCGATAAGTATGGCGTGGATTACGTAATAGTCGGCGATAGGGATGTATGGAATTACCACTTTGACACCAATAAGTTCACGGAAATGGGATATCCCATCGCTTTTTCTTCGGCTGGCACTAAAATATATCAAGTCACGCCAACTCCGTAACGGCAGGACACCATAGAATGGACATTACCCAAAAACCCCTGAAGCAAGCCCACAAGATGAAGATCGCGAATTTTACAGACACTTACCTGCCGCACCACAACGGCGTCGCCACGTCACTGTATGCGGTGCACCATGCTGAAAAGCCTTGGGACAACTACTTGTTCGGCCCTATAGACCACCCAGATGTGATCAACGTCTCGGGGATGCCCTTTCCACTTTTTCCTGAATATGAGATAGCCTACAACAACGGGGAGCTGATGGACAAAGTCAGGGATTTTGATGTAATCCACGTGCACACACCTTATGGCATGTTTTACTATGCGCTGAAAGCCAGTGAAGAGCTCAAAAAGCCCCTGATAGGCACATTCCATACAGACCCAGCTGCAGTGTTTGGGGCTTTGATACCTGTGGATTCTAAGCTCGGGGGACCAGCCACATGGGTGACCTGGAGATACCTTGTGAAGCTTTACAACCAGTGCGATGTCGTGGTGGCAGTCTCCAAATGGCTGGAGGTGGAGCTGCAAAAGCAGGGGCTGAAGGCACCGATAAGATGCGTCCAGAATGGGATAGACGTGCACAAGTTCAGGCCGGATGTCGACACGAAACAGTTCAAAGACAAATTCGACCTGCATGGCAAGCCGCTTGTCCTCTTTATGGGAAGATTACAGCACAAGAAAGACCCTGAGACATTTGTCAGGGCTGCACTGGAGTCTAAGAGCGACGCGATATTCCTCATCTCTGGTAAGGGTGAACTTGAGCCAAAGCTCAGGGAGCTGGCTGCAGGGCATCCGAACATCATAATCACCGGGTTCCTGCCGCTGGATATGGCACCCCAGGCTTATGCTGCTGCAGATGTCTTTGTCATGCCATCTGAGATGGAGACACAGGGTCTTGTCATATTAGAAGCCTTAGCTGCTGGGACGCCATGCATCGCTACTGATGTCGGAGTCACACGCGAAGTCACTTCGCCCGAGTATATCATGGGTATGCGCGACTACAAGGGCCTCGCAAAGATGATAGACAAGCTGCTGGGGGATAAAAAAGAGCGCGAGAGGCTCGGGAAAGAGGGGCGCAAGCTGATGGAGAAGGAGTTCTCAATAGAGGCTATGGTTAGGAAGCTCGGGGCGCTGTATGAAGAGGTCTCGAGGAAATAAGAATTCTAAGAAAATAAGATGGGGTCGCTGGGATGTCGGGAAGATAATGAACCCAGTATGCCTTCCTGACATAAAGCGAGCCCATCCGAGGTTAACCCTAGAATAAGTAAGGATGGGGTCGCTGGGATTTGAACCCAGGTCAGCAGGTATCTCCGTAAATCAAAAGCTTATTATAGCTTATACCTCTTTATCGTCATCGCTACAGACCGGCGAGTTGCGAGTCAAAGACCCGCTCGCCATCCCGTAACTCAGTGCTCCACAGTTCTTTTGAGAATGAAAGCCGAGCGCGGTGTGTTGCAGAGCACGAGGTTCGCTTTTTGCGAACCTGTGCGCAAGTTCGTTTCACGAACTTCGCGCAACACGCCATTTTCGCCGGCCTTTTCTTAAAAGGCCGCTCTGGAGCCTGCGAGGATGCCAGACTACCCCACGACCCCGAAAACTGTTCACGGTCTTCTGTTTTCAGTCTTGTTAAAATCTTGTTTGAAGACTCAAAACCCAAGACGGAAGACGTGATTCCTGGCGAGATATTTGATTATCGCGACATAAAAAGGATTATGCGCGTCAAAAGGGTTTTGGGCATCGACCAGCTAATCTACTATGGGCAAAAATAGCATATCTAAGAAAACGGTGTTCATAGAAGCATTGTTTCTCTTGGTTCTGTCAGTTGCCATGCTAGTAGCCTCGGCACCCATAATCGTAGTAATGGCGGTTGCCGCCCTGCTGATCGCCAGTTTTGAACTGAGTCGAAAAACCAATCACATTGAGCTTGGCCTGACCACGAAGCGCATTTGGCCCGCCATAAAGGTGCAGCTACCATTTACAATCTTGGGCATCGCCGGCATCTTGTCCTTTGCATTCGCGACAGGGCGGGGAGTAAACCCTATGCCCGCGAACTTCCTCGCGTATTGGATTGTATCCATCCCGCTACAAGAATTCATATTCCGTGGCTATTTTCAAGGCCTGCTGAGGCCAGTCATGCCCGCACTTTGGAACGTCTTCTCAGTCTCCGCAGTCTTCTCACTAATGCACTTCTTTGTAAACACTTATTATGCGCCCGTTCTGGTAGGGACCACATTTGCATCGGGCCTTGCTTGGGGTTACGCTTATGAGAAAGAGAGGAACCTTATAGGCCCAATTTTTAGCCATATAGTGCTGGGCACGTTGCTTTTCATGATACTTGGGTACAATGTAGTGTAACTGCGTTGGGGACCATGCTCTTTAGGATACTTGGATACAATGTAGTGTAACTGACTTAGACAAAATGTAGTGTAACTGACTTAGACAAAATGTAGTGTAACTGACTTAGACAAAATGTAGTGTAACTGACTTAGACAAAATGTAGTGTAACTATGTTAGATGAAATAGGGTGTAACTCAAATATAATGTAGTGTAACTTTATTGAATATAAGTGTAACCAAATGAAATCTGCAGACATCATCAAAAGGCTCAAGTCCATGGAGAGCCCGAAAGACCGTGAGGGCATGGCCAGATTCGGGATAAATCCTGAAGGTACGCTTGGCGTCTCGATATACAAGCTCCGGCCAATGGCTAAGGAGATACTCAAAGCCTCCAAAACCAGCAGCGACTGCCACACGCTGGCGTTAGAGCTCTGGGCCAGTGGCATCCATGAGGCACGCATGCTGGCAGTTTTCATTGATGACCCAAGACTCGTGACCGAAGCCCAGATAGAGTCCTGGGCTAAAGACTTCGACTCATGGGACATCTGCGACCAGGCCTGCACGAGTTTGTTTGACCAGACACCATTCGCATACAAGAAAGCTGTGGAATGGGCCAAACGCGATGAAGAGTTCGTCAAACGGGGTGCATTCGCGCTGATGGCCGGCCTTGCAGTCCACGACAAAAAGGCCCCGGACGCGAAGTTTGAAAAACTGTTACCGATTATCAAAAAAGCTTCAACTGATGAAAGGAACTATGTGAGGAAGGCGGTAAACTGGGCTTTGAGGAATATCGGCAAGAGGAATGCATACCTGAATAAAAAGGCGATTCTGTGCGCAAGGGAAATCCAAAAAATAGACTCAAAGGCTGCTAGGTGGATAGCTGTTGATGCCCTCCGGGAGCTGCAAAGCGATGCCGTACAGCAAAGGCTTGCCAAAAGGGCTCAAAAAAAGGCTTAAATAAGCGAGTCCTGCAAATAGAGGAAAACTAATATGGGGAAGATCTCAATAATTACGCTGGTAGTGATGATTCTGTACCTTTTGCAGTCAGCTTATGCCCTGCCAGATTCAAGCACGCAGAAAAGCGGAAATGACTGCACGAGAGCGCACAGCCTGAAGTATACGTATTCTATCACTGCGCCAAAATCAGTGAATGTCGGTGACACCGTCACTATAGCGCTGGATTTCAAACTGACAGTCGCGAGCAATCTAAGGAGCGCCCCATATACTGTGACTGCAACACTAGGCAGCAACAACCTGCAGATAGCCACAGATACACAAAAGCTCTCTTTGGGGCATGCAGAATGGCAAGTGACTGCAGTGAAAGCCGGGACTGCAAGTGTAACACTCGACACTGAGTTCATTATCTCCGGTAGTCCTGCACACTCGGGATACCAAGCTACGTATAATGATGGTCTGGATTTCAGCATCTCTATAACTGATGCTACACCTGTTGTAGAACCACCTATTTCCAGCACTGGGACAGGACAGACCGGGGGGGGTCAAACAGGAACCTCCAATGGCAATGATAGTACGGGCACTCCACAAGATCCGGGTCAGGGCACGCCAGGTAGCAACACAGGCAATCAAGGCGATGCCACGGGCAATCAAAGCATTATTATCGGGGGGGATAACACTCAGGTGATAGAAGAGACCTTTGAGGGTGAGCTGCCTGCAGAGCCTGACCAGGTCTCTTGGATAGCGACTAGGGTATTCGGCTTTATCGCTTATGCGCTTTTGTTCATTTCAGTAGTGATGGGGCTGCTTAAGAGAGCAAGGGTATGCCAAGCATACTCAATATTCAAATACCACTGTGACATTTCACTGATGTCAGTCATCGTAGCACTCTTTCACGGCGTCTCAAACATATTCGACAAGTTTATGTGGAATCTGGGCATCGACAGGGTCTTCATACCCAGCTTCGGCTCGTATACATCGATTCTCATCAGTGTGGGGATAATAGCGTTCTATGCTATGGCTATCGTGACGTTCACCACAATGCGCAAGGGCACTATGAGGAAGCTCGGTGCCAAGAGGTGGCGCTATATACACATGACAAGTTACGTAGTTTTCATAATTGTGTTTGTGCATTCGCTTCTGCTCGGGACTGACTTAAAGGCAGGCGATGGGCCGGCTTATTTCCTTTTTGTCGAATCTGGCTTTGTAATATTGGGATTGTCTGTTTATGCAGCACTGCGAAGCATGGACCAAAGAAAAGTAAATAGGAACACTAGAAAGACTAAGAAGGTGGGAAAAAATGAATGAATTAGGGATAGCGCACATATTGATAACGATAGCAGCATACGCATTATATATGTTCTTTTTCATCAAGGCATTGACAAAGAGCTATCCTTACAAGATCCTGCATCTCGGGAATGTGTTATATGTCGGCGGCTTCGTTCTTGGCATGATATGGGCGAACCTGGAATGGGGCTATGCGCTCTCATTTGACCTGAAGATTGTAATGTCGGTGTTTGTGCCAATACCCTTCATACTAGAAAGCATTTTCAAAAGGGGCTATATCCTGGCGCTGGGCATAGGTATCCTCTTGATGGTCCTGAATTACGTCTTACCCTTGCTGGTCGGGACTGTGCATACACACTAAGCACGAGTTTATCTGCATTGTAACCGGCTTTTTATAAAAGACGTTTCAAGATATATCTCGATATATCTTTTAGGGCAACGCCCTGACATGAACTATTATGGAAAATGCTATTGAGATCAGGGGTCTAAGCAAAGCCTACGGACAGCTTAAGGCAGTGGACTCCGTCAGCCTTGAGGTCGAAGAGGGCAAGATATTTGGGCTGCTCGGGCCGAACGGCGCCGGCAAGACCACGCTCATCTCCATGCTGGTCACGATGAGGAAACCTACATCAGGCAAAGCCTTTGTGAATGGTTTTGATGTATCCAAAGACGCCTCCGCGGTCAGGAAGAGCATAGGCATTGTCTTCCAGGACCCCAGCCTCGACGAAGACCTTACGGCATTAGAAAACCTGGAGATACACGCAGCCATGTATGGGGTCCCAAAGAGCGAACGGCATGAAAAGATACACAAACTCATGGGAATGGTAGGGCTTGAGGACAAAATCGATGTCAGGGTAAAGACGTTCTCAGGCGGCATGAAGAGGCGCCTTGAGATAGCGCGCGGCCTTTTGCATGAGCCGAAGGTACTCTTCCTAGACGAACCGACGATAGGCCTAGACCCACAGACCAGGGCAGGGATATGGGATTACATAGTGAAACTGAACAAGACTAAGGGCATAACAATAATATTGACTACGCATTACATGGATGAAGCGGACAAGGTGTGCAGCCGCGTTGCGATAATTGACCATGGCAAGATAATAGCCGTAGATACGCCAGAAAACCTGAAGAACACGCTCGGCGGGGATGTAATATCCCTGAAGTGTGAAGGTGGTGAGGCGTGCATTACAGACTTATCAAAGCAAAATTGGGTGAAATCGACAGTGAAGCACGATGGGATTGTGGACGTAAGGGTCGAAAAGGGTGAGGAGAAGATCCCAATCATAATAAAGATGGCTGAGGGGCATGGGGTTAAGGTAGACTCCGTCAGCCTAAGGAAACCGTCGCTCGATGATGTCTTCTTACACTACACTGGAAAGACGATAAGAGAGGGTGAAGCCGACCCGCGAGAGGCGATGCGGCTCAGGCGAAAGGCATTTAAGGGTAGGCATTAAACTGAAGAGACAAAATGGCGACAAACATAAACTTTAACAGGGAACTCGAAGGAATCTATGCCATGTGGAAGCGGGAGATGACATTATTCTTCAGGTCAAAGAGCCGGCTCATAGGAAGTCTTGCAATGCCCTTCTTTTTCCTGGCGATACTTGGCACCGGCATGAGCGGCATGTTCGCGATGCCCGGCGGCGGCAACTACTTGCAATTCATAGCCCCCGGCATAATCGGGATGATACTCATGTTCGGCTCGATGTTCTCAGGGATAGTAGTACTGATGGACCGCCAGTTCGGCTTCCTGAAAGAGACATTGGTAGCACCAATCAGCAGGCTCTCCGTTGTCACTGGTAAGTCACTTGGCGGCGCAAGCACGGCGATGGTCCAGGGGATATTGATATTGGCAATAGCAGTGCTTCTGGGCGTCCAGATACAGATAGCTAATATTGTACTGCTCCTTCTTTTCATGTTCTTGATATCGATGATGTTCGTCTCTATAGGGATAATGATTGCATCTGTCTTACAAGACATGCACGGCTTCCAGCTGATAATGAATTTCTTAATAATGCCCATGTTCTTCTTGAGCGGCGCATTGTTCCCGCTGTCTTCTGCCCCGGGGGCACTCCAGGTGGCTACAATGGCCGACCCTTTGACATATGGGGTAAATGGCCTGAGGTTTTTGCTCACAGGCACTTCTGAGATAGCCTTCCCGGTGTGTCTTGCAGTGATAGGCGGACTGACTGCCTTTTTTATCACTATGGCAATGAAGCTCTTCAACAGGATCGAAGAGTAGACATATTATTTTTGGATGGTAGATGAATTAGCTTCCAGGGATTAGGTGGATTACCTTCTGTTATTTGGCATAAGCAACCACTGAGCTTAAGCTAAGATATATTAATTTAAGAGCTTGTGGAAGTAATATTTCGGTGGATTAACCTTGATTTAGGCTAATCTCTTGTAATATCCCAAGATGGCAATAAGGATCCCACCCCCAACATATTCTCACTCAACGCCTGGCGCCAAACATAGGGTACCCTTATTTCGTAGCAATGAAGCGGTGCATAATTTTCAAAGGGGCCCCCTGGTTGAAGCCCTCGTAGCGGGGGGCAAGCCAGGTGCCCTTGACGGCTCAATACTCCCTAGGAAATTCAGGGATATGGCTCATGGAAGTGGTGTCTTTCTTCTTCACGCAAAACCCTATGATCTAGGGCCTGGTACGGGTAAATCGTTTTTATCCCGCTTTAGCGGTGCGCATCCAGAGTTCAGGCTGAGAGAAGCCACGTTATTGACTCATGGCGGTGTCCATACTTCAGGTAGAGTAGGCGACACCATTAATCTTGAATATGCAGGTGAACTCGAATCACACTATATAATGATGGGTAATGGGTGGCTTACCTTATTGACCCCTATAAGCGGCCTAGGGATGGGTACGCATAAAGTAATTGCGAGATACCGAGTTGTTCATCCGACTTCTAAATTAAAATTGGATAGTAAAGTCCCGTAAATGAAGCTAGGGATGGATAATGGGCCGGCCGAGATGTTGAGAAGATACTGACCTTAGCATCCCTTCACGACATAAGGCCGGGATGGCCGAGCCTAAGCTAAGAAACGTAAAGACGGACCGGCCGGGATGTTGAGGAGTTACTTTGCTTAGCGTACGCTCCTCGACATAAGGCCGGGACGGACGAGCACAAGCTAAGAAACGTAAGGACGGACCGGCCGGGATTCGAACCCGGGTCTTGGGATCCGAAGTCCCAAAGTATATCCTGGCTAACCCACCGGTCCAAGTGAGTCTTTTGTCTGCAGCACGAGGTTGCATATTCCTTAAGGCAAAGGCAACCTGTGCACAGGTTTGTCGTAGACAAACCTCTTGTGACAAAGAGATGATATGCCTAGAATTAGCTCTTTGGCATAAGCCGGGGACGCGAAAACATCCCTGGAACAATGAGCGGACCCGGCGGGATTCGAACCCGCGACCTACAGCTTAGAAGGCTGTCGCCCTATCCTGGCTAGGCTACGGGCCCAAAACGGTCTACGGTCTATGGTCTACGGTCTTGAAGACCGAGGACCCAAGACTGAGGACAGCTCAGACTTTGCCTATACTTTGTCGCAGAGGTCCCCGCCGATCGCCCAGTCGCTCTTCTTCACGTCCTCGAAGATTCTCCAGACGTGCTC
>Ga0247841_10013861_pt1 | contig 10212 bp, 10 predicted proteins | sample LaCruzMarch2015__2_FD_192410 | JGI IMG/M metagenome (GOLD analysis project Ga0247841, IMG submission 192410) | Freshwater microbial communities from meromictic Lake La Cruz, Castile-La Mancha, Spain - LaCruzMarch2015_18m | ecosystem: Environmental > Aquatic > Freshwater > Lake | place: Spain...
CGATTAGATTATTACCAGTAGTTACATCTTTATTTAATACCTCATTTAACCCTTGTTCTTTTTTAGAAAGATATGGCTTTCCTAGTATTCCATATATGCAAGGCTCATAACACTTAGAGAATGCTGTTGATGGTGTAGGATTTTGACCATTCTTAATCCACAAACAAACTCTTTTATTTTTAATCCCTAACTCTCTGTATATGGTTTGTAAAATCCAAATCTGTTGTTCAGTATTCCAATAAAAAACATGACAATCTGGATTGGCTACAGTTAGAGCATTTGAGATATTCTTTCTGAGGAATTCTATATATTCAAGTTCTGATCTATTATCTCTTACGTTGGCACCATAATTTTGATCACCACCTAAACCTTTATTGTAATCTAAGTTTATGTTATAGATTGGATCAGAAAAAATCATTGAAGTTTTTTCTTTTCCAAATAATTTCTTTAATACTTCTGAATCATTGGAATCACCACAAATTAATTTATGACTGCCTAATATTATTAGGTCACCCTTCTTAATATTAGTTTCCTTGATTTTAGACAACTCTTTCTTCTCATCGAATTCTTCGCTATCAACTTCAACATCATCATCCCATATATTAGATAGATCTTCAGGATCCATACCTATATCATTTAACATGCCTATATCAAAGTCTTTCAGTAAATCAAAATCCCAATCTCCACCTAAGGCATTGCTTATGATAAGGTATTTATCAGCTTCTTCTTTTGAGAGCATTCTACTAGGAACCCTGATATCAATTAATTCTTCACCGCGACCGAGAATCTTTAAGGCCTTAATTCTTTGATGGCCAGCGAGTATTTTCCCATCTAAGTTTATAACTGGTGTTTCAACAACATTAAACTCGTCTAAACTCTTTTTGAGATCTGACATTTGTTTGTCAGTAATTTTACGTGGGTTGATATCTTGAGGAATAAGTTCATTAACTTTCTTTTGCACATTCTTCCAAAATAATTTATTCATATTTTTTATTCATTAACTATTAAAAAACCACTATGTGATTTACATTTTGTTAATAGAAAGTATTTTCTCTTTTTCGAGAAATTTACTTTAGGAGAATTTTTTAATTTTTTCACTCATCAACCAGTGAGGACTAGGACTAGCTAGAATTTATTTATGTCGTTTGTTATCGGCTAATAATGTTTTTTTGTTAAGGTACATATTATACCATTTTTTAAATGTCTATCAAAATCAGTCAAAATATGAAAATCTTATTTTTTGTCACTTTTGTCACTTTTTATAGTCGCACGAGAAGGGTCAAAATGTTATATTAAAAACATTAGAAATAACATTACTGGGCAAGGACTCTAGTTGGTTCTATCTCGAGAATCCTCACAAATAAAAAACCTCTCGAAAGAGAGTGTTTTTTATTTGTGATCCTAAGCGAGATATCTGCATATCTCGCGTCTGGAAATCGAAAAGCTTTTGTGTCTTTTTTAAAATTCTATTTTAAAAAAGTACAAAAGGTATACTGTTCTCGTAGAGAAAGATATCCCAGTAGGGTCACCATTTAAAACCATATCATATATGGTTGTTTTGGTTCCAAGACATACTTTTGATTGACATTACTTATAATTAATTATAAGGTAAAAGAAAATGTAAACTCTAAAATTAAATACATGAAAAAAGTAATTTTAACTGGATTTGAACCCTTTGGAGATTATAAATTCAATCCTACACAAGAAAGTGCTTTATTCTTTAATTCACTTGGAGAAATTTCGGGTATTAAGGTTATAGGGATTGTGTTACCTTGCACTTATTTTGGAGCATTCCAATTTTTGTGTAAAGTAATTAATCAAGAAAAACCTAATGCAATAATAAGCACAGGTTTAGCTTCTAGCGTTAAAGGGGTAAGAATTGAAACAACCTTTCATAATGTTATGAATGGCAAATATCCAGATGCTAATGGAATGAAGCCAGATAGTTTACCTATATGGAACAAACCACGCGCAAAGGATTTTCTGATAGCGACTGCTAATAATATTTATTTAGCAAATGTACTACAACAAAATGAAATACCTGTTGAATTATCAATAAATGCAGATGCATTTATTTGTAATTCTCTGGGATATTTAATCTCTAAAAAGATTCTTAAAGATTCGTCATGGTCTCCGGTAAAAAATATGTTTATACATGTCCCTTGGACAGATGATTACAAAAATCGAATTAATCTTGAATCTACTAAAATTTTTCTTGAAAAAGAAAAATACTATCAAGCAATTGAATTACTTATTAAAAATATTTAAAAATGGCAACAAGATTTTTAAAAGTTTATTCTCAAGAAGGTGTTCAACAAGCTCTTGAAGAAGGATATAGTGTCGGTGTTATTGGTGAAATAAAGCCAGAAACCGACAAGGTAACAATACCCCATGAAGTTAACCCAGCTTACGACCCACCATATAATCCTGATGGAAGAATCATAGGATATAATATAAATAGGGTTTATCAGCAATCATAAAATGAAAGCCTAGTACCTAACGGGAACGGCTTTTTGTTTTATATTGTACCCAAATTTTTAAATCCTGTTATATTCCTTACAATCTGATTCTAATTTTAATTATTATGAATAGAATCTAAATCCTTATCTATAGTAGAATTATATTAAGATAAAAATTTAGTCATTATTTATACATTTGTTACATTAAGATATTTTTGATAACATATAACTATGTTTGGAAAAAATAAAATAAAAATTAATCCTAGGTGGAAATTAGCCTTAAAGGTTATTCCTTTTATTGTGATTGTTGCTTCTTTAAAGTTTATTACTCATTATTTAGATTGGGAATTTTTAACAATAAATGCATTATTTACTGCATTAATATCAGCCAATATATTTCTAATAGGGTTTTTAATATCAGGAGTTTTGGTTGATCATAAAGAAAGTGAAAAATTACCAGGTGATTTATCTGCAAGTATTGAAACAATGATAGATGAAGGTATTATTATATATAATAATAAAAAAAGCATAGAAGCTAAAAATTATATTTTTAAAATATTAGATTTTAATAAAAATATAATTAATTGGTTCTACAAAAAAGAAAAAACTCAAAAAATAATGAAAGATTTAAGTTCTTTTAATGAAGATTTTCTTGCTTTTGAGAGTCAAACCCAGGCAAATTTTATTGTTCGTTTAAAACAAGAGCAAAATTTGATAAGAAGAATGATAAATAGAATAAATACAATAAGAGGAACTTCTTTTTTGGGAACAGGGTATGCTATTACTGAAATAATTACATCAATATTAATTTTAGGCTTAATTTTTATTAAAATGGATAAGTTTTATGAAAGTATATTCTTTATTTCTTTCGTGAGTTTTATTTTTATTTATATGATTTATTTTATAAAAGATCTTGATAATCCATTTGGATATAATGAGGAAGATGGTTTAGTTGAAGATGTCTCTTTAAAACCATTAGTTGATACGCAAAAAAGACTAGAAGAATTATGTGAAAGTATTAATTAAATTTAATAAAATAGCACTTAGATATATTTTAAAGTCTTATATTTAAGAGTTATGTTAATTTTATTTTTTATTATTTAAAACGACTGAAACTATTATAGAAATAAATAAAATTCCTAAAATTATTGGAATTGCTAAATCACCAGCAATTTTAGAAATAATATTTCCACCATATACTCCGGTAACTGCCCAAATAAAAGAACCTATAAAACTTAATAGTAGATACTTTTTGGTTTTAATATTTCTTGCTCCAGCAAATAAAGAAGGTAGAGATCTAACAAAAGGGACTACTCTACTAAATAAAATAATAAAAATGATATTCCGATCAAAGAGATCCCACTTTTTTTGATGTTTTTCGTGATTTATAATTTTTTTAACCCATTTTTTATGTTTAAGTTTTTTGCCAAACATAAAACCAGTCATATCACCCAAAAAACTTCCTAGGGCAATAATTGTTATTGCGTAAATTGGGTTTATAAATCCATTATTCGAAAGTGCTCCGATAAATAATGCAATTGTTCCTCCTGGGAAAAAAGATCCTATAATTGGCAATCCTTCAATATATGCAAATAAAAAAATAAAAAATATTTTTAAAATTGGTGATAATGAAAAAAATAATTCATTTAAATAGCTTAAGTTATATTCCATAAATTCATATTAACATAAAAATCATAAATTAAGGATTCCTTGTCCCTTTCTTAATTTTTTTGATATAATAACCATATGGAAACACAAAAAAATGGGAAACTTGTATTAATCAGACATCAAGAATCAGAATGGAATAAATTGGGTAAATGGACTGGGTTTATGGATATTGGTTTATCTCCAGAAGGCCTTAAAAAAGCAAAAGAAATAGGAGAAAAAATAAAAGATTTTCATTTTGATTATATTTTTATATCAGCATTAAAAAGAACAAGAGAAACTCTTGACCAAATTCTTGATGAAAGTTCTGTAAATAAAGATATTGAAATTGAATCATCAAAAGAAATAAATGAACGCGATTATGGGGATTATACTGGTAAAAACAAATGGGAGATAGAAAAAGAATTAGGTCATGATGAATTTGTTAAATTAAGACGTGGATGGGATATATCTATTCCAAATGGAGAAAGTCTAAAAATGGTTTACGAAAGATCAGTCCCATTTTTTATGGATAGAGTTTTACCTATTTTAAATGAAGAAAAAAATGTTTTAATAGTAGCCCATGGTAATTCGTTGAGATCGATTATTAAATATATAGAAAATATTTCTGATAAAGATATTTCAAGCTTGGAAATGGATTTTGGGGATGTTTTATTTTATGATTTAGATAAAAATGGTCATTTGATAAATAAAGAAATATTAAAAGTATAATTGATTTTTAAGCTTTATTTTTGTATACTGTAAAAGTTTTAAGGAAGCGTGGTAATAAAAAGTAAACTGCTTTACTTTTCATCCGTTTGTTAAGCAAATTGCCGTTACGAAGTAGGCAATAGGGGAAAGGTTGAATTCTTTGTTTTCGTCCCGAATAAAGCGGAGGGTTGGCAGAGAGGTTGAATGCACCGCTTTCGAAAAGCGGAATCCGAGAAATTGGATCACAGGTTCAAATCCTGTACCCTCCGCTTTGAACGGGATAAAAAAGTGAAAAAATTTGCGCGGTTATGTTGTCTTGGTAGGTTCGAATAAGTTTGAGATATGTTTTGGTTTGAGAAAATTATTGCAGATGAAATGCGCGGTTAGCTCAGCTGGTAGAGCGACCCCTTGACGTGGGGTAGGCCGGGGATTCGAGTTCCTCACCGCGCACATGAATACACAAATAATAATTTTAGCAGCAGGTAAGGGAAAAAGAATGGAGAGTGATGATCCAAAGGCTCTTGCAATACTTAAGGGTAAACCATTTCTTTCTCATATATTAGATACCATTTCTCATTTAAATTTACCAATAAAACCAGTGATTGTTGTTGGTCATAAAAAAGAACGGATATTTGAAGTGATAGGGAAAGATCATAATTATGCTCATCAAATAGAACAATTGGGAACTGGTCATGCTGTTATGTCTGCCAAAGATTTTGCTCATCCAGATCATAAAATTGTAGTTGTTTTATCAAATGATCAACCATTAGTTTCTAAAGAAACTATAGAAGATATAATCAAAACACACAAAAATAATAATGCTGTTATAACACTGGGGACTGTTGTTTTGCCTGATTTTAAAGACTGGAGAGAGGGTTTAATTAATTTTGGACGAATAATAAGAGATGAAAATAAAAAAGTAATAGGGATAGTTGAATATAAAGATGCAACAGAAGAAGAGAAAAAAATAAAAGAAGTAAATCCAGCTCTTTATGCTTTTGATTCAGAATGGATGTGGAGCAATATAAATAATTTAAAAAATGAAAATGCTCAAGGTGAATACTATTTAACAGACTTAGTTAAATTGGCAAGTAGGGAAGGCAGAAAGATAGAAGCAGTCCCAGTCAAAAATATAATTGAAGGTTTTCAACCAAACTCAAAACAAGAATTAGAAATCCTCGAAGGCATACTCGCGAATGAAAATTTGTAAGTAAGTATTCGTTGTATGTTGAAATAGCTCTCCCCAAAGGGTACTCAAATTTTTTGGTAAAAATTTGCTCAGTTTTCGCGCCAGTCGCGCTCAAAAGCCCCTTTGGGAAGACTATTTCAACTCCCAACTTACATAATTATTTATTTTTATGAATCCAAATATAAGCGTCTTCGAGGGCTTTAACGGCGTCACCGGTCGCAATGTTGTTCTGATGATATCTACCATTTGTACAGTCGCCAGCAGCCCAAATACCTTCTATTTGGGTCATTTGTGTCGTTGGGTCAACAATTATTTTGCCTATTTGATCAAGGGGAACTAAATCTTTTATAAATAGAGTGTTAGGGGTTTGGCCAATCTCAACAAAGATACCTGAAGTATAGATAGTATCTTCTATATTATTTAATTTATTTTTATAAGTTAAAGAATTAACAAATTGGTCACCATCAACCTTAAGTATTTCGGCGTTAGTTATTGTTTTAAATTTTGGATTCTCAAGTGTTTTTTTGACAGTAATTTCATCTGCTTTGAACTCTTCACTTCGATGAATAAGCGTCACACTTTTACAATAAGCAAGAAGTTGAAGAGATGTTTCAAATGCGGCATTTCCTCCTCCAATAACAATAACATCTTGATCTTGGAATAAGGGTCCATCACAAGAAGCACAATAAGTGATACCCTTATGTTCAAATTTATCGGCATTTATTGCTTCTAGTTTGCGTCGGCCGCTACCTGTTGCTATCAATAAAGTTTTTGCCGTGTATTCTTTATTATTTTCTGTTTTAACAATAAATGTTTTATCTTCTTTTTTAACCAATGTAACTTTTTCTCCTTCTATGATATCTAAATATTGACCCTTATAATAAAGAGTGTGTTTTTTAAGATTATTAGCAAGTTCAGCACCAGAAATTTCTGGGGTTCCTACCCAGTTATATATTAAATCTGAAACTACTGATTGACCACCAAATTCCGAAGTTATAATAGCTGTTTTTAATTGTTTACGAGCAGCGTAAACGCTAGCTGAAGTACCTGCTGGACCTCCCCCTAATATTATTAAATCATACATATAAGTTAGTTTCTAGTAGCTAGTTTATAGTTTCTAGTAAATAAGTCTAATAAAAGAAAATCATAAACAATGTTTATGATTTTCTAAGTATAACACATTTATTTACTTTTCTAGAACCTAGTCACTGGCTACTAAAACCTAATCTTTTATTTTTTATTTCTTCTTAAAAATGCTGGAACTGTACTCCAGTCATCTGTATCGTCTATAAATAAATCATCTTCAACTTTTTCTGTTTTCTTTATATAATCTGTTGTTGTATTTTTTTGAGGTAATTCTTTATTTACAGCTTGAATAACTTCATCCTTAGTAGAATTTATGACTTGATCAGTATTGATTTTATTTTGTCCCATTTGGAAAAGAGATCTTTTTGGCATATCGGTAGGGAATCCAGTGGCTATAACGGTAACTTTCATCTCTCCCTTTTTTAATTTTTCATCTCTTATTGTTCCAAAAATAACTTTTGCATCCTTATCTATTGATTCGGTAATTATTTTTGCTGCTTCTTGTATTTCATGAATAGTTAAATCATCTCCACCTGATATTGCAAAAAGAACTCCTTTTGCTCCAGAAATAGAAAGATCTAGAAGGGGAGAATTGATTGCTTGAAGTGCTGCTTTTTCTGCGCGTCCTTCACCAGCTGCTATACCTACTCCCATGAGAGCACTTCCTGCGTCGAACATAACAGCTTTAATATCAGCGAAGTCAACATTGATCATTCCAGGAGTTGTAATTAATTCGGAAATACCTTCAACAGCTTGTTTAAGAACTTCATCACACATAGCAAAAGCTTGACGGAATCCTACATCTTTACCAGATATGACAATTAATCTATCGTTTGGAATAACTAAAATAGCATCAACTTCTTTTTCGAGTTCTGCAAGTCCCATATCAGCTAATTTCATTCTTTGATTACCTTCAAAAGAAAATGGCTTTGTAACAACAGCTACTGTAAGTATTCCTTGTTCTTTAGCTGCTTGAGCTACTATTGGGGCTGCTCCTGTTCCGGTGCCTCCTCCCATACCACAAGCAATAAAAACCATATCAGCACCTTTTATGACATCTTGAATTTCTGCTTTTGTTTCTTCGGCTGCGCGACGACCAACTTCTGGGTTCATTCCAGCTCCAAGCCCTTTGGTAAGATTCTTACCTAAGTGAACTTTTTTTTCAGCTAATGAGTTGTGTAAATCTTGGGTATCTGTATTCATTACAATGAATTCAACACCTCGGACTTTGGAATTAATCATGTGGTTTAAGGCATTTTTTCCAGAACCACCAATTCCGATTACTTTGATTCTTGCGAATGATTCAATGTCTGGGTTTATTTTAGGCATATAATTTGTGAGACGTAAGTCTTTCATTAATAATAATTTTATGTAAATACATAATACCAGAAATTAAAAAAAAGGAAACGTTTGACAATCTTTTATTTTATTTTGTTATTTACTATGGAAGTAATTGAGAAAATATTGATTTAAAAAAATTTTTGACTTCTTTCATATTTTCACCAATTATATTATTGGAAATATCATTTTGAGATTCACTTTCAGATAAAGCAAGCCCTAATGCACTATACCAAGAAAAATCACGGACTTTAATTTTATTAGAAATAGAAGAATCTAGTGTTCCTATTTTTGATGGAAGTTTCAATTGATTACGAGCTAAGGTTTCAAGATTATTAATTGCTGATCCACCTCCTGTAATAATAATTCCGGCAGGAAGAAGTTCACTTCTTTTTAATCTTTTAAGTTGGTTTCCGATAAGCTCAAGAACATCTCCAAGTCTAGCTTCAATAATTTCATCTACTTTTTTCTTTGAATAATCTCCTCCTATGACACTACCAAGTTTTATACTTTCAGCTTCTTCAAGAGAAATTTTTAATCCAAGAGCGATATCTTTGGTTATATCCATACTTCCAATAGGAAAAACTGAGACTGAAATAGGTAAATTATTTTCATAAACTGCAGTACAAACTGTTTCTGCTCCAATATCTACAAGAATACATCCAGCTACTTTTTGTTTATTACTAAGAAGTACGGATGAAGTTATTAAAGGAGAGGCTGTGATTTCTTCAATTTCTATTTTTGCTAAACCACAAGCAGTTATAAGATCTTCTACGTTTTGTTTTAAGCAAGTTACAAAAAGAGTTTTGACTTCTAATTTTATACCTCTTAGTCCTTCTGGTCTTGCATAGATATCTTTACCGTCTAACTTATAAGCAAGTGGAATAGTATGGATTATTTTTTTATTTATAATATCTAAATTTTCTTCACTATTTGCTATTGCTTTCGTTACATCAAGATTGGTTATTTCTTGATCAGCTTTTGATATAATGACAGATCCAATCGAAGTAGTAGAACTAAGATTTATTCCGCCAATAGAAAGATAAGCTTTGCGAACTTTTATACCGGAAGTAGATTCAATTTGTTTCATTGCTCTTTTGATACTTTCTGTCACCTTATCTGTATTTGTGATATATCCAAAACGCATTCCTTTTGTTTCAGAAATACCAGTAGCAAGAACTGTCGTCTCATTTTTGTTTTTATCAAAACCCACTACTACTATTTTAGTAGAATGTGTTCCGATGTCTATTCCGCAAGTATAATTATTTTTAGTCATTAATTAAAAAAAGAAAATAATCTATTATGAAAAAAACTTCAAATATTTCTTCTCCTGTCTTTCCATTGTACTACTATGTTCGAAACCTTTCAAATGCAAACAACCGTGGATAAATAGATACGTCAAAAATCTGGAATAAGTCATATTAAAAAGGGGAGCATCCTTTTTAACTTTTACTGGGTCAAAGGTTATTTCCCCAGATTTTTTTGAAAAAGGAAAAGAAAGAATGTTTGTGGTTTTGTTTATTTTTCGATAAATAGAATTTATCTTTTTTTGTTGAATTGAGGTCAAGAAACCTACACTCAATTCATAATCATCGCCAAGTATTTTATTTTTTATAGAAACAAAAAGCAAGCGAGGAAGCTTGCTTTTTGTTTTATTTGTAATAGTACAAAAACCATTATCCATATAAATACTTTTACTTGTGACCTTTTCTGGTAGTTTTGGTAGCTTTACCTAATTTAAAAAGTTTTTCAAAGTTTTTTCTACGAGTTAAACGCTTTAGAGTA